>OLPP01000195.1_pt1 | contig 69148 bp, 57 predicted proteins | sample 1643151 | NCBI WGS metagenome assembly OLPP01 (sample SAMEA3136679, study PRJEB25190) | human gut metagenome | biome: human gut; feature: human-associated habitat; material: faeces | place: Austria | collected 2013 | reverse complement strand
AAGCATTTCAATCAGTTCACCATGTCACTTTTATTTTGTGTTATACTGTTTTATAAGATTTTCTTTCCCTTGTTTTTTCCCTTATCAGAGTTCGTAAAAACTCATGGGACAATATAATACAAGGGAAACAATAAGGGAAAGCTCACCTGCGACAAACTTAGTGTTTTCAAGGGCTTGAGAGATATTTGATAATAAAATATAACAGTTATTAAATCCCTTTGAATATATGAAATCTCAATTCAAGTTTGTGTGGGATGATATAGATGAAAAGATTAGCAGATATATGTGATATTCAATATGGATATGCATTCGATTCTAAATGTTTTACTGAAGATTCGTCATATCCTCAATTGGTTCGCATTCGAGATGTGAAAAGAGGGTATTCTGAGACATATTATTCTGGCAATTATCCAGATGAGTATATTTTGTCAGAAGGTGACCTGCTTATAGGAATGGATGGAGAGTTCAATATAGCAAGATGGAAATGTTCAGGAGCATTACTAAATCAGCGAGTTTGTAAGTTGACGACAAAGGTAGGTACAAATGAAGAATATCTTCGCTTTGCTATGTTAAAATCATTAAAAGAGATAGAGCAAAGAACTGCTTTTGTAACAGTAAAGCATCTTTCAGCTAAGGAATTGAATAAACTTGAATTAGATGTTCCAGAACTAACTAAACAGGATAAAATTGCAGATACACTCAGTCGATTAGAAAGAGTTATTGAAGCTCGAAAGGAAGAATTAGAAGAACTAGATGAACTCATCAAAGCCCGATTTGTCGAGATGTTTGGGGATTCTGTTTCAAATGAAAAAGGCTGGAAAGTTGATACAGTTGAGAGTTTATGTAAAGAAATATATGGTGGTGGAACTCCCTCAAAAGCACATCCGGAGTATTATGAAGATGGTGATATTCCTTGGGTATCATCAAAAGATATGAAAACGGATCTTTTGACAGATAGTTTGATTAGAATAAATCAATTAGGTGTGGACAATAGTACAGCACGTATGGTTCCTATTAATTCAGTCATTATGGTAATAAGAAGTGGAATTTTAAAGCATACTTTGCCAGTAGCAATAAATGCTGTACCAATTACTGTTAATCAGGATTTAAAGGTGTTTATTCCAGGTGAAAAAATATTGGCAAGATTTTTAGCAGTTCAGTTTAAGATGCATGAGAAAGATATTCTGTCAGGAGTTAGAGCTGTAACAGCAGATAATATTGAATTTAATTCTTTAAGAAAAAGAAAAATGATTGTTCCACCGATTGAACTTCAACAAAAGTATGTTTCATTGCTTGAACAAGTAGACAAATCAAAATTTATCAATCAGCTTTTATAGAAAATGGAATTATATATGTCACGATACAATCGAGAAAGTGAAATAAAGCAAAAGAAATGTTTTATGAAGACACATGAGAGAAATTGCTTACTGCGAGGGGAATGAAATTTACAATGGTATATTTTCAGAAGGGGGGGTAAATATGCAAAATGAAATAATCTTATTTGAAACTGCTGATAAGGAAATAAAATTAACTGTGTCTGTCAAAAATAATACCGTATGGCTTAATAGGAATCAGTTAGCTAAATTATTTGGAAGAGACGTAAAGACAATTGGTAAACATATTAATAATGCATTAAAAGAAGAACTGGATAATTCAGTTGTCGCAAATTTTGCGACAACTGCTTCAGATGGAAAGGTGTACCAAGTAGAACATTATAATTTAGATATGATTATTTCTATAGGCTATAGAGTCAAATCTAACCGAGGTGTGGAATTTAGAAAATGGGCAAATAATGTCCTGAAACAGTATATCTTACAAGGCTATGCAATCAATGAAAAAAGATTAGAAGCCTTACAGAGAACAGTAAATATTCAAACCAAAATGCTTGCATGTACTTTGGAAATAGATGAATCAGAGGTGCTAAAAGCTGTTGATTTATATACAAATGCCTTGATGTTATTAGACCAGTATGATCATCAGTCGATTAAAAAGCCTGCAGGAAATAAAGCTATATACAGAATTACATACGAGGATTGTAGAAATATGGTGAATGCAATGGAAGATTCATTTCATTCGGATGTCTTTGGTGTTGAAAAAGAAACGGGAAAAGTTGAAGGTATTCTTGCAGCAATTTACCAAAATGTTTTCGGAGGAGAGGTTTATCCTTCTTTAGAAGAGAAAGCTGCTAATCTTTTGTATTTTATGATAAAAGATCATCCTTATGCTGATGGATGTAAGAGAATTGCTGCATCGTTATTTTTGGAATTTTTAGCTCGCAATGATATACTTTACAAAGATGGACAGAAAAGGATAAGTGATGGTGCATTAGTAGCAATTACATTGATGATTGCAGAGTCAGATCCAAAAGAAAAAGATATTATGGTTAATTTGGTAATGAATTTATTGGCAATGTAAAGTGAAAGTAAAAGAGGGAGGTTTCACAATGGTAACAAACTTTGATTACTTAAAAAATGAATCAAAATTCTCTGCATTTGCGAATGTTGCCATCTCTGCAGAGAAAATTATATTAGCAGATCCGGATGCGAGTATTCTTAACAGTCGCCGGGCTATGGAATTTGCTGTGAAATGGTTGTATTCTGTGGAAAACAGTTTGCAGATTCCGTACCAGGATAATCTTCATACTTTGATGAATACAGAGGAATTCAGACAGTTAGTGGGACCGGATCTTTGGAAACGGATGGATTATATCCGCAGATGTGGAAACAGTGTGGCACATAGCAATAAAAAACCTGGCAGAGATGCAGCGATGCTCTGTCTTGAAAATCTGTCGATTTTTTTAGATTACGTTGCATATTGTTATGGAGAACAGTATCAGGAACATCCATTTGACAAATCGATTATTGATGGCAGAATTGAGAAGGCAAAGGCATCCAGGGAAACAGCCAGAAAAACAAAGGAAACACTTCTGAAAGAACAGGAAAAAACTGCCCAGCAGGAACTGGATCTACAAAAACTGATGGCAGAAAATACTTTTCTCAGGGAAGAACTGTCCGCACGCCACGAGAAACAGCAGCAGACATATGTTCCGAAACCTCTGGATCTGTCTGAATATGAAACCAGAAAACTTTACATAGATTCCATGCTCATTGATGCAGGATGGACACAGGGAAAAGACTGGTTAAATGAGATGACTGTGACAGGAATGCCGAATAAATCAGGGATTGGACGTATTGATTATGTTCTCTATGATGATATGAATAAACCTCTGGCAATTATAGAAGCAAAACGTACCTGTAAGGATATTGCTGAGGGTAGGCAGCAGGCGAAACTTTACGCAGATCTGCTGGAAAAGAAATATGAACGACGTCCGGTAATTTTCCTTACCAATGGTTTTGAAACCCGGATCATAGACGGACAATATCCGGAAAGAAAATGTTCAGTTATTTATTCCAAACGGGATCTGGAGAAATGGTTTAACCTTTTGAGTATGCGTACAAGCCTGCAAAATATTTCTGTAGATAAAAAGATAGCAGACCGCTATTATCAGGAAGCCGCGATAAAAGCAGTATGCCAGAGCTTTGATGAAAAGAATCGGAGAAAAGCCCTACTTGTTATGACCACAGGTTCCGGAAAAACCAGAACAGTAATGGCTTTGTGCAAGGTACTGGTTGATGCGGGCTGGGTGAAGAATATACTTTTTCTGGCGGACAGAAATTCACTGGTAACACAGGCGAAAAGAAGTTTTGTAAACTGGATGCAGAATTTTTCCTGTACAAATCTGGTTGAAGAAAAGAATAATTATATGTCGCGATGTGTTTTCTCCACATATCAGACCATGATAAACTGTATTGATACGATAAATGATAAAGAAGGAAAAGTTTTTACCTGTGGTCATTTTGATCTGATCATTTGTGATGAAGCGCACAGATCTATTTATAATAAGTATAAAGATATTTTTACATATTTTGATGCACTGCTTGTAGGACTTACCGCAACACCGAAAGATGAGATTGACAAAAATACATATGAAGTATTTGAACTGGCAAACGGAGATCCCACTTATGGATATGATCTGGCGCAGGCGGTTAAGGATGGATATCTGGTTGATTATCTTTCGGTAGAATCCAGGGTGAAATTTATTGATCAGGGAATTGTATATGATGAACTTTCAGAAGCAGATAAAGAAATCTATGAAAATACTTTTGAAGACGAAAATGGAAAGCTTCCGGAAGCGATAAATTCGGCTGCATTGAATACCTGGATTTTTAACGAAGATACCATTAAAAAAATTCTTCATGTCCTGATGAGAGATGGAATTAAAATTGAATACGGACAGAAGATTGGAAAAACAATTATTTTTGCGAAAAATCATGATCATGCGGAAAAAATTCTTGAGATTTTTAATAAGGAATATCCGCATTTAAAGAATTATGCTATGGTGATCGATAACAGAATGAAATATGCACAGAGTGCAATTGATGAGTTTTCAGATCCGAAAAAACTACCGCAGATCGCAATTTCTGTAGATATGTTAGATACCGGAATTGATGTACCTGAAGTTCTTAATCTTGTATTCTTTAAGAAAGTTATGAGTAAAGCAAAATTCTGGCAGATGATCGGACGAGGAACAAGACTATGCCCGGGATTGTTGGATGGGGAAGATAAGAAAAAGTTTTACATTTTTGATTTTTGTGGAAATTTTGAGTTTTTCCGAATGAATAAAGGAAAAGCAAGCGCAAATCTGATGGCGTTGCAAAGTGCAGTTTTTAATCTTCAGTTTGAGATTTCGTACAAGCTTCAGGATATTAAATATCAGACAGATAAATTAACTGCGTACAGAACTGCACTTGTAAAGCACATGACTGAAAAAGTAAAAGAGCTCCCAAGAGATAGTTTTACAGTTCGCCAACATTTGAAATATGTAGAATTATATTCAGAAAAGTCGAACTATCAGATGCTTACTTATGAAGATACTTTACTTGTGCGGGAAGAGGTTGCACCCTTGATTTTGCCTGAAAGTGATGAAGTAACAGCAGTACGTTTTGATGCACTTATGTATGGAATAGAACTTGCATCTCTGGTTGGAAAGAAATATACAAGTGCGCGAAAAGATCTTTTAAAAAAGGTTTCCGGAATTGCCGGAGTGGCAAATATACCGGAGATTCAGGCACAGACAGAGCTGATCAATCAGATTTTGCATACAGATTATGTGGAAAATGCAGGAATTGATGAATTTGAAAATATCAGGAAAAATCTGAGAGATCTTATGAAGTATATTCCGGATAAGAGCAGGAATAAATATATGACCAATTTTACAGACGAAATTCTTTCAACGGAATGGAAAGAAGCAGAATTGGAAAACAATGATCTGGAAAATTATAAGGTACGAGTAGAATATTATGTCCGACAGCATCAGGATAATTATGTGATATCAAAGCTGAAAAAGAATCAGCCACTTACAGAAAAAGATGTAGATGAACTGGAAAAAATTCTCTGGAGAGAGCTTGGTACAAAAGAGGATTATGAAGCAGAATTTGGCAGAAAGCCGTTGGGAGAATTTGTCAGAGAAATGGTAGGTCTTGATATGAATGCAGCAAAGGAAGCTTTTTCAAAGTATCTTGAGGATGTAAATCTGGACAGCAGGCAGATTTATTTTGTAAATCAGATCATTGAGTATATTGTTCATAATGGAATGATGAAGGATCTTTCTGTTTTGCTGGAATCTCCGTTTACGGATCGTGGGAGCATTTCGGAAATCTTTACAGATATGGGTGTTTGGCTTGGAATAAAAAAAGTCATTGATACGATCAACGCAAATGCTGCTGCATAAACATCCTCCTCTGTGAAGCATAAAAATTTACCCGGATTTACAATAAATTTAACCATAAATCCGGTTGACAAAACCCGGCCGGGAACGTTATAATGGCCGGGTTGATAAGATATTTTAAGAAAAAAAGGCAGGTGAACAGAATGGACAGTTGTGATTCTCATGGGCGAAGTTGTAGCTCTCGGAGTGAAAGATGGAAAAAACAGAGAGGGATGAGGCTGTTCCATTCTGTTTTAAGTGTACAGAATATCTGTGAGAATATTATGTCTGTATATCAGAAGGATATATTTGACAGGATGTATCGGTGCCATCAGAATCTGTACGATATTATTACATTATAATTGTAGCAGGATTATAATAGATATCTTTTTCATTCTTCTCATTCTGAGAATCTTACAGTAAGGCGATCATGTATAAATTCATTTCGCTTTATACTCAAATCCCAAGGAAACACAATCGAAAATCAAACAGCACATAGACATGCTTTAACATGTCTGTTTTTGGTGTGCGTGTTTTGTGCGAAACTATGTGAGGAGGATGAGAAAATGACAAAAAGAAATCAGGATTTTTCAAAAGATATTCTGAGTCTGATCCGAAGCAGTGTTTCTCCGGCAGTTTTAAGTGAAAGGCTGCAGGATTTCCACGAAAACGATCTGGCGGAAGTATTAAGAGAATTAAGCACTGCGGAGCGCAGCAGACTATACCGTATCCTGGAAAGCAGTATGCTGGCAGATGTTTTTGAATATCTGGAGGAAGAAGAAACTGTACAATATCTGGAAGAGATGGATGTAAAAAAAGCGGCAGCCATTCTTTCCAAAATGGAAACCGATGCCCTGGCAGATGTTTTAAAGCAGATCGATAAAGAAAAACGCAAGCTTCTGATTCAGCTTCTGGATGAACAGGTGCGGAAAGATATCGAAATGATCCGTTCCTTTGATGAGGATGAGATCGGAAGCAGAATGACAACGAACTGCATTGTGATCCGTGAAAACCTGACCGTAAAGCAGGCCATGAGTGAGCTGGTTTCCCAGGCGGCAGATAATGATAATATTTCTACGATCTTTGCAGTGACGGATAGAGGGGAGTTTTATGGAGCCCTGGATCTGAAGGATCTGATCACAGCAAGACAGGACCACCCTATGGAAGAGCTGATCGTAACTTCCTATCCATATGTGTATGGTACTGAGCAGATCGACGACTGTATGGAACGGCTGAAGGATTATTCTGAAGATTCCATTCCTGTATTGGACGATGACAATCGTTTCCTTGGAGTGATCACATCCGCAGGGATCATCGATCTGGTAGACGATGAGATGGGAGAGGATTATGCAAAGCTGGCCGGTCTGACTGCAGAGGAAGATCTGAAAGAACCTCTTTTTGAAAGCATGAAAAAAAGAATGCCCTGGCTGATCGTTCTTCTGGGCCTTGGTATGGTGGTATCTTCTGTTGTGGGAATGTTTGAAAAAGTAGTTACCTGTCTGCCGATCATCATGTGCTTTCAGTCTCTGATCCTGGATATGGCAGGAAATGTTGGAACCCAGTCCCTGGCTGTAACCATCCGTGTACTGATGGATGAAACGCTGACGGGCAGACAGAAAGCAGAGCTTGTGCTGAAGGAAATGCGGATCGGTCTTTGCAACGGTGGTCTGCTCGGTATTCTGTCTTTTGTACTGATCGGATTGTATATTTTCTTATTCAAAGGAAAAACACTCGTATTTGCCTATGCGGTATCCGGCTGTATCGGATTATCCCTGCTGGTGGCCATGCTGGTATCCAGTGCAGTGGGAACCTGCATACCGCTGTTTTTCAAAAAGGTTGGTGTGGACCCGGCAGTAGCCTCAGGTCCTCTGATCACTACGATGAATGACCTTGTAGCCGTGATAACATACTATGGAATGAGCTGGATATTCCTGATCGAGATGTTCCACCTGGCTGGCTGAGAGTAAAATGCAGCTATGCTCATAAAAATAGACAGATATCAGAAATCTGTCGAATAACAGAAAAGTTACCAATACAAAAAAATTCCGGATCGAAAGATTCGGGATTTTTCTTTACATACAAACAGAAAGCTATTATAATGAAAGACACGCTTTGCCCGTTTAAAACGTTGCAGAAATAAATACAAACAACGGGCAGAAAAAAGAGAACAAAACGATCACATGGGGTGATTGGGGAAAGGAAACAGTAACATGATAGTAACAATGATCGAAAAGGTCTATACATTTCTGTGGGGAGATCTGATAAGGATCCCGCTTCCGGGAGGAAGTACGCTGGGAATCTCACTTCTGATCCTGCTTCTGATTCCGACCGGTATCTATTTTACCATCAGGACAAAGCTTCTGCCGATCCGTCTTTTTCCGGATATGGTACGAGCCCTGTCAGAAAAGAAAAGTGACAAAAATAATCTTTCAGCATTTCAGACGCTGATCGTATCTACAGCTACCCGTGTGGGAATGGGAAACCTGGTCGGGGTGGTAGCTGCGATCTCGGCAGGAGGTGCAGGAGCGGTATTCTGGATGTGGATTACGGCGCTGATCGGTTCCTCTACTGCTTTTATCGAAGCAACCCTGGCACAGCTCTATAAAGAAAAGGATCCTCTTTACGGTGGCTACAGGGGCGGTCCTGCCTACTATATCCACCGTTACTGGGAAGAAAAACAGGGCAGAAAACGAAAAAAGGTTCTGCTTTCCGTTCTGTTTGCCATTTCCGGCCTGATCTGCTGGTGTGGGATCAGTCAGGTTATCAGCAATTCCGTCACGGCGTCTTTCAAAAATGCTTTTGATATTCCACCGCTGTATACTACCATCGTGCTGGTAGTGATCGCAGCTGTGATCGTGCTTCGGAAGAATGCAACGGTTAAAGTTCTGGATCTTCTGGTGCCGGTGATGGCAGTGCTTTATTTTGTGATCACGCTGTTTATTATATTTACAAATCTTGGAAGTATGCCGGGAGTATTTAAACGGATTTTTGAAGAAGCTTTCGGATTTCGTCAGGCTGTTGCCGGCGGATTTGGCGTCGTGCTGATGAACGGAGTAAAAAGAGGCCTTTTTTCCAATGAGGCGGGAAGCGGCTCCGCTCCCTGTGCAGCAGCGGCGGCAGAATGTGACAGTCCGGTAAAAGCCGGATTTGTCCAGGCCCTGGGTGTATTTGTGGATACGATCGTGATCTGCAGCTGTACAGCTATGATCATGCTTCTGGCCCCGGAAGATCTGGTACAGGGGCTTTCCGGAATGGAACTTCTTCAGACTGCCATGCATTATCATATGGGGCAGTTTGGAGTGATCTTTATTGCTGCAACACTGTTTATGTTCAGCTTTTCCACATTCCTGGGAATCCTGTTTTATGCAAGAGGCAATGTGGCCTATCTTTTCGGTGATAACTGGGGTTCACAGACAGGATATAAGGTGCTGGCACTGGTGATGCTGTTTATCGGTGGGATCGCGGCTTACACATTTGTATGGGATCTGGGAGATGTAGGAATCGGCCTGATGACGATCTTTAATATTTTCATGCTGTATCCTCTTGGGGAAAAAGCACTGAAAGAGCTGAAAATCTATGAATCGGAAAAGAAGAAAAAATAAAACTGTTTACAGACCTTGAGAGCATATGGTAATATCAGGGTAAAGCGCTAAAAGATTAAAGAGTTCTGACAGCCGGAAGGAGTCAGACTCTGTGAAATATCAACGGTAAGTTGGATCAAGAGGAGGATATGAAAGATGTATATTACATGTCTGGACGTAGAAGGTGTACTGGTACCGGAAATCTGGATCGCATTTGCAGAGGCAAGCGGAATCCCGGAGCTCAAGAGAACAACCCGTGATGAGCCGGATTATGATAAGCTGATGAACTGGAGACTTGGAATTCTGAAAGAGCATGGTCTGAGACTGAAAGAGATCCAGGAGACTATTGCAAAGATCGATCCCCTTCCGGGAGCGAAGGAATTTCTGGATGAGCTGAGATCCTTTTCCCAGGTGATACTGATCAGTGATACCTTTACACAGTTTGCAACTCCACTGATGGAGAAGCTTGGACGGCCGACACTTTTCTGTAATTCCCTGGAAGTAGCAGAGAACGGAGAGATCACAGGCTTTAAGATGCGCTGTGAAAAATCCAAGCTGACAACTGTGAAGGCACTGCAGTCCATGGGATTTGAGACTATCGCAAGCGGAGATTCCTACAATGATCTCGGAATGATCCAGGCAAGCAAAGCAGGCTTCCTTTTCCGCAGTACAGAGCAGATCCGTGCAGATCATCCGGAAATTCCGGCTTACGAAGAGTACGATGAACTTCTTGCAGCGATCAGAGAAGCAATGAAATGAAGAAGGGAAAGTCGGAATGATCAACGAAAGAATTGTGATCGAAGAAAAAACAAAGGACTATAATGAGGCATGGATAGAGACCTATTTCTGGCAGGAGTCGGAAGAACTCTATCCGGGACAGAAGCGTCCGGTCATAGTGATCTGTCCGGGCGGAGCTTATGGCATGACTTCTGACAGAGAGGCAGAAGCCATTGCTGTCCGGTTTATGGGAATGGGCTATCACACAGTGGTACTTCGTTATAGTGTGGCACCTGCCAGATATCCGGTGGCTCTCCGTCAGCTGGCAAAAACAGTAGCTCTTCTCAGAGAGAACAGCGATAAGTGGCATATTGAAAAGAATAAGATTATTGTGTCCGGTTTTTCGGCAGGTGGCCATCTGGCAGCTTCTTTGGGAGTATTCTGGAATACGGAGGAGCTTGCCGGGATCACGGGAATGGAAAACGAGAGGATCCGTCCCAATGGCATGATCCTGAATTATCCGGTGATCACTTCAGGGGAAGCTGGTCATGAAGAAAGCTTTCGAAATCTTCTGGGAGATCGTTATGAGGAGCTGAAAGATCGGATGTCTCTGGAATTTCAGGTTACGGAAGATACACCCAGAACCTTTATCTGGCATACCTTTGAGGATCAGACGGTGCTGCTGGATAATACACTTCTCTTTGTTCAGGCACTCTATAAAAAGGGCATTCCAGTGGAGTATCATGTTTTTCCGCAGGGACCCCATGGGATCGGCCTGGCAAATGAGCTGACTGCCAACGAAAACGGCAGAGGGATCGCAAGAGCCTGTGAACCATGGAGTGAGCTTGCAGGAAAATGGCTGAACCGAGAATTCCCATGGTGGAACGGGGCAAAGATCGAAAGATAATACGAGACTGCTGTGTCGGATAAAATATCCTTTTTACCGGGAAACCGGTAGAGAGGGTATTTTTTATGATTGTGATGCATGTGATGACTGCTGTATTTGTCGGCTGTTTTGTCTGGCTCATCTGATGATAAAAGCTTTGCAGGGCTTTGGTGTGGATCTGGATCAACATTCACATTGCAGAAAGAAAGGAATTTTGATAATTATGGATAAAAATCAGATTTTTATTACCAGTGGTGCGGAATATAAAAGAATGACAAAGGAGCTTCTGGAAAAAGCGGATCTTCAGTCTCATATCGGGGACAGAAAGAAAAAGATCGGGATCAAGCCGAATCTGGTTTCTCCTTCAGAGGCTTCCTGGGGTGCAACGACTCATCCGGAAGTGGTTGCAGGAATTATCGAGTATCTGAAGGAGCATGGCTTCCGGGATATGGTGATGCTGGAGGGATCCTGGGTAGGAGATAAGACAAGGGAGGCTTTTGAGACCTGTGGCTTTGACAGGCTTGAGGAAGAGTATCAGGTGCCGTTCTGGGATATGCAGAAGGATAAGGGTATTTCTGTGGACTGCGGCGGAATGGAGCTGAATGTCTGTGAGCGGGTAAAGGAGCTTGATTTTCTGATCAATGTGCCGGTTCTGAAAGGCCATTGTCAGACAAAGATCACCTGTGCCCTTAAGAATATGAAGGGGTTGATCCCAAATAAGGAAAAGAGACGGTTTCATTCTCTGGGGCTTCATAAACCCATTGCTCATCTGAATATGGGGATACAGCAGGACTTTATTGTTGTGGATAATATCTGCGGGGATCTGGATTTTGAGGATGGCGGAAATCCTGTCGTGATGAACCGGGTGATGGCTGCCTGTGATCCGGTTCTTGTGGATGCATATGTGTGTCAGATGATGCATTATGAGGTAGCTGAGGTTCCTTATGTGAAGCTGGCAGGTGATCTTGGCGTGGGCTGTTCAGATATTTCCAAAGCAGATGTCAGATTTCTGGAGGATGGTGCGGATCAGAGGATGCCGGTATCCAGAAAGGTTGTGGAGCTTGCGGATGCCGTGGAGGAAGTGGAATCCTGCAGTGCCTGCTACGGGTATCTGATCCCGGCATTGGAGATGCTGAAGGAAGAGGGGCTTTTTGAGAAGCTGGATGAGAAGATCTGCATCGGACAGGGGTATCGTGGTAAGACGGGAGTGCTTGGTGTGGGACACTGTACCTGTAAGTTTCAGAATTATGTGGAGGGGTGTCCGCCGTTGGAGGGGGATATATATGAGTTTTTGAAGAGGTATATTGGTGAACGGACGCCGGGGAAGTGACAGTCCTCCGGGCCGGACTCCGTCGGGGGATGCTGCTAAGGTTCCGTGAGCCGGCTAAAACCATTGCGGAAGGGCCCAGAACTCGCCTTCGGCTCAAACAGCTGGGACCTTCCGCAATAACGCCGTCTCCCGCAACCTAACCATCATCACCCCTCCTCCGTAGCAGCCCGGAGGACTGTCACTTCCCCGGCTGGCGTTTTAGCCGGAGAGGTGGAAGCGGACGCGTGGTGTCCTGTCCTTACGTTTTGATGAGTTGAGCGTCCGCAGTTGGAGGTGTGGGAAGGATAGCGTCTGGTCAATAAATATTTTGGTGTTGTTCAATGTGTTGGAATGGTGGGAAGGATACGTCTTCTTGTTGAAAGGTGTTATGCCGATGAGATCGGCACAGCCTGGCGTTTTAAACAAACGCAGAATCCATCGCCCTGTCAGTAACGTAACATGACCAAAACGTACGATTTCTAGCCCAAAACGTACGATTTCTAGTGGGGCCTGAGGGAAGGGGTGCAGGGGAGGGGAAACGGCCTTTCGCAACTACGAGTGCTTCCCCTCCCCTGCGGTTTCACTTACGCTTCCAAAGCGTAAAAACATTTTTCAGAAAAGAATTTTCAGAAAAAAAGAATCCTAAAGACATCTCTTTACAATCTCAATAATCTGCTCCATAGAAAACCGGCTGCTGTCAATACAGAGATCATACTGTGTCATATCCAGCCATTTGCTGTCTGTAAAGTATTCATAGTAAGCTTTTCTCTCTTTATCCATTTTTTTGACCAGCTTCCGTGCGCTGGCTTCTTCTCTGCCGGTACGGCGTATCACATTCTGAACTCTTTCCTCAAAAGGTGCATGGATAAAAAGTTTAAGTGATTTATCCTTCAGGATATTGGTCGCACAGCGGCCGACAATTACGCAGTCCTCTCTCTGCGGAAGGGACAGGATGATCTTTCTCTGGAGATCATAGAGCACATCGTTCATTGGTACAAAAGAGAAATTATCTGTAAACTGTAGCTCACTGTCAACGGGAAATACCCACTGACTGGCTTTTTTCTCGTCTACCTTTGCCAGGGTGTCGAAGGGGATATTGTTTTTTTTGGCAGCCATGTCGATCAGTTCTTTATCATAAAAACCGATGTCTAGGTTTTCAGCCAGAGTCTTGCCGATAAGGCGTCCGTTGCTTCCAAACATACGATTGATGGTTATAATACGTTTTGCCATAAAGATACCTCCTTTATCTCGGACCGGAAGCAGGAATATCTGATTTCCGGTAGTTTTTCTTACTTCTTTTATAACATATTTCGGTAAAAAATACCAGAAAATAATATATAATTTTTAAAATAATATTTAATATATACAAAAAATAATGGTAGCAGACAGAAAATATAATTAATTATTTGTATTTGTATATGAAAAATAGGATGCCTTTTTCACCGGGTTTTCACAGATCACACAAAGACTTTACACATTTTTTTTAAAAATATTTTTAAAACAGAGAGAACATACACAGCATATTTGGAGGTTAAGGAAAATGAAACGACGGCGTAAAAGGCTTATGGTGATCATCCCGTTTTCTACTATGACCAGGCTTGCGGATAATGTACTGGATGTGACCATGTTTTACGCATCCGGAGCAGATGAGGATAGCCTGGAGCCGGCAGAAAATGCGTTTACAGAGCTCCTGATGGAACGCTTTGAGCAGGACGAAGACGCTTTTTCCATTGTGAATCAGTCAGAGATCATGGAAGCCATGTCTGGTGTCACCAACACCATGTCTCTGATGATCAGAACAAATCGCGTTTTTTTATCTGGAAATCCGCACATTGATAAGGTATAATCTATAACAGTTAGAGGAATATCTCTGCCGGGAGGACGGAACTGCCGGCAGGGAACTGCCGAGAAAGGGATGACAGTAAATTTGAACATCGTGGAGAAATGTGTTTCATGCCTGAATATAAAAGAATCTTATGATCTGGCCAGGCGCATGGAACAGGAAAAAACAAATCCGGTTCTGGGATACCGTACAGCAGGCTCCCTGGCAGAGCGAAAAACCGGAGATATGCTTTTGGAAGAAATGAAAAAAGCCGGTCTCACACAGGTAGAAAAAGATAAGATCCGTGTGGATGCATGGGAATTTAAAAAAGCGGTGATGCGCTGCCATGACAGAGAGGGAACCTGCCGGGAGATCCAGCTTGGCGCATATCAGACAGATTTTAAGACCAATGGCTTTCAGAGGTTTGATCTTGTATATCTTGGAAAGGGTACAGCTGACGAATATAAGGATATCGATGTGAAAGGAAAGCTGGTTCTTATCGAGATCAATCAGAGAGAAGAATGGTGGATCAACTACCCGGTGTATCAGGCACACCTAAAGGGTGCAGCAGCTTTGATCGCCGTACAGAGCAGAGGATACGCACAGATCGATGATACGGCTTTGAATGCACAGGATATCGCAGGACCTTCCTGTGCGCCTGCATTTTCCATGTCACGGGCAGATTTTCTTATGATCCGTCAGCTGATGGAGGAGAAAAATGAGAATGGGAATCGTGTTCCGGAGCTTTCCGTGGAATTTGATGCGGACACAGAGGTGATCAAAGACCAGTATACCTACAATATCGTTGGCAAAATCCCGGGAACCGATTCGGATTCCATGATCCTGTTAAGTGCTCACTATGATTCCTATTTTGAGGGATTTCAGGACGATAATGCGGCAGTGGCCATGATCATTGGAATTGCCAGGGCGCTGCTCCGTGGTGGCTATAAACCTCGCCATACTATTGTGGTATGTGCTCTTGCAGCAGAAGAATGGGGGATTTCCGACACAAAATATGACTGGTCCACAGGTGCTTACCGCCAGGTATTTGAGGCGAGACCGGAGTGGCAGGGGCACGTGATCGCAGATCTGAATTTTGAGCTTCCGGCTCATGCACACAGTACCAGAGATGCAGTACGATGTACCTATGAGTATGCGGATTTTGTGCGCAGCTTCGTGGATGCTGTGCAGATGCCGGAGGGGATTTATCCGGAGGGCATGACCACGTTGTATCCCATTGAAACCTGGTCTGATGATTTTACCATGGCTATTTCCGGGATCCCGTCCATGGTCAATGATTTCAGCGGTGGCCCGTTTATGGAAAATTATTATCATTCCCAATACGATAACCAGGATGTTTATGAGGAAGAGGTATACAGATTCCATCATGAATTTTATCTGAAACTTCTTCTGGCTATTGACAGCCTTGCTCTGCCGCCAATGGATTTCGGGCGGGTACTGGACCAAAGTATTAAGACCCTGGATACGGATCTGTGTATGCAGACCGGCGCCGACAGTACACTCCTTCTGAAAAAAACAGAAGAGGCAAAAAAAGCGGCTGCCATCCTTGCAGAGCAGGTACGGCACTTCAACAGCCTTCCGGAAGAAAAACGTGACTGGAAAAAAGCCGATGCCATTACCGAAAAGCTTCTCGGTGTATTCCGGAAATCCCAGGATTATCTGGTACGTCTGGACTGGGATGACAATGTGATCTTTCCGCAGCAGGCAGTGCAGAACAATCTTTATGCACTGAAGAAAGCGATGGGATATCTGGAAAAAGGAGAGATCGCCCTTGCGCTGGAGGCTTTTTACAGTATTGACAACAACTGTTATGCCTTTCAGTTTGAGCGGGAAGTCTTTTATCATTTTACGGAATATATCTTGAAGCAGTCCCCGGATCGCCTGATGTGGGGAAAGGGCAGGATCATCCATCATGAGAACCTTTATGATCTTGTGGAAAGGCTGAAGGAAAAGAAGCCGGGTGACAGTCTGGAGGCGGAAAAGCAGAGCCTCAAGGAAGCCTGGGAAAGACAGAAGCGTTATTATGCGGATGATATTGAATATCTGATCCGTGCAGCGGAAAAGCTCAGGAATCTGATCTGCGAGGTCAGTGATATGTTTGAAAAAGGAACAGAATAAAACCATACCTGGAGGAAAGAATGGAAAGCCATAATTTATACCGAGTGAAAGAAGAAGATCTGGATAAGCTGATCCGGATATTGACCGTATGTTTTTCGGAGGATCCTCTGTATCATGCACTGATCCCGGACAGGGATACCAGAGAACGGCTGATGCCGGAGCTTTTTACCTGTGATCTTACGGAGTTTTTTGAGACCTGCGAGATCTATGCAGACAGCAGTGAGCTGAACAGTATCCTGGTAGTATCCGACGGAACGGAGCATGAAGCAGCCTTACATAATCTGATGGTGGATTTTTTTGCCCTTCTGAAAACAGATGGCTATCTGATCAAAGAGGATCCAAGTCTTGCGACCCTGCGGAAATTCATCCAGGGAAAAGACTATCTGAATTCCAGCTGGACTTCCCAGCTTCATACAGCAGAAAGGCTTCATGTGATCTATCTGGCAGTGGCGCCGAAGATGCAGCATCACGGTCTTGCTGAAAAGCTGATGGATGAGGTGATCGATTATGCGGACAGGCATAAGCTGATGATCTCTCTGGAAACCCATAATCCGGCAAATGTTTCCATGTATGAGAAATTCGGATTTAAATTATACGGCATTGTACAGAAAAAAGGATTTGATCTGAAGCAGTACTGCATGATCAAACAGGCATAGGAGGAATTACGATGAAACGAAAATGGTGGCATGACAAAGTGGTATATCAGATATACCCCAAGAGCTTTTATGATTCCAACGGAGACGGGATCGGAGACATCCCGGGAATCATCAGCAAGCTTGATTATCTTAAGGAACTGGGAGCAGATATCCTCTGGCTTTCCCCAATCTATAAATCTCCCCTTGCAGACCAGGGATATGATATTGCAGATTATTATGCGATTGATCCGAGGTTTGGGACCATGGAGGATATGGATCGTCTGATCGCAGAAGCGAAAAAAAGAGAAATGTACATCCTTATGGATCTGGTGGTAAATCACTGCTCCGATGAGCATGAGTGGTTTCAGCAGGCCATTAAGGATCCGGACGGAAAGTATGGAAATTTCTTTTATATCCGGGACAAAAAGGATGATAAAGCTCCCTGCAACTGGAGAAGCTATTTCGGTGGTCCGGTATGGGAAGAGCTTCCGGGACATCCGGATAAACAGTATCTCCATGTATTCCACAAGAAGCAGCCGGATCTCAACTGGGAGAATCCTGAAGTAAGAGAGGAAGTCTACAAAAACATCCGCTGGTGGATGGAAAAAGGGCTTGGCGGATTCCGTATTGATGCCATTATCAATATCAAGAAGAAGCTTCCGTTTTCCGATTATCCTGCCGATCGTGCAGATGGGCTCTGCAGCGTCGGGAGGATGCTGGAGGAGGCAGAAGGGATTGGAGAATTTCTGGGAGAGATGGCTGAGAAGTGCTTTCATCCCTATGATGCTTTTACTGTAGGAGAGGTCTTCAATGAAAAGGAAGATGAGATCAAAGATTTTATCGGAGAAAACGGATATTTTTCATCCATGTTTGATTTTGAAGAAACCTGTTACGGAAAGAGCGAGGATGGCTGGTATGCATCCAAACCGTACCTGACTCCGGAAGAGTACAAGAAGTGTATTTTCCATACGCAGAAAAAGATTGGGGATACCGGCATGATCTCCAACATTATTGAGAATCATGATGAGCCAAGAGGTGTCTGTCACTATATTTCTCCGGAAGACCGCTGTCCGGATTCAAGGAAGCTCCTGGCAGGTGTTTATTTTCTGCTGAAGGGAATTCCGTTTATTTATCAGGGTCAGGAGATCGGTATGGAAAATATGGAGTTTACTTCTATGGATCAGATCGATGACATCAGTACCATCGATGAATACCAGGTAGCGCTCCGTGCCGGATGCAGTGAAAAAGAAGCGCTTGATGCTGCTTCCGCATTTTCCAGAGACAATGCCAGAACTCCGGTACAGTGGAGCGCAGAGAAAAATGCGGGATTTTCAGAAGGAGAGCCGTGGCTTGGGGTCAATCCCAATTATAAGGAGATCAATATAGAGTCCCAGTTAACGGACAGAGATTCCCTCCTTTCTTTCTACAAAAAGCTGACTGCACTGAGAAAAGCTCCGGAATATAAAGAAACGCTTGTATACGGAACATTCGCTCCATATCAGGAAGAACAGAAGAATCTGATCGCCTATACAAGAAACGGTGAGAAAAATCTTCTGATCCTGGGAAATATGCAGGCACAGTCACAGAAGGTATCTTTGCCGGGAGAAGTAAAAGAGGTGCTTCTGAATAATCAGAAAGCTGTGGAGATCACAGAAAAAGAGATCATTTTGAAACCGTATCAGTTTATCGTTCTGGAGACCGCTGTCTAATGCGGCGTCAGAACAGCAGAGAAAAAAACAATAGCTATTTAGCTGACAGTCTGTTAAAATAAATGTTCGGCTGAAAAAACAGCCGTAAAGAAAGAGAATGAGAATTCAGAAGGGAATAAAGTATGCTGAAGATAAAGAATTACGTAAAGGCAGAAAGCCTTGAACAGGCATATGAACTGAACCAGAAAAGAACAGCCTGTGTGCTGGGCGGTATGGTCTGGCTGAAAATGGGAAACCGGAACATCATGACAGCCATTGATCTGTCAGGTCTTGGGCTGGATACTATTACAGAAACAGAAGAAGCATTTGTGATCGGCTGTATGACACCACTTCATGCGCTGGAAACCCACAAAGAGCTGAATGCCTATACAAACAGTGCTATCCGTGAAAGTGTACGGCACATTGTGGGTGTGCAGTTTCGAAACTGTGCCACAGTGGGCGGAAGTATTTTCGGAAGATTCGGATTTTCCGATGTACTGACCATGTTTCTGGCACTGGATACCTGGGTGGAGCTGTACAATGGCGGAACCATTCCGCTGGCACAGTTTGCATCCATGGAAAAGGATAACGATATCCTGGTAAATATCATTGTAAAAAAACAGCCGCTGAACAGTGTGTACTTAAGTCAGCGGAACAATTCCACAGATTTTCCTGTGCTCACCTGTGCGGCCGCTCTTATTGACGGAAAAGCAAGAACTGTCATTGGGGCCAGACCCGGAAAAGCAATGATCGTGGAAGATGAAGAGGAAATCTTAAAAGATTTTGTACAGATGAATGCACAGCAGAAAAAGGATGCAGCAGCATCTTTTGCCGCATATGCAGCGGAACATGTTTCTACAGACAAGAACATGCGTGCTTCAAAAGAATACAGAAGTCTTCTTGTGAAAGTCCTTACAAGAAGAGCCTGGGAAGAGATCGGAGGGAGAGCAGAATGAATATCACTTTCTGGCTGAATGGTGTAAAACGGCAGGCAGAGGTACGTCCGGATGAACTGCTTCTGGATTTCCTGCGGAAAAACAGCTGTTACAGCGTAAAACGTGGCTGTGAGACTGCAAACTGTGGTCTCTGTACTGTGCTGATGGATGAACGTCCGGTACTGTCCTGCTCCATGCTGGCTGCCCGCGCAGACGGGAAACGGATCGTGACTCTGGAGGGAATGCAGGAGGAAGCAAAGGAATTCGGCGCTTTTATGGCAAATGAGGGAGCAGAGCAGTGTGGCTTCTGCAATCCGGGATTTATCATGAATGTATTTGCCATGTTAAAGGAACTGGAAGATCCCACAGAAGAGGATATCCTGGAGTATCTTTCCGGAAATCTGTGCCGTTGCTCGGGATTTGTGGGACAGACCAGAAGTATCCTGAAATTTCTCGACTATAAAAAAGGACAGGAGGAAGGAAAATGAAATACGTAAACAAGCCGGTGCCAAAAACAGATGCAATGTCGCTGGTAACCGGAAAACCGGTCTATACCGATGATCTCGCACCTTCTGACTGCCTGATCGTCAAGATCTTAAGAAGTCCTCATGCCAATGCCTGGGTGGAAGAGATCAAGACAGATGCTGCAAAGAAGATCGAGGGGATTGCCTGTGTTCTGACCTATGAGGATGTTTCCCACAAAAGATTTACCCTGGCCGGGCAGACAGCGCCGGAGATCAGTCCATGGGATCGCTATATCATAGATAAGCATGTGCGTTTTGTAGGGGATCCGGTTGCCATCGTAGCTGGTGAGACAGAAGAGGCAGTAGATAAAGCCCTGAAACGCATTAAGGTAAAATATCGTGTGGAGGAAGCGGTTCTGGATATCCACACAGCCAAGGATAATCCCATTCTGGTGCACCCGGAGGATGATTGGTATATGCCGATCCCGGCCGGCGGAGATAATAAGCGTAATCTCTGTTCCTCCAATGTAGAAGAAGTGGGTGATGTGGATGCCATGCTGGAAAAATGTGCGTATACAGTAGACCAGGTTTACCACACAAAGGCAAATCAGCAGACCATGATGGAGACCTTCCGTACCTACTGTTATATGGACCATTTTCAGAGACTGACGGTGGTTTCTTCCACCCAGATCCCGTTCCATATCCGAAGAATCGTAGGAAATGCGCTGAACATTCCGTCTTCCAAAGTTCGTGTGATCAAGCCTCGTATCGGCGGGGGCTTTGGTGCAAAACAGTCTTCTGTCAGTGAGGTTTTCCCGGCACTGGTAACATGGGTTACCGGGCGTCCGTCCAAGATCGTTTTTTCCAGAAAGGAATCCATGATCGCGTCTTCTCCGCGTCATGAGATGGAAGTCCATATCCGTATGGGTGCAGATGAAAACGGTATTGTAAAGGCAATCGATCTTTATACTCTTTCCAACACCGGTGCCTATGGAGAGCATGGGCCTACAACCGTAGGACTTTCAGGCCATAAATCCATTGCGCTGTATCGTCATACGGAAGCCTACCGTTTTGCCTATGATGTTGTTTACACCAATATGCAGGCAGCTGGCGCTTATCGTGGCTATGGTGCCACACAGGGTATTTTTGCTGTGGAGTCCGCAGCAGATGAGCTGGCTCATAAGATGGGGATGGATCCGGTAAAATTCCGCGAGCTGAACATGCCTATGGAGGGAGAGGCACTTCCGGGATATCCGGATGTACCGATCAACGGCAGCTGTACCATGGATAAATGCCTCGCCCGTGCAAAGGAAATGATCGGATGGGATGAGAAATATCCGTTCCGTGATATGGGTAACGGCAAAGTACGGGGTGTCGGTATCGCTATGGCCATGCAGGGCTCATCTATTGCAGGGATCGATGTCGGCGGAGCAGACATTAAATTAAATGAGGATGGTTCCTATACCCTGGCACTTGGATGTTCTGATATGGGAACCGGCTGTGATACCATTCTTGCTCAGATGGCAGCAGACTGTCTGGATACAGATATGAAAAATATCGTGGTATTCAGTGTGGATACAGATATTTCTCCCTATGATTCCGGTTCTTATGCATCTTCCACAACCTATGCAACCGGAAATGCCGTGATCCAGGCCTGCGGAGAACTCAGAAAGAGAATCCACGCTTTTGGCGCACAGATGCTTGGAGTATCTGCAGAGGATTCTGATTTTGACGGAGAAAAAGTCCGCACAGAAGACGGAAAAGAGGTAACGCTGCAGCAGATCGCAGGAAAAGCGACCTGTGGAGTCTGCAGTGAGCTTCAGGTTGTAAAAGAATATTCTTCTCCGATCTCTCCGCCACCGTTTATGGTAGGTGCCGCTGAAGTGGAGGTCGATAAAGAGACCGGACAGATCGATGTCATTGATTATGTGGGCGTGATCGACTGTGGAACTCCGATCAATCCAAATCTTGCCAGAGTGCAGGCAGAAGGCGGTATCGGTCAGGGAATCGGAATGGTTCTGTATGAGGATGTGCAGTATACAGATAAGGGAAAGATCCGTAACAATTCTTTTATGCAGTATAAGATCCCCAACCGTATGGATATTCCGAAGGTGCGGATCGAGTTTGAGAGCAGCTACGAGAAGACAGGTCCTTTCGGTGCAAAATCCATTGGTGAGCTTGTGATCGATACACCTTGTCCGGCTATTGCCAATGCGGTTTATAATGCAACAGGTGTACGTGTCAGAGAGCTCCCGATCACTCCGGAAAAAGTTGCGATGGGAATTCTTGAGCAGGAAGCCGGAGAGAAGAAATGAATATGGTGATCAAATGTCTGCTGGCAGCTTTATGGCTGCTGGCAGTTCCGTGGGCGGCCGGAGGGGTAGTTCTCTGTAAAAGTAAAAAAAGTTCGATGGGAATGAACCTTCTTGCAGGATATCTTATGATGTTTTCCTTTGCAGAGATTTTGGCGCTGGCGGCAATCTGGGCTAAACTGCCATTGCATGTCCTGAAATACAGTCTTGCCGCTGTAATGGCATCAGCTGCTGTTTTGGGGATTGTCCTGGCACTGGTAAAACGGAATGGTTTTACGGGAAATGGTGAGAAGACGGGCAAAATGTCTTTTTATTTTGTTGTAGCTGCAATACTGATCTTACTCCAGCTTGTGGCTGCTTCATTTTTGGCTCATATGGATGCGGATGACGCTTTTTATGTGGCAACAGCTACAACATCTGTCCATACGGATACCGTTTTTTCCATTAATCCGTATACCGGATATTCCTATACACGATTACCAAGCAGGTATGTTTTGTCGCCGTTTCCGATATTTCTTGCAGTGATCAGTTCTCTTGTAGGACTTCATCCGGCAATTGTGGCGCATGTGATATTTCCTGTAGTCTTTATTTTTATGGCATATCTGGTTCTGTATCAGTATGCGAAACGGTGGTTTCCGGAGGATGAACATGCGAGGGGGATCTTTATGATCTTTTGTGCGGTACTGATCTGGTTTTCGGCATATTCCGTTTATAATTCTGAGAATTTTCAGATGATCCGTATCTGGCAGGGAAAAGCATGCCTGGCATCGGTTTTTCTACCTCTGCTTCTATATCTTGGCATAGGTATCATTCTGGAAAAAGAACAGGAATATTCATGGCTGCTGCTTTTACTGGCAGATATTTCTTGCTGCCTCCTTTCTTCCATGGGAATTATTCTGGCCTGTATGATGCTGGTGATCCTTCTGATCATGGGACTGGTACGGTTTCACAGTCTGCAGAAAGCAGCATGTACGGCTTTGTGCTGTCTGCCGTCGCTGCTTCTTGGACTTGTGTATATTATGATCCGATAGGAGAAAATAATGAAAGAAATAATTGCATGGACAGTTAATGTGTGGAGGATGTACTGGGGAAATGGCTGGATACCGTATCTTCTGGCTCTTGGCGGAGCATGTGCACTGATTTTTGGGAAAAAGAAAAAAAACAGTCTCAGTCTGGTTTTATATTCCGTTTTTCTTCTGGTATTGTTTTTCTGTCCGTTTTCCGGACGGGTGATTATGAAATGTATAGGAAAAATCGTGTACTGGCGTGTTTTGTGGCTTTTACCTACGGTTCCGCTGATCGCAGGCGGTTTTACAGAGCTTGTCCGAAGAAGTCGCAACCGGATCGTGCAGGTGATCCTGGTGCTGGTTTTGACAGGAGTTATTGCTGCTTCTGGGACCGGAATGATAAAAGCAGGAAATTTCGAAAGAGTTTATAACCGCCAGCAGGTACCGGATCAGATCGCAATGATCTGTAACCGGATCAATGAGGACAGAGAAGGAAAGGAAGTGCGGATCGCCGCAGATGAATATACGGCATCCTATATCCGGGTGTATGATCCTTCCCTGAAAATGGCCTACGGACGCAGAGGGGATGGTGCTGTAGGTAAGAAGGCAAGAGTTCTGTATAAACAGATCACTTCGGAAGTCCCCGATGGAAAAAAGACTTCCAGCCTGGCAGATGCCGTTCACTGTACATATGTGGTGATGGTACCTCCGGATGAAAATTTTGTTCTGGATATGGTGGCCGGCGGCTACCAGGTTCTGGATACGGTAAGTCCGTATTATATATTTTCGTGTGATAAATATAAATGAATATGTTTCTGGTACAGTTTACTTCAGAATCTGTACCGGAAATAATATGAAATGTGTGATGAATGTACACTGTTTAAAAAAATCTTTACAATTTTATGTTTATGTGCTACAATCAAAGACAGTGTAAGCCAACTTTGATAATTTCATACCTGATTTAGAAGTTATGTTTTTCATTATGCACCTGTAGCTCAGTGGATAGAGCAGTGGTTTCCGGTACCATGTGCGGGGGTTCGATTCCCTTCAGGTGTGTTACCCGGAACAGTGGGAATTGTTCCGGCGTGTTGTTATGATAAGGAGGACAAGAACTTGGATGATTTCAGAGAATGGTTATCAGATAACCTTCGCTATTTTATGTTAGGCGGAGCCATTCTGGTGATCGTGCTTGTTCTGATCTTTGGCGTCCGCGCCTGTGTTGGAGGTAAGAAGGGGAATTCCAATAAAGATCAGACAACAGCCCAAAGTAACCAGGAAAATGATCCTTCTTCTCCGGCAAATGATGGGGAGACAGACGAGAAGAAAGACGCCAGTTCCGCGGCAGATACGGATGCGGAGACAACCATGGAAAAAGCCAGCACGGAAGTAACCGAGCTGATTCAGAGCTATTATAAAGCTTTTGGGGAAAAAGACATTGCAACACTTAAGACGATTGAGGACGGATTTACGTCGGCTGACGAGTCGCAGATTAATTCAAGGGATTATATTGATGGGTATGAGGTACAGAATGTTTACGCTAAGAAGGGACTGACGGACGATTCGTATGTCGTTTATGTAGTCTTTAATTATATCTGTACTGGAATTGAGACTCCGGTTCCGGCACTGAGCCAGTTTTATGTGGAGACGGGCAGTGACGGCAATCTGAAGATCAAAGGTGGTGCTGATGACGATGCAGATATCAGTGCCTATGTGAAAAAACTGGAATCTGAGAAGGATGTGCAGGAGCTTATCACAAAGGTAAAGACGGACTATGAAGTTGCGCAGGAGAGTGATCCCTCTCTGGCAGAATTCCTTCAGGGCCTTGGTGAAGATGCCAGTGCTTCCGCAGATGCAGGAACAATGCTTACAGTTACAGAGGATTGTAATGTTCGTGCTTCCGCAGATTCAGAGGGTGAGGTTATCGGTGGTTTTTCTGCAGGAACGGAAGTTGAAAAGAAAGGGCAGGAAGGCGACTGGATACAGGTTGATTATGATGGACAGACCGGTTATGTCTATAGTGGTCTGTTAGAATAATAAGGGTTAATAAAATGCAGGTTCCGGAAGAACCTGCATTTTTGTTGCCCTGATATAACGAAAGATCATTTTTTGAGTGAACCGTCTGCTGCCAATGAGTATTTTTTTCCATTTACGGTGATGGTTCCGGTCTGCATGATTCCGTCTTCGTCCAGATAATAACGTTTTTTGCCTAGGGTGATCCAGCCGGTCTGCATGATTCCGTCCTTATTGAAATAATATCGATGACCATCTGTGTCGGTAAGCCATCCGGTATAGGCGGTTCCGTCAACCATAAATTTCCAGTTGGTGCTATCCGGTGTCCAGACTCCGTTTTCTGCCTCCGGCGAAACCTTTTCTGTTTCGGGAATCTCTGTGGGAACAGGAGACGGTGTGGCGGAAGGTGAGGGAGCGCCGGAAGATATCGATGCATCTGTATGGTGATCGCGATCTGAACTTGGTTCAATAGTCGAAATATCGCTGGTATTTATGGAAACTACGGAAGTACTGCTGCTTTCAAAAGGACCGGCCGATGACTGGGTAAAGAGAATACCGCAGATCAGACACAGGAAAACAGCGACAAAGATCAGCAGCCGGTTCATACGTGGAGTATGCTCTGACATGTTTTTCCTCCTGATATTTAAGTATATTTCTGTTTATCATACAATAATGAGAAAGAAAATACAAGAAAAATAACCGGTTGCGAACACGTGGGAAAAAATATATAATAGAACAATGGACGAAAAAATCAGAATCAATAAATATTTAAGCGATATAGGAGTCTGCTCAAGAAGAGAGGCAGACCGACTGACAGAAGCGGGGAGAGTTACTGCTAATGGAGAACTGGTTTCCACAGGAATGAAGATCCTTCCGGATGCGGAGATCTGTATTGACGGAAAGCCTGTAAAAAAACAGGAAAAAAAGATCCTGCTTCTTTTTCATAAACCAAAAGGGATTGTCTGCAGCACCAGACAACAGCGGAATGAGATGACAGTAACAGAATATCTGGATTATCCGGTGCGGATCTATCCCATAGGACGGCTGGATAAAGATTCCGAAGGACTGCTTCTCCTTACCAATGAAGGAGATCTGGTGAACCGTATCATGAAGGCGGGGAACTACCATGAAAAGGAATATCAGGTGACCGTGAATAAACCGGTGACAGAAGAATTTATCCGTGGTATGGGCGGCGGAGTGCCGATCCTTGATACGGTCACACGTCCCTGCAAGGTTACAAAAACAGGGAAAAACAGTTTTCGTATCATCCTTACCCAGGGTCTGAACCGCCAGATCCGTCGTATGTGTGAATATTTCGGATATAAAGTCGTAACACTGAAACGTGTTCGGATCATGAATCTGTATATTAATGGCCTGGAAGAGGGGAAATATCGTGAGATCCGGCCGGAAGAACGAAAAGAATTGGAGGAGATGCTTTCCTCCGAAAAATCAGAAAAAAGGACGGGAGGAAGCCATGAACGAATCATCCATAAAAAAAATGAAGGAGCTGGGAGAAAAGCTCCGGGAAGCGTCCAGGGCCTATTATCAGGAAGACAGGGAGATCATGTCCAACGTGGAGTACGACGCCCTGTACGACACTCTGAGCGCACTGGAGAAAGAAACAGGGATCGTTCTGGCAGACAGTCCAACCGTTAATGTAGGATATGAGGCAGTGGAGCAGCTCCCCAAGGAGGAACATGAGAGACCGATGCTGTCTCTGGATAAGACCAAAGAGAGAGAAGCTTTGAGAGAGTTTATCGGGGAACATCCTACACTTTTATCCTGGAAGCTGGATGGCTTAACGATCGTGCTTACCTATGAAAACGGAGAGCTTATAAAGGCAGTTACCAGAGGAAATGGTATTGTGGGAGAGGTTATTACCAATAATGCCAGAGTATTTAAGAACATACCTCTGAAAATTTCTTTTAAAGGGAGACTGGTACTTCGCGGAGAAGCCATCATTACCTATTCGGATTTTGAAAAGATCAACGAAACTATCGGAGATGCAGATGCCAAATACAAAAATCCCAGAAATCTCTGCAGTGGTTCTGTCCGCCAGCTGAATAACGAAATTACAGCGAAGAGAAACGTTCGGTTTTATGCTTTTTCTTTAGTGAGTGCGGAAGGCGTAGATTTCCGGAATTCCAGGGAGGTGCAGTTCCGGTGGCTGAATGAACAGGGCTTTGAGGTTGTGGAATATCGAAAAGTCACAGCGGAAACTCTGGATGAAGCGATGGATTACTTTGCGGAAGCAGTTACGACCAATGATTTTCCGTCAGATGGGCTTGTGGCATTGTATGATGATATTGCTTACGGAGAATCTCTGGGAACTACGGCCAAGTTTCCAAGGAACGCCATGGCATTTAAATGGGCCGATGAGATGCGTGATACGAGACTTCTGGAGATTGAGTGGAGCCCGTCCAGGACCGGACTGATCAATCCGGTAGCAATTTTTGAGCCGGTGGAACTGGAAGGAACCACAGTGAGCAGGGCCAGTGTGCATAACATCAGTATCATGAAGGAACTGAAGCTGGGGATTGGAGATACCATTCGTGTATACAAAGCAAATATGATCATTCCTCAGATCGCGGAAAATCTGACCGGAAGCGGTAATGCACCGATCCCGCATACCTGCCCGGCCTGCGGACAGGAAACGGTAGTGAAGAAAGAAAACGATGTGGAATGTCTTTTCTGCGTCAATCCGGGGTGCCCGGCCAAGAAAATCAAATCCTTTGGGCTTTTTACAAGCAGGGATGCCATGAATATCGACGGACTTTCCGAGGCAACACTGGAGAAATTTATTGCCAGGGGATTTATCCATGACTTTGGCGATATTTTTGAGATCAGCCGGTATAAAGATGAGATCGTGGAAATGGAAGGCTTTGGGCAGAAATCCTATGATAATCTTATGGAAAGTCTGGAACGGGCGAAAGAGACTACACTTCCAAGAGTGATCTACAGTCTTGGGATCGCAAATATCGGTCTGGCTAATGCAAAAGTGATCTGCCGCCATTTTGACAATGATCTGGACAGGATACGTCATGCCAGTCTGGAAGAGGTCAGTGATATTGATACCATCGGGCCGGTCATTGCCGGAAATCTGGTAGCTTATTTTAGGGATGAGGATAATGATCACCGCCTGGATCATCTGATGAGCTTTCTTCATATTCAGGAGGACAGTCCCAAACAGGAACAGATCTTTGAAGGAATGAATTTTGTGATCACAGGAAGTCTGGTGCACTTTGGAAATCGAAGTGAGGCCAAAGAGCTGATCGAATCCCTGGGAGGCAAGGTTACCGGTTCAGTTACCAAAAAGACCAATTATCTGATCAATAACGACATCCAGTCCAATTCATCCAAAAACAAAAAGGCAAGAGAACTGGGGATTCCGATCCTTTCAGAAGAAGATTTTCGGAAACTTGCCGGAGTGCAGTAAAGGCCGTACAGACTGGAGATACTTTTTATCTGAAGAAAAAAGCCGAGCGGCTCCTTTATAAGAGACGCTTTATATATAAGGAGGGCAAACAATGCCGATCAAAACACAGGGGGATCTTCCGGTAAAGGAGATCCTGGAGAGAGAAAATATATTTGTAATGGACGAAAAACGTGCCATGCACCAGGATATCCGTCCGATCCATATTCTGATCCTGAATCTGATGCCGCTGAAAGAAGAAACAGAGCTGCAGCTTCTGCGTTCTCTTTCCAATACACCGCTGCAGGTGGATGTGACATTTATGGCTGTGGAGAGCCATGAAGCCAAGAATACATCTCTCAGCCATCTGAACAAGTTTTATGAAACATTCACCGATATAAAGAAACGTAAATTTGATGGAATGATCATCACAGGAGCACCGGTGGAGCAGATGCCTTTTGAGGAAGTGGATTACTGGAATGAGCTGACTGAGATCATGGATTGGACTGAGAAGCATGTGACTTCCACGATCTTTCTCTGTTGGGCAGCGCAGGCCAGTCTTTATCATTTTTATGGCCTGAAGAAAAAACCTCTGGATAAGAAAATGTTCGGACTTTTCCAGCACAGGGTACTGAACCGTAAGATTCCGCTGGTCCGGGGCTTTGATGATGTATTTCTTGCGCCGCATTCCAGACACACAGAAGTTCCTATTGCAGATATCCATGCATGCAAAGACCTTACGGTCCTGGCGGAAAGCGAAGAGGCTGGTCTGTTCCTTGCAATGGCAGAGGGAGGACGTAAAATCTTTGTTATGGGACATCCGGAATACGACCGCGTGACTTTGGATGGCGAATATAAGAGAGACCTTGCCAAGGGTCTGCCTATTGAAATCCCGAAGAACTATTACAAAGATGACGATCCAAACAACAAACCACTCCTCACCTGGAGGGCCCATGCCAACAACCTGTATACGAACTGGTTGAATTATTACGTATACCAGAGTACTCCGTATGACCTGTACGGGACACCGGATTTCAGGGAAATTTAAGGAATATGAAATAAGTGTTAGCATAAGCTCATAAATCGTAGACAAAGCTATGATTTATGGGCTTATTTTAGATTGCTGCTTACGAAGGTCTTTCCTGAAAAACATTCCTACAAAATGTAGGAATAAATGCAATGTTTATGGTATGAAATGCGGCTGGTTTTTTGCATTTATTTTGATACAATCATTATATGAAAGACATGGAACTGAAATAAGAATTCTTGGTTACTGTTCATTGGTAATATTCTGCGAAGCGTGTTACTGAGAATGAAATGAACAGTAACAATTCTTGATGCAGGCCAGAATATGTTAACGGGAGGATAAATAGTATGATAATCATAGGTGAAAAAATCAATGGATCCATCCCCTCTGTGGCGGAGGCGATCGCAAACAGAGATGCAGAATTCATCAAGCAGCGGGCACTTGCTCAGGCAAACTCAGGAGCAAGCTATATCGATTGTTGCGCATCTGTTCCGGAAGCAGAAGAAGTAGAAACCTTGAAATGGATGATCGACTGTATTCAGGAAGTGACAGATCTTCCGATTTCCGTAGACAGTCCCAGCGCAGATGTTCTTACAGAAGCTTACAAATTCTGCAGAAAACCGGGTATTTTTAACTCTGTATCCGGTGAGGGAGATAAGATCGATAAGATTTTTCCTCTTATGGCACAGCCTGAAAATAAAGGGTGGCAGGTTATCGCACTTCTAAGCGATGATACAGGTATCCCCAAAAGTGCGGAAGACAGGCTGAAGGTATTTGACAAGATCATGGCAAAAGCGAAAGAGTACGGAATTTCACCGGATCGTATCCATATTGATCCATTGGTTGAGATGCTCTGTACATCTGAAGATGGTATTGCGATGAATGTGGAAGTAATTTCAAGTGTCCGTAAACAGTATCCAATGATCCACATTACAGCGGCGATCAGCAACATTTCCTTCAATCTGCCGGTACGTAAGCTTATCAATTTCGGATTTGTGGTACTTGCAATGAATGCCGGCCTTGACAGCGCGATCATGGATCCTACAAACAGAGATATGCTTGGACTTGTATATGCAACAGAGGCATTGCTTGGTCTGGATGATTATTGTATGGAATACATCGGAGCATACAGAGAAGGTCTGATCGGACCTGTAAAAAAATAAATAAAACGCATATGCGGAATGCGGATAAAAAATAAAAAGCGGAGGTGTTTGATTATGTCAAAAATCACAGAAGTAGCAGAATTGGTAGAAAAAGGAAAAGCAAAACTTGTAGGTGCAGCTGTACAGTCAGCTCTTGATGAAGGCTGTGAGGCAACAGAGATTCTTAACAGCATGATCGATGCAATGGCTGTTGTAGGTGAAAGATTTAAGAACGGAGAAATCTTTGTTCCGGAAATGCTGGTAGCAGCCCGTGCAATGAAAAAGGGTGTTGAGGTTCTGAAACCGCATCTTGCATCCGGCGCTACAGGAAGTATGGGAAAACTTATCATCGCTACTGTAGCAGGAGATCTTCATGATATCGGAAAGAATCTTGTTGCAATGATGATCGAAAGTGCCGGCTTTGAAGTTATTGATCTCGGTGTTGATGTACCTGCATCGAAGGTTATTGAATGTTACAAAGAAAATCCGGATGTTAAGGTAATTGCACTTTCAGCGCTGCTCACAACTACAATGCCGGCTCTGAAGGATACAGTTGCAGCACTTAATGCGGAAGATTTCAGAAGCAATGTTAAGATCATGGTTGGAGGAGCACCGATCACGAAGGAGTTTGCAGATGAGATCGGCGCAGATGGATATTCAGAAGATGCAGCAAGCGCAGCAGTTCTTGCAAAAGCTTTGGCAGCATAAGGGAAAATAAAACAGGCCGCTCTGTATTGTCTGTGCATGGCATAGACGGCAGAGCGGCTTTTGTTTTACAGTGACCATCGGAGGGATGAAAATGTACCGAATAAAATTTATCAGGGAGGAAAAGGAGATCCTGGTGGAACCGGGTACCAGGATCCTTGAGGCGGAAAGAAAAGCAAATCTGGTTCCTGATGCACCTTGCGGAGGCCGGGGAAAGTGTGGGAAATGTCGTGTTAAAATAGAGGATCACATGGTGCTTGCATGTCAGACGGAAATCTACAGTGACCTTGAAGTAGATACATTGTCCGGATGCCAAGAAGAGGAGATCCTTACAGAAGGAATGCAGAGACCGGTTGCGTTCAGGCCTGATCTGAAACAGAAAAAAGTGATTCTTAAGAAACCGGAGACAGGAGACAACCGCTCTGAATGGGAGCGGCTGACAGAACAGTTGGATGTGGAAAAACCTGTTCTGCCTGATACTGAAATTGCATCGAAGCTTTACGGCTGCAGAAAAGAAGCAGAAGAATGGTATGTGATCTGTGCAGGAAATGAGCTCCTGGATATCAGCAGAGAAGAGAAAAAAATCTGTTTTGCGGCTTTTGATATAGGTACAACGACGGTGGTCGGCTATCTTATGGATGCATTGACCGGGAAGCAGCTGGCTCTCAAGAGCAGAATGAACCCACAGACTCAGTATGGCGCAGATGTGATCATGCGGGCGGATCATGCTCTGGAGCATGGCGTAGAGCAGCTGACCGGCTGCATACGGAATGTGGTTGATGAAATGCTCCAGGAACTGGCAGAGGAAGCAGGAAGAAGCACATTAGATATCTGTCAGGTATCTGTGGTAGGAAATACCTGCATGCATCATCTTTTTCTTGGGATTTCTCCGGCATCGCTGGTCCATGCACCATATAATCCGGCGATCAGTCAGGGACTTACACTGAATGCAGAGCAATATGGGCTCCATATCCACAGAAAGGGGCAGCTGCTTATGCTGCCTGATATAGCTGGGTATGTAGGGGCAGATACCTGTGGCTGCATTTTGGCGCTCAGACAGGATCAGCAGAACGAGATCAGCCTTATGGTCGATATTGGAACGAACGGGGAGATGGTCCTCGGAAATAAAACGAGATTAGCCTGTTGTTCAACAGCTGCCGGTCCGGCATTTGAAGGTGCAAAGATCGAGTGCGGGATGCGTGGAGGCGCAGGAGCAGTAGATCATGTAGTATACAAAGATGGAAAATGGGAATACACGACTATAGGAAATAAGGCTCCGGCAGGCTTATGCGGTTCAGGTCTGATCGATCTTGTGGCACAGCTGTACCTGGCTGGTTTTATTGATGAAAGTGGTCATCTGGAAAGTGGCCAGGAAAAGGCAGGAGTGTTTGTGCTGGTACCTCCGGAAAAGTCGGGAAATGACAGGGGCGTTTATCTGACACAGAAGGATATCGGAGAGGTGCAGCTGGCAAAAGCGGCTATCGCAGCAGGAATTTTTCTTCTTATGAAAAGACTGGAGATCACAGAAAAGGATATTAAACGGGTCTATCTTGCCGGTGCATTCGGCAATTACATGAATCCGGAAAGTGCGGCGGCGATCGGGATGTTCCCGGCTGAGCTGCTGCCCAGGATACAGCCGGTGGGAAATGCGGCAGGCGAAGGTGCCAGGATCGCACTCCTGAATGAAGAGGAAAGAAAAGAAATGGATCGAACTGTCAAAAATATGGATTTTGTGGAGCTGGCAGCTTCGCCGGAGTTCCAGGACTGTTTTGTGGATGGCTTATGCTTTCCGTAATGCGAGGAGAATGGATATGCTTAATATAAAAGAACTGGAAGAGATGGGAAAAAAGGCAGGATTTTCTTATGTAGCACTTCTGAAGAGCGATTCGATCCAGCTTATGCCGGAGGTAAGGGAAATGTGCAAAAATAATACCTGCCATATGTATGCAAAACGCTGGAGCTGTCCTCCCGGATGCGGAGATCTTGAAGTATGCAGAAAAAAGATAGAAAAGTACAGGGAAGGCATTATTGTCCAGACAGTGGGGAAACTGGAGGATCCTCTGGACGGAGAGACGATGATGGAGACCGAAGCGGTTCATAAACAGAATTTTTATGAATTTGAAAAAGTGCTCAGAGAAAGATGGCCGGGTATGCTCCCCATAGGGGCCGGGTGCTGTACAAAATGTAAAACGTGTACATATCCGGATGCTCCATGCCGTTTCCCCGAACAGGCATTTTCTTCGATGGAAGCCTATGGAATGCTGGTAACACAGGTATGCCAGGCAAATGGTCTGGAATACTATTATGGTCCCTGTACGATCGCCTATACCAGCTGTTATCTTCTTGAATAGAACAGGAGTGAAAAAATGAATGACAGAGAACGGGAGGCATATCTGAACAGGATCGGATATGAGGGTGAATTAAGAACAGATAAAAAATGTCTGGAAAAGATAATGGACCTTCATCTTTGCAGTATTCCCTTTGAAAATCTGGAAGTTTTTGACGAGGGAAGGATTCCTTCTCTGAGGTCGGAAGATATTTATGAGAAGATCATTGTCAGAAAACGAGGCGGATATTGCTTTGAGCTGAATAAATTGTTTTATGAGCTTCTGAAAGCTTTGGATTTCCGTGTGATCCCTGTGGCGGTAAGGATATTGTGGAACCGGGAAGAGCTTCCGCCGGTCCTGCACCGGGCAACCCTTGTTATTTTTGAGGAAGGAAGCTATTACTGTGATGTAGGATACGGAGGTCCCGGACCCAAGAAGCCGGTTCTTATGAAGGATGGTATCCACAGAGAAAAAAACGGATGGTACCGTGTTAACATGAAGCCGGGAAATACAAACGGAGAGATACTTGTTGAACGAAGGAAAGAAGAAAAATATCTGCCAATACTCAGATTTTCACAGACTCCTACAGTAGAAGCAGATTTTGAACTGCTGAATTTCTATTGTGCAAAATCTCCAGATGTATTAATTACCAGAAAAAGAGTGGTGAGCATCTGCAGACCGGAAGGAAGTGTTGCGCTGACCGGGGATGTTCTTACAATCCAGAAGGAAGATGGATCCATTGAAACGAAAATAAGCGATTCGGAAGAAACCATCAGGCTATGGATGGAACATTATTTCGGATTGGAGTTTTTACAGATATAAGCAGAAAAAAGGACCAGGTTGTCAGGTGACAGTCTGGTCCTTTTCCTGCAGAAGAAAGCAGAGCTGCAGAAGAAGCCGGTCTTTCGGATTATCCAGATCAACCTTTGTGAGTTTCTGGATGCGCTCCAGACGGTAGGTCAGGGAACTTCTATGTATAAAAAGCTCACGGGCTGTCTGAAGAGAATTGCGTTCATGCTCCAGATAGACCTTGAGTGTGTGATACAGCTCAGTATTGTTTTTTCGGTCATAATTCTGCAGTGCATCCAGCCGTGAAGAGACCAGAAGCTCGGGACTGATCTGATGGCTGATCTGGGAAAGCATATATTCCAGAAGATAAGCATCAAAATGATAGCACCAGGCCATGCTCTGACTTTTTTTGCCCAGGCGCAAGGCGGAAACAGCCTGAATATATCCCTGAGGGATCAGGAGAAAATCACGAAATTCAGAGCTTACTCCCATTTTAAAAAGCCCTTCGCGCAGGATGATCGCAAGTGAACTGATAACATCGGAAGATACAGAGTGCTTAAAGGACAGATTAACGATCACAACGATTCCCTGCTGATAGGTAAAAGCCAGACCTTCCGGGATCTGGGCTTCAATGTGTCCCAGTGTGGCGATGGAAGAGTGCATACGGTCATCCTGCTGCTGGGTTTCCAGACGAAGTACAAGATACCGGTCATGGCGATTCCAGTTCAGATACTGGATCTGATCGGTAACTGCCTGTAGTTCTGTGAGCTTTCCGGAAAGATACTCCGTGAAGAACTGCCGGGAGTCATTTCCCATTGAGATTTGGAACAGATTGTGCCGACGGATGCATAGCTCGATAAAGGAGCCAAGATACTCAAGAGCAGAAAAATGTCCGGGCTGTATCTCCGTCTGGAGCTCATCTACACAAAGCCTGCCCTGATAATTGCCGCTGACCCAGAGATTCATGTAGAGGATACGGTAACCGCGGAGCTCTTCGGAATAAATATTGGCGCCGTGGGTGATAAGTGTGCGCTGGTATTCGGCATCAAGCTTGAAATCCTGAATCAGGCTTAAAGGTGCGATGAGTCTACCTGTACGCTGGTCATGGACCCATTCGGACATACCGGTTACGTGCCGGGGAGAAGAAAGGATATAAAAGTTGGTGTCGTGGGCAAAAACCGGATTATGAAATATATCCAGACTGGCTTCCAGCATCTCATTCAGCGGATCGATACTTCCAAGTGCAAGCTGGAGTTTACTGTCCCAGTCAGAATATCTGTCAAAGGTCTGCTGTATTTGGTTGAAGACCTCAGAAAAAGAAAGGGTTCCCTTAATGTGAAGGATCCTGCAGCTTTCGGAAAAGCAGGAAAGATCACCGGAGCCCACCACTACAAATGCGATGTTCTGGTATCGCAGGAAGCTTTCGGAAAGAGAATTGCCGAAGACAAGATAAAGGTAGCATGGCTTCAGCAGGGCTCCTGCCTGATATATGCGAAGACCATCCAGCGTCAGGGGGTCTTCACGGCAGAGGATGGAAACATCCTCTTTTTTCTCCGCAAAATCGTCAGCAATGATCTGGAGATTAAGATGGAAGCCTGTATGCGGGCTATTCACGAAATGCTCTCTTTTATTCAAAATATTTCCTCCAATTCATAAAAGCCTTGTATTTATAGGAAATTATAACATATTAGACGGAAAATAAAAAGAAAACGGAGAGGAAATTATTTGTGCATATTTACAATAATAACTGTACAAAAAGTATGAAGCATTGGAGAAAGAATGAAGAAGTGTGCGGATTTACGAACAAGAAAAAAACAACTATACTATAACCATCAAAGGTAACGTGAAGTTGTGGAAATGGCCGGCCCCACAAAAAACAGCGAAGGGGGAAAGAAAATGAGTAAAAATGAAATACCGAAGCAAGATCCGAAACAGAAAAAGGGTCTTACAAATGCCCTGAAATATTTTTTTGGTGTTGGTGATGCCGGATTTGTTCTTATGAGTAATATCGAGACATTTTACTTTATGACATTTCTGACGGATCTGGCTGGCTTTGCAGCTGGTGTAGCTGGTGTGATCAATTCCGTATTTACCATTGTTGATGCCTGTCTGTCTTGGCTTTACGGAGGAATCATCAATGGCACAAAAGCAAAGAAATGGGGGCGTTATCGTTCCTGGCTGATCATGGTTCCGTGGATGGTGCCGTTTCTGTACGCATTCATGTTCATACGTGTCAGCGATAATGAATGGGTTTCGGCAGTGGTGATCATTGCCGCATCCATCGCATCTCATGTGGCATGGAATTTCAGCTATGTTGCCAACGCAACCCTGATCAGTATTGTTGGTAAAACACCGGAAGACAAAGCAACGCTTGCATCCTCCAGGGCAACTTGGAATAACATAGGCGGTCTGTTGTTTTCCTATATGGGTCTTCCATTTGCAACACTTCTTGCCGGATATGTCGGTGAGAAAAATAAATTTGCAGCAGCAGCTTTCTGCCTGGGTATTCTGATGGTCGTAACCTATTTTGCCCATTTCAAGATGACGGAAGGCTATGAAGAGATTGAAACAGAAACAGCAGGAAAGAAAAATGACAAAACAAAGATTACGATCAGAGAGATGTTTGCTTCCCTGTTTCAGAATCCGCCTCTTATGGTCCTGATGCTGGCAGACCTTGCAAAATGGTGTGTGAAATTTGTAACAGCAGCATCTGCTATTTACTATTTCAGGGATGCAATGGGAAATCCGGGACTGATGACCACTTATCTTCTCTGTGTTGCCATCGGTGCCATCATCGGAGCTTTTTCCATGAGATACATTGCAAAAGCAATATCGTCCCGTACAACTATGATCATTGCTTATGCAGGAATGGCAGTATCACTGTTCCTTGTATATATTTTCTATGGAAATGCAATGACAGTGATCGCCCTTATGACACTTGCCCAGTTCTTCTATGGTATGGCTTTTGCAGCTTCACCTGCACTTTATGCGGACACTGTAGTGTATGCAACATGGAAGAGCGGAAAAGATGCATCCGGATGGATCATGGGATTACAGAATCTTCCGCTGAAGATTGCCGTGTTCTTAAGAGGAACGATTCTCAGCGCCTGTCTTGTGGCGGTAGGCTGGAAATCTGGAGTTGTTCTTGAGGGAACGGCCCGTCAGGGAATGACGATTTCCTTTGCACTTGTTCCGGCTATTTTCTGTCTGGTAGGTCTTCTGCTTCTGGTGTTTGGATTTAAGATCACAAAGGAAAAGGTTCTTCAGTATCAGGATGAGATTGACGCAAGATCATAAAGATAAGTGATCGGGTATTTTGAAAGATCACAGGATAATAAAGGAGGAAGCATTATGTTGAAAGCATCGGAGATTTTACTTGAAACGATAAAAAAGGACGGCAGGCCGGAACGACTTCTGAGACAGTATGAGGGTGCGACCTTTTACCCGCCGAACCCGGCAAATAATTATGTGCGTGGAAACCGTCACCGTGGTATGGAGCCTATGAAGGATCTTTTCGGAACTGAGATCCTCTGGCCCCAGGAACAGCTGGCTGCAATGCCACATGTAACAGAGGACAATAAGGTCATTGATGATATCACAGAATGGAAAGAGCAGCTGGTGATCCCGGATATTGTCGGTCAGTGCTCGGATCCGGCTTTATGGGAACCATTTAAACAGAAGGCACAGGAGATAAAGGATTCAGGAAGCCTTTTCATGGCATTTATGCCTACAGGTGTTTTTGAGAGGCTTCACTTCCTGATGGGATTTGAGGATATGCTGGTGAACTTCCTTCTTGAGCCGGAGGATATGCTGGATCTCTGCAATGCCATTGGGGAGTACCGTTTTCAGCTTACAAAGCTGATCGTTGATAATCTCCACCCGGATATCATCCTTTCCCACGATGACTGGGGTTCCAAGCAGTCCCTGTTCATCAGTCCGGACACATGGAGAGAATTTATCAAACCACAGTATGAAAGATCCTATAAATATATGAAAGACCATGGAGTGATCATCATGCATCACGCAGATTCCTTCATGGAACCGATCATAGAGGATATGGTTGATCTTGGAATTGACATCTGGCAGGGAACACTTCCGCAGAATGATATTCCGAAGCTCCAGAAACAGCTGAACGGAAGAATGACACTTATGGGCGGAATCGATGCTTCGATCGTAGACCGTGTGGATTCCACAGAAGAAGAGATCCGCAAGGAGGTCAGAAGAGCATGTGAGGAGTATGCACCACACGGACATTTCATTCCATGTATTACCTATGGAGGTCCCGGTTGTCTGTTTCCTCATGTAGATTCAATTATTGATGACGAGATTGAAAAATATAATAAAGAGGTATATGGAATTCATTAAAAGCGCCAATTGAATAAAAAAGAACCTCAAGGTATGATTGAGTTGCATCTTGGCGGATGTAAACAAAACAATCAAGCACTGGAGGTTCCAAATGAATTATACACAGAATGAAAAGATTGAGCAAGTAACAGATTCAACAATGGTTGTCGGAGTTGATATCGGAAGCCAGATACATTATGCAAGAGCTTTTGATAACAGAGGACGCGAACTTACAAAACGTATTTTTTCTTTTCATAACGATCTGGAAGGGTTCAATTCTTTCAACCTTTGGGCAGAGACACTTAAGACTGAGAATAAAAAGACTGCAGTTCTGATAAGAGACCTGGTATACAGCCGTGACAGGATCATGAAGCAACACAACATATCTGCAAACAGGATCCAGAGATGGCTTGCAATACATTTCCCGGAATATCTGGGATTATACACACGATTTGATGCAATAAGCGGCCTGGCAGTGCTTGAAAAAGCACCATTGCCAAAAGATGTGATCGCGCTTGGAGTAAATGGGATCCGAAAGATCTGGCATGATAAAAAGATGCGAGGCAGAGGAGTTACTGAAGATAGGGCAAAGACCCTGGTTGAAGCTGCGCACAACAGTGTTGGACTTGACGGAGGGATTGGAACAAAAAGTGAATTATATATGCTGCTCAGGTTTCCAGCACGGTTTATCTTTACGGAGAATCGAAGACAAGTACCGTCTGGGCATCTATTGATCTGAAGCAGCGGCAGCTTTTTGATCTGGATTAAAATTTACATAATCTTTATTTGATTATTTGAAAAAACAGTGCTATAGTAAAGTTGGTTCCGGTAAACGGATGATTTATGGATCCCAGAAGAGGACCGGGCGGAACCAAATTACTGTTGACCGGTCAGGATCTGGATCAGGAAAGAAGGAAGAGGGAAAAAATTGCGTAAAAAATCACATATACTGTTAGGCAGATACCTGGCTGACCAGATGTCTGAGGTGTACAGTCTCCAGCAGCACAGAAAAGCGTTTTGCCTGGGCAATATCATGCCTGATCTGAAACCATCGTTTCTCACCACCAGACATGAGTTTTTCGGAACATTCGATCACCTCCAGAATAAGATGAGGGCGCTTGTCGAGAAGAACCCGGAGGAAGAGAATGCCAGAGTATACTGGAGAAGATTCGGTGAGGTCATGCATTATATGGCTGATTATTTTACTTTTCCTCATAACAAAACATACAAAGGAAATCTTGCAGCACATAATTCTTATGAAGCTGAGCTGAAAAACCGCCTGAGAGAATGTATCCTCAGCGGCGCAGCAGACAGCCAGCTGGAAGAAGCGAAGCAGTTTGAAAGCTTTGAGGAACTTGTGGAATATATCCGTGAGCGTCATGCATATTATCTGGAAAGCCCGCGGTGCATTGCCGATGACATCCGTTTTATCCTTCGGGTGTGCTATCAGGTTGTACAGGGGATTTTTCAGCTCTGTGTCAGAAAACAGTTTCATATGGGCGGACAGCCGGCAGTGACTGTTTGACAGTATATAAAAAGCCGCAGTGTGTGAGAGCACTGTGGCTTTTTTACGTTATGGTAAACTCTAAAAAATCTTACAAAAATGTGAATAAAAAGTGAAAAATAGATGAATTGAAGGAGATATCCTACCAGAACAGTTGATTTCACGATTTTCGTATGCTAAAATAAATTGAATTAAACTTTAAGTTATCAAACGGTTTAAGGCAGACCTTTATTATAGGGGAAGTAAAGGGATGTTCAAGGAAAGAAGGGAGCATCTTAATAAATATGAAGAACAAGTACCTGAATAAGTTTTTTTGCATCACGATGTTATCAGCTATGGTACTGGCAGTTCCAACCGGAGTAAAAGCCGCCGAGGAAGCAGATAATGTTGTTGCTGAGGAAGGTGTTTTAGGAGACGGGAGCGAGGTAAGTGAACCGGAACCAGAAGTTCCGGCAGAACCGGTGCCGACAGCTGCACCGGAACCGGAAATAACTGCTGCACCTGACCCGGAACCAACTACAGCGCCGGAGCCAACAGATACACCGGCACCTGCGCCGACGGAAACACCGGAGCCAACTGCAACACCTGCGCCGACGGGAACACCGGAGCCGACAGCGACACCTGCACCAACGGCAACACCGGAACCGACACCTGCACCAACGGCAACGCCGGAGCCAACCGCAACACCTGCACCGACGGCAACACCGGCCAGGGATGACTCTGCAAAGGTACAGGCGGTGATCCGGAAGATCAAAGCACTGGCAGGTAGAACGATCACAGCAGCAGATAAAGCGGAGATAAATAGCGTACGTGCAGCTTATGAGGCACTGTCTAATACAGAAAAGGCCAAGGTTACGAATTATAAGATCCTGACTGAGGCAGAAGCCAAGCTTGCAGCTGTCGACAAGAACGACAGTGATAACAAAAAAGACAACAAAAAAGATAACAAAAAAGATGATAGCAGCACGGAAGATAACAAGAATACAGAGATCACAGATGGAAATAACGCCACAGCAACACAGATCGGAGATCCTGTTTATGTGACAAATATGGTATCCAATCTCCATGCGGGCAAGGATTTTTATCTGGATAGTCTTAAGAGCAATTATCATCTGTCCTTCTCTGATGATTTTGCTTCTGCAATGGAAGAGATCGAAAGAGAATATAAAGAGAAGAACAAGCTTACCGATACGGAGAATACACTTCTGGTAAGAAACTGGCAGGATATCCTTGCTGTTTATATTTACGAAAAGAGCAAAGCAGGAGCAACGTCATTTACATTGGATGCATCCTGCAAGGATGATCTGGCAAGGATCTTTGCGGAGATGAACCCCATCGTCAGGGACAAGCAGGATATTACCAAGATATCCTACGGAAATCGCAAGATCAACTACTACATCAAGAAGAACAATATTGCAAAGGAAGACAGAAGTGTCCTTAAGAAATATGTGGAAACAGACTGTAAGCTTCTCTGTGCGGTAGTTACCGCATCCAAAGGCTTTGTCCGTGAAAGTGTGGGAGACAATGTTTCTGAGGATCGTGTAGATGTTATCACCGCAGCGTATTCACTGGTTGGTAAGGTCGGATATTTCTGGGGCGGTAAATCTACGGTGATCGGAGAAGATCCAAGCTGGGGCTCCGTTGAGAAGGTATCAGCAGACGGCAGCAGAAGCTCCGGTACGCTCCGTGCATATGGTCTGGACTGCAGCGGCTTTGTTACCTGGGCAGTGATCAATGGATATAAGGATCAGGGAATGCAGGCAGCAGTTGGAGATGGAACCTCTGACCAATGGGAGAAGGCCGGTGTTGTCAGCGAAGCAGATGCACAGCCAGGAGATCTGGTATTCCAGAGAGGACCGGAAGCAGGAAGCAACAACCACGTTGGTATCCTGTGCGGAAAGACGGATTCCGGCGACTGGATTGCAGTACATTGTTCCTCAAGCAAGAATGGTGTAACGGTTGGTGAGGCATACAGTGCAAGCTTCCGTTATATCAGAAAGCCATCCTTCTATCAGGATACAACAGCGGAGGAAAATAAGACCACAGCTACAGAGAATGATGTTCTGACAGAGGAGAGTGCAGAAAAGCTCCTCACGGATGTGGTTAGATCTGATGCACTGAAGGATGCACTGGCATCCGGTGATACTGTTTCCAGTGACCTTCTTGCAGATTTTAAGAATAAGGCTTTGCAGGAGGATGAGGAAGAAGATGAAGTTGAGACGCTGACTCTGGATCAGGAGACCATGGACGATGCAGTGGATACATTTGATGATGATGTAGAAACACTGGAAATGGAAAACTAAGGGACAGCGATTGAAGATAAGGGCAGTCTCCCACGGGAGGCTGCCTTTTCTTACAATCGCTGCTTCAGACATAGGACATGATATTATGAAAAAAAGAAATTTCTGCCCCATGGCAGCCGCAGTGCTTACAGCCGCAGTGATCCTTCAGCCCTTTAGCGCTTCGGCAGGGGCACTGGATCAGATCCAATCCATAGCAAAGAGCATTATTTCAGGGGAACCAAAGGAAGTAGAGGAACTGCGTCAGATGGAGGTTGCCCAGAGTGAAGAAGGACATCAGGAATATTATTTCAAACAGCTTACGGAAGAAGAGCAGAGAGTATATCGGGAGCTGCTGAAAGGAATCCGTGCCCGGGAAAAGGAGTTTTATCTGACAATCTCCGATGATGACAGTATTGACAGAAGCTATCATGCAGTATTGAAAGACCACCCGGAGATATTCTGGGTCCACAATCGTGAAAAAATCTACAAAACTACGTATTCAGACAGTGATTACTGCGTTTTTACTCCGGGCTATACTTATACAGACGGCGAGATCGATGAGATACAGACGGCGATGGAGCAGAGCTTTCAGGAGGTCAGAGCCCTGATCCCGGAGGATGCCAGTGACTACGAGAAGGTACGCATTGTTTATACGTATGTTATTGACCATACCCAGTATCAGACCGGGGAGGATGATCAGAGCATAGCAGGTGTTTTCTGGAAAAAATCCGCAGTCTGTGCCGGATATGCAGGAGCTGTCCAGTATCTTCTGGAAAGGCTGGATATTCCCTGTATTTATGTGGACGGAAGCACAAAAGGAAGTACAGAGGGTCATGCATGGGATATTGTAAAAATAGGCCAGGAGTATTATTATGTAGATGCTACCAATGGGGATCAGCCGGATTTTTTAAATGGAGATGCCGCACAGCTGGAAGAACATAAGACGATCATTTACGATTATCTCTGCCCTTTCCCGGAAGAATATGAAAAAACCTATACACCATCGGAAGAACTGACAGTTCCGGCATGTACTGCGAAGGATCTGGATTTTTATGTGCTGAACCAGGGGTACTTTGAAGATTACAGCTGGCAGGACATATATGATTATTGTAAGATGAGACTGGATAATGGTGCGGCTGTAGTGCGTTTCAAGTTTGGCAGTCAGGAAGCTTTTTCCGAAGCCTGTCAGGAACTGCTGGATGATGGCGTGGTACAGAATGTGGCACAGTATTATATGAAACTTCACGGACTTGGTCAGGTGGAGTATCATTATGGAGTGATGGATAATTTTTATACCATATATTTTATTTTCTGAAACATCTTCGGGAAGATTTCCGGAGGTTTTGGAAAGAGAGGAGTAAGTTATGAATATGGATATGTTGTCAAGAGGATTTGACATACTGCAGAGAGCAGGAGGTATGGAACAGATCAGCCAGCTGATGGTGATCGTATATGGAGTGCTCTGCGTTTTCGGGCTTTTGAACTGTATCCTGGGATATCGTATCCTCCGGTTCTGGATGATGATCTTTGGATTTATCATCGGAGCAGGCGCCGGCTTTGGTGTAACCTATATGTCCGGTGTTCAGGATAAAATGGTGATCGCAGGTGCCATGGCGGGACTGGGGATCGTACTGGCTGTTGTTTCGTTTCTGATCTACAGGGCAGGAATCTTTGTACTGGGATTTGGTATCGGAATAACATTGAGTATCTATCTGGTCCATCCGACCAGTTCTTTTTCTTTTTTCCTGTGCATCCTTATCGGCGTGGGACTGGGAGTACTTGCTATGCGTTATGCGAAAGGAGTGATCATTGTCGGAACCAGTATACTGGGTGGTGTTCTGGCAGGATTATCCATTGCAAAGATCGCAGGGCTGGCGCAGTTTCCATATGGCGTCGGTATGGCAGCGGGAATTGCGATCCTTGGTATGCTGATCCAGTTCGCCATCAACAAAGACCGATACGATGAGGAAGATGACGAAGAAGAGGATGACGACGATGGAACTCTGCCGGAGGAGACCAGGAAGCCGGCAGGAAGGGACCGTAGAGGAAACAGTCGTGAATACACCTCTGACCGTAACAGGGACGATCACAGATATACATACGAAAACCGGGCAAACGATGACCGGGAAAGCCGGGGTGAAAGACGTTCCCGCAGACCATCTGACAGAGAAGGACGCAACTCTGACAGACGAGAAAGAAATTATGCAGACAGCCGAAAAAGATCCGGAAGCGAAAGAAACAGCAAAGGCAGTTCCACTGAAAGAAGAAGCACTTCCGGAACATCCGGCAGAAACAGAACATCCGACAGAAATTATGCTTCGGATGACAGAAGAGGCCGCAGATACAGCCAGAGCAGCAGCACCAGGGAACGAAGGAATGCAGGAACGGGAAGCAGATCCCGCTATGCAGATCCGGAGGATCATGAAGACTATGATCGTTTTGATGAGTCGGAAAACAGGGACAGCTATGAAGATTTTGAAAAACTGCAGCAGAAAAGACGCCGGATGGATATTGAAAATATGGCGGATTTTGATGAGCAGGAAGAATATGGAAATTACAGGAATGACCCGGATCTGATGAATGATGAGGATCTGGATGAGCTTGATGAGTGGAAAGACAACTGAGAAAAATCCGAGGAGTGACAGAAATGGGAAAAGAAGCCAAAACAAACGCGATGAGAATGCTGGATCGAAAAAAAGTAAAATATGAAGCACTCACATATGACTGTGGAGAGTTCATAGATGGGATCCACTGTGCAGACATTACAGGAGCCCCTCATGATCAGTCCTTTAAGACCCTGGTCATGGAAGGGAAAAGCGGCGGCTACTATGTGTTTGTAGTTCCGATCGAGAAAGAGGTGGACCGTAAGGCAGCCGCAAAGTCTGTAGGCGAAAAAACAGTAGATATGATCCATGTAAAGGATCTTACAAAGATCACGGGCTATATCCGCGGAGGCTGCAGCCCTCTTGGAATGAAAAAAAATTATCCGGTGGTGTTTGACCAGTCTGCCGAAAACTTTGATGAGATCTATGTAAGTGGTGGAAGAGTAGGCCTTACCCTGAAGGTACCGCTTAAAGATCTTCTGGATGTAACACAGGGCAAGCTTGCTCCGATCACCATGGAGTAAGCGCATATAAAACAGATAAAAAAACTCCCCTGACTGCCTGTAAAGGCGGAAGCAGGGGAGATTTTTTGTTACAGAAGCATGGGATTTAGTTATCCTGTGCGTCCTCTTCGTTAACCTGGAATACGTGACGCTTCTTGGCCATTTCGTCGCTGGCAAGATACTCGTCGTAAGTGGTGATCTTGTCTACCAGCTTGCCGTTAGGAAGGATCTCCATGATGCGGTTTGCAGTTGTCTGTACAAACTGGTGATCGTGTGAAGTGAAAAGGATCACTCCCGGGAATTTGATCAGTCCGTTGTTCAGTGCTGTGATAGACTCCATATCCAGATGGTTGGTTGGCTCATCCAGGATCAGGATATTGGCACCTGAGATCATCATCTTGGAAAGAAGACAGCGAACCTTTTCACCACCGGAAAGAACACGGACACGTTTTACACCATCCTCACCAGGGAAAAGCATACGGCCAAGGAATCCACGGACGTAGGTTGCGTCCTTGATCTCGGAGTACTGTGTCAGCCAGTCGGTGATAGTAAGGTCGTTATCGAATTCCTGTGTGTTATCCTTCGGGAAATATGCCTGGGAAGTGGTAACGCCCCATTTGTAATTTCCTTCATCCGGCTCCATTTCACCTGTAAGGATCTTGAAGAAGGTTGTGATGGCCTGCTCGTTGGCGCCCACAAAGGCAACCTTATCTTCACGACCAAGAGTGAAGGAAATGTTGTCCAGAACCTTTACTCCATCAATGGTCTTGGACAGATTTTCCACCATGAGGACCTCGTTTCCGATCTCACGGTTCGGGCGGAAGTCGATGTATGGATATTTACGGCTGGAAGGACGCATGTCATCCAGCTGGATCTTTTCCAGGGCACGCTTTCTGGAAGTCGCCTGCTTGGATTTGGAAGCATTGGCGCTGAAACGGGAGATGAACTCCTGGAGCTCTTTGATCTTCTCCTCTTTCTTTTTGTTGGCCTCTTTCATCTGCTTGATCAGAAGCTGGCTGGATTCAAACCAGAAGTCGTAGTTTCCGGCATAAAGCTGGATCTTGCCATAATCGATATCAGCAGTATGTGTGCAGACCTTGTTCAGGAAATAACGGTCATGGGATACTACGATAACTGTATTGTCAAAATTGATCAGGAACTCCTCCAGCCATTCGATAGCAGGAAGATCCAGGTGGTTGGTCGGCTCATCAAGAAGAAGGATATCAGGATTTCCGAAAAGAGCCTGTGCAAGAAGAACCTTGACCTTCATACTACCGGTAAGGTCTGCCATCTGTGTATAGTGGAACTCGGTGTCGACTCCGAGACCGTTGAGAAGAGTAGCAGCATCGGACTCTGCTTCCCATCCGTTCATTTCTGCAAACTCACCCTCAAGCTCACTGGCACGGATGCCATCTTCGTCTGTGAAATCTTCCTTTGCGTAAATGGCTTCTTTCTCTTTCATGATCTGATAGAGTCTTTCATTACCCATGATGACAGTATCCAGAACCGGATAAGCATCATATTTGAAGTGATCCTGCTGCAGGAAAGAAAGTCTCTGACCGGGGGTGATCACAATGTCGCCCTTGGTAGGCTCGAGCTGACCGGAAAGGATTTTGAGGAATGTAGATTTTCCTGCGCCGTTGGCGCCGATCAATCCATAACAGTTACCCTCTGTAAATTTGATGTTAACGTCTTCAAACAGCGCTTTTTTTCCAACGCGCAGTGTGATGTTATTTGCTGAAATCATATCATACCTCTTTTTTCATTAAATAAATATCGTTTCAATTACATACGAAAGCATTACAATCGTTTCCTATTGTACCGTAAACTGAAAAATTTGCAAGCTGTATTTTCCTTTTTTCGGCTAAATAAAGGAAAAACAGGGGATTACTATGAATCACAGGAAAATAATAACCTTTTATTATATAAAAAAATGGGTTATACTGTCGTATGTGGTAATGAAGTATTCCGGGAATATGGATATCCGGCTCTCTGGCACATCAGAAACACCCAGGAACGTGGCAGATCGGATGGAATGCGGAAACTATCATAAATCAGCAGCTTAGTTGAACAGAAGAGAGGTTAAAAATGTTTATCACCAGAGAAAGCGATTATGCGATGCGGGTTATCCGCGCATTGATGTGGGAGCCGCGTTTGAGCGTCAGCGAGATCTGTGAGAGGGAATCGATCACAGCACCCTTTGCATACAAGATACTGAAGAAGCTTCAGAATGCAGGGCTCGTGGAAGGATACCGCGGAGTTCATGGCGGTTACGCGCTGAAGAGAGATCCGGAAGAACTGTCATTATATGAGATATACAGTGCGATCGATCCGGATATGTCCATCATTGAGTGCCTGAACGGCACATATCAGTGTCCAAGGAACGGACAGGACGGAGTTCCCTGCCATGCACATGATGAGCTTCAGGAGATCCAGGATCAGCTGTGGACAATGCTCCGTCGGAAATCCATGAAGGATCTTTTCGGAAAAGAGGAGAAGTGATTCCCGGATGTGAGTTGGGATAAGCGTATGAGATGATAAGGAGAGCAGTTTGGAGAGGGAAAATTCCGAACAGCTCTTTTTTATTTGTGAAAAAGATAACGGCGTTTGTACAGGATAATATACAAAAAACAATGAAAGAAAATGGACATAACTGGGAATCTATGATATAATAACCAATGGAATTTTAGGCCTTCATAAGCCTAAATAATATATTTTTTAACAAACCTTTAAGGAGGAAAAAACAATGGCAAGAAAGATGAAAACCATGGATGGTAACCATGCAGCCGCTCATGCATCATACGCTTTTTCTGATGTAGCTGCTATTTACCCGATTACCCCTTCATCTGTAATGGCTGAGGCTACAGACGAGTGGGCAACTCAGGGAAGAAAGAACATCTTTGGACAGGAAGTACAGGTTACAGAGATGCAGTCTGAGGCAGGTGCAGCAGGTGCCGTTCACGGTTCTCTGGCAGCAGGTGCCCTGACTACAACCTACACAGCTTCCCAGGGTCTTCTGCTTATGATCCCGAACCTTTACAAGATCGCTGGTGAGCAGCTTCCGGGAGTTATCAACGTATCTGCCCGTGCACTTGCTTCCCACGCACTTTGTATTTTCGGTGACCATTCCGACGTTATGGCCTGTCGTCAGACTGGATGTGCAATGCTTTGTGAGTCTTCTGTACAGGAGGTTATGGACCTTACACCGGTTGCTCATCTTGCAGCAATCAAAGGAAAAGTTCCATTCATCAACTTCTTCGACGGATTCCGTACATCTCATGAGATCCAGAAGATCGAGACATGGGACTATGAAGATCTGAAAGATATGGCAGATATGGACGCGATCGCAGAGTTCCGTAACCGTGCTCTGAACCCGAACCATCCATGTCAGAGAGGTTCCGCTCAGAACCCGGATATCTTCTTCCAGGCAAGAGAGGCATGTAATCCATATTATGACGCTCTTCCGGCAGTTGTTCAGGAGTACATGGACAAAGTTAACGAGAAGATCGGAACAGACTACAAACTGTTCAACTACTACGGAGCTGCTGACGCTGAGCACATCATCGTAGCTATGGGTTCCGTAAACGATACCATCGAGGAGACCATCGATTACCTTATGGCAGCTGGCAAGAAAGTCGGTGTTGTTAAAGTTCGTCTTTACAGACCATTCTGTGCACAGGCTCTTATCGATGCAATCCCGGATACAGTTAAGCAGATCTCTGTTCTTGACAGAACAAAAGAGCCAGGAGCTCTTGGCGAGCCTCTGTATCTTGATGTTGTTGCAGCTCTTCGCGACAGCAAGTTCAGCGATGTTAAGATCTTTACAGGACGTTACGGACTTGGTTCCAAAGATACAACACCTGCACAGATCGTAGCAGTATATGAGAACACTGAGAAAGAGAAATTCACAATCGGTATCGTTGATGATGTTACAAACCTTTCTCTTGAGACAGGCGCACCACTTGTTACAACACCAGAGGGAACAACAAACTGCAAGTTCTGGGGACTTGGAGCTGATGGTACTGTAGGTGCTAACAAGAACTCCATCAAGATCATCGGTGATAACACAGACATGTACGCTCAGGCTTACTTCGATTATGACTCCAAGAAGTCCGGCGGTGTTACAATGTCTCACCTTCGTTTCGGTAAGAAACCGATCAAATCCACATACCTGATCCACAAAGCAAACTTCGTTGCATGTCATAATCCGTCCTATGTTAACAAATATAACATGGTACAGGAGCTTGTTGACGGAGGTACATTCCTTCTGAACTGTGCTTGGGATATGGAAGGACTTGAGAAACATCTTCCAGGACAGGTTAAAGCTTTCATCGCTAACCACAATATCAAATTCTACACCATCGATGGTGTTAAGATTGGTATTGAGACTGGCATGGGACCAACACGTATCAACACAATCCTTCAGTCCGCATTCTTCAAACTTACAGGAATCATTCCTGAGGAGCAGGCTATCGAGCTTATGAAAGCTGCTGCTAAAGCTACTTACGGACGTAAAGGTGATGACGTTGTTAAGAAGAACTGGGCAGCTATCGATGCCGGTGCTAAACAGATCGTAGAGGTTCAGGTTCCGGAGAGCTGGAAGAACGCTGAGGACGAGGGACTCTTCATGTCTCACGCATCCCACGGTGCTCAGGAAGCTCAGGACTTCGTAAACAACATCCAGTGCAAGATCAATGCTCAGGAAGGTAACAGCCTCCCAGTATCTGCATTCAAGGATTATGTAGATGGTACAACACCATCCGGAACAGCTGCATATGAGAAACGTGGTATCGCAGTTAACGTTCCTGTATGGGTTCCGGACAACTGTATCCAGTGTAACCGCTGTGCATACGTCTGCCCACATGCTGCAATCCGTCCGGTTGCTATGACAGCAGATGAGACAGCTAACGCTCCAGAGGGAATCAAGACACTTCCACTTACAGGAATGAAAGACTATACATTCACAATGACTGTATCCGCTCTTGACTGTACAGGATGTGGTTCCTGCGCAAATGTCTGCCCAGGAAAGAAAGGCAACAAAGCTCTTGAGATGGCTCCGCTTGAAGCTAACACAGAAGAGCAGAAATTCTTCGATTACGGTGTAACACTTCCTCAGAAGGAAGACGTTATCGCTAAATATAAAGAGACAACTGTAAAAGGCAGCCAGTTCAAACAGCCGCTCCTTGAGTTCTCCGGCGCTTGTGCAGGTTGTGGTGAGACACCATACGCTAAGCTGATCACACAGCTCTTTGGTGACAGAATGTACATTGCAAATGCTACAGGATGTTCCTCTATCTGGGGTAACTCTTCACCATCTACACCATACACAACAAACGCTAAGGGACAGGGACCTGCATGGTCAAACTCTCTGTTCGAGGATAACGCAGAGTTCGGTTATGGTATGCTTCTTGCACAGCGTGCGATCCGTGGCGGTCTGAAAGAGAAGATCGAAGACCTTGTAGCTAACGGAACAAACGAGGATGTTAAGACAGCTGGTCAGGAATGGCTGGATACTTATGCTGTAGGCGCAACAAATGGTGCAGCTACAGAGAAACTCGTTGCAGCTCTTGAGGCTTGCGGATGTGACAAGGCTAACGAGATCCTTGCACAGAAAGACTTCCTCTCCAAGAAATCCCAGTGGATCTTTGGTGGTGACGGATGGGCTTACGATATCGGATTCGGTGGTGTTGACCACGTTCTTGCAAGCGGACGTGACATCAACGTTATGGTATTCGATACAGAGGTTTACTCCAACACAGGCGGACAGTCTTCCAAATCTACACCGACAGGTGCGATCGCTCAGTTCGCAGCAGGCGGAAAAGAGACTAAGAAGAAAGATATGGCATCTATCGCAATGAGCTATGGCTATGTATATGTAGCACAGATTTCCATGGGTGCTGACTTCAACCAGACTGTAAAAGCAATCGCAGAGGCAGAGGCATATCCGGGACCATCCCTGATCATCGCTTACGCTCCATGTATCAACCATGGTATCAAGAAAGGTATGAGCAAAGCTCAGACAGAGGAAGAGCTGGCAGTTAAGTGCGGATACTGGCACAACTTCAGATTCAACCCGGCTGCTGAGAACAAGTTCAGCCTTGATTCCAAGACACCGGATATGGAGAACTATATGGACTTCCTGAACGGTGAGGTTCGTTACAATTCTCTGCAGCGTCAGAATCCTGAGAAAGCTGCAAGACTGTTTGCTAAGAACGAGTCTGAGGCTCAGGCTAGATATGAGTATCTGCAGAAACTTATCACTCTTTACGGAGCAGATAAGAAAGAAGACTAATTATTGATCAATAGTTACTGTTTATACAGTGTGCTTGCTGATTAAGCATTAGGTGACAGGCCTGCGGTGTTTAGCGCACCGCAGGCCTTTTTTCATATACAGGAGAGATATACATGAAGAGAATTTTTTCGAAGGAGAAATCCCGGAAAGAGAAAAAAGCAGATTTTTATATTCTGTATACGATTGTTTTTGCAGCGATCTCGCTGTTTATTTACAGTTGTTTTTATTTCAATGGAAAATCCCTGATCTGGAGTCATGACGGTGTTCCGCAGCACATCAATGCATTGGCCTATTATGGAAAATATCTGCGGAATGTTCTGCAGACGCTGGTGACGGAGCATAAGCTTTCCCTTCCTATGTGGGATATGCATATCGGATACGGTTCCGATATCCTTACAACACTTCATTATTATGTGATCGGTGATCCGCTGACCTTACTGTCCGTTTTTGTACCGGAAAAAGACACAGAGATCTTATATGAGCTTCTGATCTTTCTCCGCATTTATCTGGCGGGTATCACATTCAGCATTTACTGCTTTTACCGCAAGAATCCCAAACAGGCCACATTTCTTGGAAGCCTTGTTTATATTTTTGCAGGATGGACCATTTATGCGTCCATGAAGCATCCATATTTTTCCAATCCCATGATCTATCTGCCGCTGGTCCTTATGGGAATTGAAAAGATTTACAAAAAAGAAAAGCCATACCTTTTTATTTGTGCGACGGCTGTAGCGGCAATGTCTAATTTTTATTTCTTTTATATGATCAGTATCTTTATGGTGCTGTATGCAGCTTTCCGGTATTTTGGAATATTCCGCAAGCGTTCAGTAAAAGATGTATTTCAGTGGTTCCTGAAATTTGCTGGCTTTTATCTGGTCGCACTTATGATCGCTGCACTGATCTTTTTACCTGTGGTCATGACTCTGTTTGGAACAGAGCGCTTTCAGGCGCAGAATTATGTGCCACTGTTATATGACCGCATTTACTACGAAAAATATCTCGGCTGCCTGATCGGCGAAAATATGATCCAGTGGGGAGTTGCTGGATATTCCGCAGTCGCAATGGCAGGCGTGTTTGTGATCTTTTCCAAAAAGAAAAAATATACGGGACTGAAGCTGGGCTTTGTGCTTCTGAATCTGTTTTTGCTGATCCCCTTTGCAGGTCATGTACTGAATGGATTTTCATACGTGTCCAACCGATGGATCTGGGCGTATGGAATGCTGATCGCATATATCCTGGTACAGGCATATCCGGAACTGTTTACGCTGGGCATCAGGGAAAAACGACGGATATTTGTAATGCTGCTGATATATGGCGTGTTGGCACTGTTTTCGGAATCTGCCCGTACGGAACGCAATATCATGGCACTGATGATGCTGGTCCTGGCTGTGTTTACCGTGGTTTCCTACGGAAACGTATTTACACAGGGAAAATATCTCTGTGTAATGATCGTGGCCGTGCTTGTGACAAGTATCCTTCTGAATGTTTCGTACCAGTATTCTTACGAAAAGAATTATCTGCCAGAATTCGAGGAAAAGAATCAGGCATTGGAGAAGCTTCAGTCCGGACCGGACAAAGCGATCCTGTCAATGGACGATTCAGCGGTTACCAGATATGATCAGTACAAAACGGGCTCCTATGTGAATACGGCCATGTATATGGGAACCAACAGTACTTCCTATTATTTCAGTGTGGCAAATGGAAATATCAGCCGTTTCTTTGATGAAATGTATCTGAATACCCCCTGGGATTATCATTACAGCAGCCTGGACGGACGGAGTATCCTGGACCGTCTTGCCTCGGTGAAATATTTTGCCATCAAAAAAAGTGGATATGGGTTTCTGCCATACGGCTATGACAGCGAAGCGGCAGTCACAAAAAAATACAGGATCTACGAAGACGAGGATTCCCTTCCTCTTGGTTATACCTATGATTCCTGGATCCCCAGAGAAAAGTATGAAAAGCTTTCTGTGACCGAAAAGCAGCAGGCACTCCTGCAGGGGGCAGTCCTGGAGGACAGCAGTCTTCCTGAGACAGACCTCACCTTTGACGATAAGAAAGCAGATTTTACACTGGAAGCAGGAAAAGGCTGTAAGATCAAAGACGGAAAGATCATTGTGGCCAAAGAAGGAGCAACCGTACAGATCGGATATCAGGGAGAGCCGGAGGCAGAGGTTTATCTTGTGGCAAAAAATCTGGATTTTAATGCCTATTCTCCACGTGCAGTGGTCAGTGATAAAAAATGGGATTCCATGACAGAATATGAGAAGAATACCGTGCGTTATGAAGACAATAACTGGCGCTACTGGAAAGAGAGCAAGGAATCAGCAGTGGATGTTTCGCTGGGCTCCGTGGACAAGACTATCCGGATCTTTACAGATAAATACAACGGCTACAGCGGAAGACATAATTTTCTTCTGAATATGGGATATAAAAACTATTCTGCAGGAACTATGACACTGACATTCTCCATGCCGGGAGAATATACCTTTGATGATCTGTATGTGGTATGTCAGCCCATGGCTTCTGTTGAAGAACAGACAGAGGAGCTTGGAAAAGAAAGTCTTCAGAATATCAAAACGGAGACAAATTGCATTCGTGGAGATATCACAACCACTTCCGATAAGATCCTGGTATTTTCCATTCCATACAGCGCAGGCTTTACCGCCTATGTAGATGGAGAAAAAACAGAACTTGTGCAGGCAAACAGTATGTATATGGGGCTGGAATTAAAAAAAGGCAGGCATACGATCGCACTCAGATATTGTACACCGTATATTGTGCCCGGAATGATACTGACGGTGCTTGGCCTGATCCTGTTTGCTGGGATCGTAATATCTTACCGGCGCCAGAGAAAACAAAAAGAAAGGGGAAAACAGGAGAAATGAGCCGATTATCGGTAGTTTTGCCTGCCTGTAACGAGGAACCGATGCTGGAGAAAACCTGCCGGACTCTCAGAGAGCTCCTGGGGCAGGCCGAGATCCGTTATGAACTGGTCCTGGTAGATGACGGTTCCTCTGACGGGACCTGGGCAGCGATAGAAAAAGTATCAGGAGAAGATAAAAATGTGACAGGTGTGCATTTTTCCAGAAATTTCGGGAAAGAAGCAGCAATTGTGGCCGGCCTTGCACAGGCATGCGGAGATGCGGTGGCAGTGATGGACTGTGACCTGCAGCATCCGCCGGAAATCCTCTTGGAAATGTACCGGCTCTGGAAGCAGGGCTACGAGGTTGTGGAGGGTATCAAGAAAAACCGGGGAAAAGAAACTCTTTTTCACAGAAAAAGTGCCGGATTTTTCTACCGGATCATGTCCCGTGCCACCGGCTTTGATATGGAAAACGCTTCCGACTTCAAGCTGCTGGACAGGAAAGCGGTGGAGAGTGTTCTCGCCATGCCTGAACGGAGCATGTTTTTCCGGGCGGCATCGTCCTGGATAGGCTTCAAAAGCATCTCCGTACCTTTTGAGGTGCAGGAGCGTGAGGCAGGAGAATCCAAATGGTCTGCAGGAACACTGATCAGCTATGCGTTTCGGAATATCGTGGCATTTACAACACTTCCGCTGCAGTTTGTAACAGCCGGTGCTGTGGGCTGCTTTGGGTGCTCCCTGCTCCTTCTGGTCTATTCTCTGGTCCGGTATTTTTCCGGGCATGCGGTGGAAGGTTATACCACACTTCTGATCGTGATGCTCTTTATTGGAAGTGCTGTGATGATGAGCCTTGGGATCATCGGATATTATATTGCCAGGATCTATGAGGAAGTAAAACGTCGTCCAAGATATATCGTATCAAAGATCATACGAGGAGGAGATACCAATGAAAAAGTGGATCCTTAAATTCTATGAAAATGATGTGATCCGTTATATTTTCTGGGGTGGTTGTACGACTCTCGTAAATCTGTTAAGCTTTTATATCATGAGGGCAATGGGAATTCCGCTGATGAGTGCCAACATCATATCGATCATCCTGGCGATCCTGTTTGCCTATGTTGTGAATTCCAGATTTGTATTTCATGACCGCTGTGAAACATGGAGGGATCATATACGGCCCTTTCTGAAATTTATAAGTGCCCGTCTGGTGACCATGGTCATTGAGGTAGGTGGCGTATGGCTTTTGGCGGAGATCCTGGGATTCCGGGATATGTTTGCAAAATTCTGCACACAATTTATCGTGCTGGCGTTGAATTATATCTTTAGTAAATTTATTATTTTTACCACAGGTAAAAGGATTGGAGGTAGCAAATGATGACTTTGGATGAGGCAGTGAAGAAAGTCCGCCCTCTGGATGAAAAGGCTATGGAGGGGGCGAGAAAGAGATGGGACAGTATTGCAAAGCCCCTGCATTCTCTGGGAGAGCTGGAGAATATGCTGACACAGATCGCCGGTATCACAGGTACACCGGAGGTACGTGTGGAAAAAAAAGCAGTGGTTGCCATGTGCGCGGATAACGGAGTTGTAGAAGAGGGTGTGACCCAGACCGGACAGGAAGTGACGGCTGTTGTGGCTGAGAATTTTCTGGAAGGGACTACTACCTGCTGTGTGATGTGCCGTCAGTGTGGAGCAGAGCTTTTTCCTGTAGATGTGGGAATGGTCACAGATACAAAGGTCCGTACAGATCTTAAGGTTGCCTATGGGACCAGAAATATGACCAGAGAGCCGGCAATGACAAGAGGTCAGGCAATCCGTGGCATCGAAGCCGGAATTGCCATGGCAGAGGAGCTGAAGGAAAAAGGCTATCAGGTTCTTGCAACCGGCGAGATGGGCATCGGAAATACCACCACCAGCAGTGCGGTAGCAGCTGTGCTTCTCGGAAAACCGGTGGAAGATATGACCGGACGTGGTGCCGGATTGACCAGTGAAGGGCTTGTCCGGAAGATCAATGCGATCAAAAAGGCGATCGCCCTGAATAATCCGGATCGTTCAGATGCCATTGACGTCCTGGCAAAGGTAGGTGGACTGGATATTGCAGGAATGGTAGGAGTATTCATTGGAGGAGCAGCACTTGGAATGCCGGTTGTCATGGACGGATTTATTTCCTGCGTATCTGCACTGATCGCAATAAAGATCTGCCCGCAGGTAAGTGATCATATCCTTGCGTCTCATGTATCCAAAGAGCCTGCAGCACAGCTGCTCCTGAAGGAGCTTGGCAAGGAAGCGATCATCCACGCCGGCATGTGCCTGGGCGAGGGAACCGGAGCTGTGGCACTGTTTCCGATGATGGATCTGTCCTGTGCAGTATATAATTCCATGAGTACCTTTGGTGATATCAATGTAGAACAGTACGAGGAGCTGAAATAATATGCTGGTTGTTGTAACAGGAGGCAGCGGAAGCGGAAAATCTGCTTTTGCGGAAGAAACCGTACTTTCCTTTGGCGAAGCCAGAAGGATCTATATCGCCACCATGCAGGCTTTTGACGAAGAAAGCCACAGGCGCATCCGCAGACACCGGCACATGCGTGCAGGAAAAGGCTTCGAGACAATTGAAAGATATACAGAGCTGGATGAGCTGCTCATCCCGAAGGACTGCGTGGTCCTTCTGGAGTGCATGTCCAATCTGGTTGCAAATGAGATGTTCCGGGAAGGCGGCTTCCACCCGGAGATGGCAGAAAAGATCACAGAAGGAGTGAAAAATCTTCTTTCCCAGGCAAAGCATGTGGTGATCGTCACCAACGAGATCTTTTCAGACGGGATCCTCTACGAGGAAGAATCAGAACAGTATAAAAAAGAATTGGGACAGATCAACCAGAAGCTGGCAGAGATGGCAGAAGAGGTTGTGGAAGTCGTATACGGGATCCCTGTATGGCATAAAGGAGGAAAGGAAACATGAAAAGCTTATGGAACAGTTTTAAGGCAGCCTTTGCCATGTTTTCAAAGATCCCCATGCCCATGGTGGACTGGAAGAAGGAAAACATAAAATATATGATGTGCTTTTTCCCCTTTGTGGGTACTGCCATCGGCATCCTGACCTGGTTTGCAGGAGGGATCCTCGGAGTGCATGCAGCTCTGGAACCATTTTTTCTCGCTGTGATCCTTACTGTGATCCCGGTATTTATTACCGGCGGCATTCATGTAGACGGGCTTCTGGACACATCGGATGCATTAAGCTCCTGGCAGGAACGCACAAGGAGGCTGGAGATCCTGAAGGATTCCCATGCAGGTGCATTTGCCATTATCACAGCCTGTGTATATTTTATCCTCTGGCTGGGAGCCTGGGATCAGCTCCTTGGAAATTATAACGGGATCTGTATCATGAGCCTGGGCTTTATGATGTCCAGATGTCTTTCCGGGATCGGTGTGATCACATTTCCCAAGGCAAGGACAGACGGGACTGTGGCAGAATTTTCCAGAAATGCGTCAGAGATCGCAGTGCGAAATGTTCTTATCACGATGTTTGTGATCCTTGCAGCGTTGATGATATGGGTAGATCCGGTCCTGGGTGTTCTGGCAGCTGTCAGCGCACTTCTGGTATTCTGGTGGTATCACCATATGGCTTTGAAATATTTTGGAGGGACCACAGGTGATCTTTCCGGATTTTTCCTTTGCATCTGCGAGGTTGTGATGGCACTGGTGCTTGCTCTTGGTGGCACGTTTAATCTGTAATGAAGATTTGGATGAGGTAAAGAAGATATGGAAATGATAATCGGAGGCGCATATCAGGGAAAAGCTGCCTATGCAAAAGCACAGTTCCCGGATGTGGACTGGAAATTCGGAGGAGAGATCACAGAAGAGGAGCTTCTGAAGGCAGCGGGTGTTCTGGGATTTCAGGAATACATAAGAAAAGCTCTGAAGGCAGGAGAAGATCTCACCGGCCTGGCAGAAAAGCTGGCACAGCAGGATCCGGATGTGATCCTTGTCAGTGAGGAGGTAGGCTACGGGATCGTTCCGGCGGATGCTTTTGAACGGCAGTACCGAGAAGCTGTTGGCCGGGTGTGCACTGCACTGGCTGCAAAAAGCAGAAGGGTCACAAGAGTGGTATGCGGGATCGGGACGGCGCTGAAGGATGATTAGATTATATCTGATACGACACGGACAGACACCCGGAAATAAGCTTCAGCGTTATATCGGAACAACGGATGAACCGCTGAGTACGGAGGGAAAGGAATTTCTGGAAAAGCTGACCTATCCCATGCCGGAGGCCCTTTATGTAAGTCCGCTCTGCCGCTGTGTGGAAACTGCGGGGATCCTTTTTCCAGGAAAAAGCTTTCATATTATCGAAGAGCTTTCCGAGTGTGATTTTGGAGAGTTTGAGAATAAAAATTATAAAGAGCTTTCCGGAAATCAGGATTATCAGAGGTGGATCGACAGCAATGGAACGCTTCCTTTTCCGGGAGGAGAAAGTCGAGAAGCGTTTAAGTGCCGGAGCCTTACAGGATTTCAGAAGGCTGTCACACAGTGTATCCGTAACAACATAAAGACAGCGGCTCTTGTGATACATGGCGGTACGATCATGAACATTATGGAAGAATATGCGGACAGACCCAGGGCTTTTTATGAATGGCATGTAAAAAACGGCGGCGGTTATTTGGCTGAGCTGGAGCCTGCGCTGTGGCAGAAGGGACGGAGAGAGCTCTGTGTCCGTGAAGCATATATGGAGGGTTAAGTTATGAATGAGCAGAAGATCAGCTGGAAACGCAGCGACTTGAAATGGCGCGGAAAACAGGCATTCAAAAAAAATTACTGGTCAGCCGTTCTGGTAAGTCTGGTGCTGGCTATTGTGATGGCAACCGGCGGAAGCGGTGCGGCCACAGGCAGTGCCGGAAATGCGGTAAGTCCGGACTACGGTGTTACAACGTATCATCTGGGTACGGATATCAATGGTGTTACCTCTTATGCCAGTCATGTATTTCGTTCCCCACTGGCAGTGCTTTTTGCGCTTCTGAGTGCCAGTGCCATGGTAACGGTGGCTCTGATCGGGGTCCTTTTCCATTTCTTTGTGGGAAATGTTCTGGAGGTAGGCGGAAGAGATTTTTACATTGAGAACCTTTATTCTGTACCCGGGCCCGGAAAGCTCCTCAGTGTATTTCGTTCCGGAAATTACGGTAATATCGTAAAAACCATGTTTTTACGGGACCTGTATCTTGTATTGTGGACGCTACTTTTTATTATTCCCGGAGTGGTAAAATCCTACGAATATAAGATGATCCCTTATCTTCTTGCGGAATATCCGGATATGAGCACAAAGGAAGTGTTTGCAAAAAGCCGTGAGATGATGAACGGACAGAAGATGGATACCTTTATCCTGGATCTTTCTTTTATTCCCTGGTCTGTCCTTTCGGCAATTACGGCCGGGATCGCGGGACTCTTTTATGTATCCCCGTATAAGGATGCAACCTATGCGGAGCTTTATGATACTCTTGCGGCAGGAATGCCGGGAAACGGACAGCAGGTGTATGAAGATGAAAACAGCGGCATTTACTGATAAAATGATCCTTGTGAGAGGTGGCGGAGATCTGGCCACAGGAGTGATCCACAAGCTTCATCAGAGTGGTTATCAGGTCCTGATCCTGGAATGTGACCGTCCAAGTGCCATCCGCCGTCATGTGGCCTTCTGTGAAGCTGTTTATGACGGAACTGCGGAGGTAGAAGGCGTTGTGTGCAGGAGGATCACGGAGAACGATATCCGGACCCAGTGCAGGAAATGCTGGGCACAGGGAGAGATCCCCCTTCTGACAGATACCCATGGAAAACATATCCGCGAACTGGAGCCGGAGGCAGTGATCGATGCCATTCTTGCAAAAAAGAATCTTGGGACCAGCAGGGATATGGCACCACTGACTGTGGGACTTGGCCCGGGCTTTACCGCAGGGGAGGATGTGGATTACGTGATCGAGACCATGCGTGGCCATAACCTGGGAAGGATCATAAAAAAAGGCAGTGCCCTGCCGAATACCGGAGTGCCGGGACTGATCGCAGGGATCGGAAAGGAACGTGTGATCCATTCACCGGCAGCCGGTAACATGAAAAACATCTGTCAGATCGCAGATCTTGTTGAAAAAGACCAGGTGATCGCCATGGTAGGTGATACGCCGGTGAAGGCTACCATTTCCGGCGTGATCCGGGGGCTGATCCGGGACGGCTCCCCTGTTTTTGAGGGAATGAAGATCGCGGACATCGACCCAAGGGCAGAACAGAAGAAAAACTGTTTTACGATCTCAGACAAGGCGAGGTGTATCGCAGGGGGAGTACTGGAGGTGCTGCTTTCCTGCGGAGTGCTTCCGGGAACAGAGAAATCTGTGAGGAATGAGAATCTGTGACCGATACAGAGCCTGGTGTCCCTGAAAGAAGTTAGAAGATAAATGGAGTGTGTCATGAAGAAAAATGAAAAAGCGCTTACTGTGGCATTCACAGGAGGCGGCGGAAAAACCAGTCTGATCCTTGGACTGGCAGAAATATTTTCCGGACAGGGAAAACGTGTGATCGTGACCACAACCACGCATATGGCATGGGAACCGGAACGTCCTTTTGCGGAGGCAGAGGACATTCCGGGAGCATGCCGGCTTATAGAACAATACGGATACGTCATCGCGGCTCATCACAAGGCCGGGCAGCCAAAGATTTCCGGCCCCGAAAAGGAGATCCTGGAAAAGCTGCCCGGCTTTTGTGATCTTCTTCTTGTGGAAGCTGACGGATCCAGGCGCCGACCCCTTAAAGTGCCGGCTGTTCATGAGCCGGTGATCCCTTCTTTTGCAGATATGGTAGTAGGAGTGATCGGTTTTGACTGCATCGGCAAAAGGATCTGTGATACGGCACACCGTCCGGATGATGTGGCGGGATTTCTGGGAAAGCGTACAGATGAGCCTGTGACATGGATGGATGTGTGGAAGATCATCCGGTCTGAAGACGGATTGCAAAAAGGCGTGGACGGGCGAAGATTTCTTGCGTATCTGAACAAGGCAGATACTCTGGAGGATCCTTGTGTGGCGGAGAAGCTTATGGCACAAGGTCAGGAGTCTGGGATCATGATGATCTGCGGAAGCCTGCAGAGAAGTGTAAACAGCTAGTACAGCGAAAATTAAGTTTCTGCTATATTGACGCAGCAGATGAAAAATCAGGCAAGTCAATATGGCGGTTACTTAATATTCGCTGTACTAGAATCGAAAGGAAGTGGAGCGGTGATATGAAGCTGGGACTGATCATGCTGGCAGCAGGAAACAGCCGGCGGTTTGGAAGCAATAAGCTGCTGTACGGGATAGACGGAATGCCGATGTACAGGCATATTCTCCTGGAACTGAAAAAAGTGAAAGCAGCACTGGAGGAACAGGGGCACAGGTGTGAGATCACAGTTGTCACACAGTATGAGGAGATTGCGCAGGAAGCAGAGAAGCTCGGCGTGCGGTTTCTTTATAATCTGCATCCGGATGAGGGAATATCTTCCTCACTGAAGATCGGGCTGCGGGTCAACCGGGAGATGGATGCTTGTTTGTTTACGGTGGCAGATCAGCCGTGGTTGCGGTGGGAGACGGTTTTTGGACTGGTGGATGTGTTTTTGAGAGATGGGAAGGGGATCGCCTGTGTGGAGCATGATGGGAAGACCGGGAATCCCTGTGTTTTTTCGAAGAAGTATTATGGGGAGCTGATGGAGCTTTCCGGTGATGTCGGAGGGAAGAAGGTGGTTGTGGCACATCGGGGGGATGTGGCTGTGATGAAGGTTGAGGATAGACGGGAGATGGTGGATGTGGATTTTTCGGACGGACGCCGGTGAGGTACCGTCTGGTTTGTGCTGGGGCTTCGTCGGGGGCTGGCTTCTAAGACGCCGGAAATCTGCTAAAACCGCTGAAAAAAATCCAGAACTCGCTCCTGCGTCGCTCAAACAGCTGGATTTTTTTCAGCAACGCAGATTCCCACCGCCTAAGAAGCGCACCCCTCCTGCAGAACCAGCCCAAACCAGACGGTACCTCGCCGGCTGACGTGCGAAGGAGTGGAAGGCTATAGTGGAGGCGTGAGGTTGAAGAATATAGTGAAAAGAGCTGTTGACGTGTGACAGAGGGAATGTGCTGGAGTGAAGGTGTGAGGTTGAAGAAGAACAAAAAGAGCTGTTGACGTGTGGCATAGAGAGTGAGCTAGAGCGTGTCTGAGGCAATTTTCACGCATACAAAAGCCAGCAGGGAACCGCCCTGGCGTGGCGGGATGTTCTGCAGGAGTCCTGCTGATTCTTAGGGGGTGTGGTTTCTGCGTTATTCCAAAAAGTTCTGCTGTCTGAGCGTCTGGACGCGAGTTCAGAACTTTTTGGAATGGTTTTAGCAGAAGCCGCAGCACCTTAGAAGCCAGCGGACGACGAAGCCCTTCCCGCTACGCCAGGGCGGTTCCCTGCGTACGTTCGTTATAATTTATAATTATAAGGTAGACAAATCTCAAATAAAATGATTCTTAGCCGCTTCTTCCTCAGCTAGACGAACCGTCTCACCGGAAGGATTAGAGATCACTGCTGAAGCTACGATCTCACAAGGCGGGTTCCCTTTTACACTGTCAACGGCAGCCGTAACAGCAGAAACATCACCAGTCAGAAAAACAGTGGCATGACCACCACACTTCGTCTGCCAGGTAAGAAAAGAAACATCAGAAGTCTTCAGCATCTGGTCGATCACCAGGATCGCATTACTGCTGCCAACAACCTCAACTAAACCAAAAGCACCATAATTCATAAATCCGTCGCCCCCTTTATTTATTGATCGTCATCTTCAGTGCGATCTCAGTATCCTCAGAAGGAGAAGCGATCACAGTATGAGAAACAACCTTACCAAGAGGTTTGGCTGCCTCCAGCGCAACCTCCATAGCTGCATTAACGTCAGAAACAGAACCACGCATCTTGACACAGGCGCCACTCTTCAGACGGTTACGCTCAACACTCTGGATCCTGACATTGGCTGCTTTGGAAGCAGCATCAAGAGCAACAAAACAGGCAACCAGGTTATCCAGCTCAAAAACACCTACAGCCATGCCCTTATAATTATTATCCATAAAAATACCTCCATGCGGAACAGATTCCAGTAATGTGGTTTCTTGACCGGTTTTACGTGAAATCATTACCGTTTTTATGGCTTTATTATAACTTTTTTAGACAAAAATAGCAAGGAATAAATACACAGATAACAAAGTATTACTGAGAACGGAGTGAACAATAGCTCACGAAGAGAACAGCAACGCAAAGTTTACTTTGGACGCCGGATATAGTATATTAATTAAATAAGAAATAGCAGGAAGGTGTAAAGAAATGCAGATACATCAGACAGACTTTTCAACAGGAAATGTCTATCGGAACATTATGGAGGTGGCTGTGCCGATGATCATTGCACAGATCCTGAACCTCCTTTACAACATTGTGGACCGGATCTATATCGGAAGGATTCCTGAGATCGGAGCCACTGCACTGACAGGAGTGGGACTGTGTTTTCCTATTATCACCCTGATCACCGCATTTACCTATCTTTTTGGAAATGGAGGAGCACCGCTTTGCTCCATGGAACGAGGAAGAGGAAACCAGGAAGAAGCAGAAATGCTCATGGGAAACACCTTTGTGATGCTGATCGGCACAGGAGTGATTCTGTCAGCCATCGGTCTTATCTTTTACAGGCCGATCCTCTATGCGTTTGGTGCCAGTGATGTAACTTTTTCCTATGCGGCAGATTACATAAGGATCTATCTTCTGGGAACCCTGTTTGTGATGATCACGCTGGGAATGAACCCGTTTATAAACAGCCAGGGCTTTGGAAACACCGGAATGCTTACGATACTGATCGGTGCAGTACTGAACATCCTTCTGGATCCTCTGTTTATCTTTGGAATGCACATGGGAGTCCGTGGAGCAGCTTTGGCGACCATTATATCCCAGCTCAGCTCTGCCATCTGGGTCTTACGCTTCCTTACAGGAAAAAAGGCGATCCTGAACCTGAAAAAAAGCGCCATGAGGATTTCCTGGAAAAGAGTGGGCAGTATCGTAAGCCTGGGTATGTCCGGTTTTTTTATGGCATTTACAAACAGTCTTGTGCAGGTGGTATGCAATGCCACACTCCAGACCTGGGGTGGTGATATCTACGTTGGTGTCATGACAGTTTTAAATTCTGTCCGTGACATTTTCACCATGCCGGTCCATGGGCTTACCACAGGTGCTTCTCCGGTCATGAGCTTCAATTATGGAGAAAAAACATACGACAGAGTCAAAAAAGCAATTAAATTTATCACAGCTGTCTGTGTGATCTATACCCTGGCAGGCTGGGGAATCCTGAAGCTGCTTCCGGAATTTTTTATCCGGATCTTTAACAGCGATCCCGGGCTTCTGGAAAAGGGAGTTCCCGCCCTTCATATTTACTTTTTCGGCTTCTGCTTTATGGCATTGCAGTTTACCGGACAAAGCGTGTTCGTGGCACTGGGAAAGGCAAAAAAGGCCACCTTTTTTTCTCTGTTCCGAAAGGTAGTGATTGTGGTACCGCTGACGCTCCTGCTGCCTTCTGTGAATGGCCTGGGAACAGACGGCGTGTTCTGGGCGGAACCGGTTTCCAACCTTGTAGGCGGCTGTGCATGCTTTTTCACCATGCTGGCGACGGTACTGCCGGAGCTGAACAAATGTAAGGCATAAGACGGGCCGCGCGAATTTATGCGATTAGCATAAATTCTGTGCATCGCGAAGTGTGTTACTGAGAACGGAGTGAACAGTGACTTTAAACGGGCCGGATAAGGGTTTGCGGGAAATTTTGATATGTGTTAGAATGGACGGGATGATTTGAAAGTCCGGCGTATGGCCGGGCAGGAATGAGAGGAAAACATAATGGCTTTATTTCAGGCATTTCGGGCAGTAAGACCTGCTTCGGAAAAAGCAGAAAAGGTGGCTGCACTTCCCTATGACGTAGTCAGCAGAGAGGAAGCGCGAGAGATCGGGGAAAAAAATCCGGAATCTTTTCTCCATATAGACCGTGCAGAGATGGATCTGGATCCGGAAACCGATCTTTATGATCCGAAGGTTTATCAGAAGGCAAGGGAAAATCTGGATCGTTTCCAGAAAGAAGGGATCCTGATCCAGGATGAGAAACCGAACTATTATCTGTATGAACTGATCCGTAAGGGAAGATCCCAGACCGGGATCGTAGGTGTCAGCTCCATTGATGATTACATGAATGGTGTGATCAAAAAGCATGAGCTTACAAGAGAGGATAAGGAGCAGGACCGCATCCGTCATGTGGATGTCTGTGATGCCAATACAGGCCCTATTTTTCTGGCGTGCAGATATCCGGCAGAGCTTCTTACTCTTATGGAAGAATGGAAAAATGCACATGCTCCTGTGTATGATTTTACTTCCGATGACGAGATCACACATCGTGTATGGGTCGTAGATGAGGAAGAAAAGATCCGGACTATACATAGTCTTTTTGGCGGGATCTCCTCTATCTATATTGCAGATGGCCACCACAGAGCAGCCTCCGCAGTAAAGGTTGGACAGAAGAGAAGAGCGGAGCATCCGGACTACACCGGAAAAGAAGAATTTAACTTTTTCCTGTCAGTGGTATTTCCGTATGACCAGCTGACCATCCTTCCGTATCACAGGATCGTAAAGGATATCAAGGGTATGGAACCCAAAGCCTTTATCGGAAGCATGAAATTTAATTTTGAGCTGATGGCAATGCCGGGCTTTCCATGTAAACCGGTGGAGAAACACTGCTTTGGGCTGTATGTAGACGGAGAATGGTTCCATCTGAAGGCATATCCGGATATCTATGCGGGTAAAGACAGCGTAGGTCAGCTGGATGTGTCTATTCTTCAGGATAAGGTCCTGGGTCCGGTTCTGGGGATCAGTGACCCGCGTACCGATGAGAGGATCCGCTTTATGGGAGGAAACCACCGGCTGAAGGATCTGGCAGCAGCTGCAGATGAGACAGGAGGAGCTGCCTTTGCCATGTATCCTACATCCATGGAGGAGCTGATGACGATCGCAGACGAGGGTAAGCTTATGCCGCCAAAGAGCACCTGGTTTGAACCGAAGCTCCGCAGTGGTCTTTTTATCCATAAGCTTTCAGACTGATGCCGGAGACTTTATAGATTTTTAAGAAAATGGTCAGGAAAATCTTAGGAAATCACTACAGATTGCTCACATTTGTCCGGTAAGATAAAAGTATATTCTGAGCAAACGCGAAAGAGGGTTTTTCATGACAAACGAACAGTATTACGATTGTATCCAGCCATATCAGAACGCATGTCAGATTATGCGCGCCAAGCTTGAGGTGCTCAACGGAAGCCTGTATCAAAAGTCTTCCGTATCTCCGATCCACAATATCCAGGAACGGATCAAATCCAAGAAGAGCATCGAAAAGAAGCTGGAGAAGCTGGGACATTCGGACAGTGTGCAGAACGCCAAGGATCATCTCCGGGATATCGCCGGGATCCGTGTGATCTGCTACTTTATTGATGATATATATAATCTTGTAAATGCGCTGAAGCGGCAGAGTGAGCTGATCTTTATCAGGGAGAAGGATTACATACAGAATCCCAAGCCTAACGGATACCGTAGCTTTCACGTGATTATTGCAGTTCCGGTGTATTATCTGGATACCATGGAGTATTTTCCGGTGGAGATCCAGCTGAGGACGATGACCATGGATCTCTGGGCAAGCATGGAGCACCGTGTCTGCTACAAGAAGCTTCCGGAACACAGGGATGAGCTTGCGGAGGCCTTCTGTCAGTATGCAGATATTCTTGGAAAGATCGAGGAACAGTTTGAAGCCTACAATGAAACAGGAATGCTGGAGGAGATCACACCTGCCCAGATTACTGAGAATCCGACGGAGGGATAAAAATGGAGATCGAAGAGGAATTTATATCCGGTTTCTGCCGTACCATGAACGGGGGCGAAACCGTCTGCTGTGAGTATACACGGCAGGAGGACAGCAGCAGGAAGCTGACCTTTATGGACTGCGCGCATGAAAGATGTGTAAACACAGGCGCCTGTGAGATCTTCAAACAGGCCCATGAGCTGGAGCAGAAATAAAAGATCAAAGAAAAGAAAACAGAGAAAAAGCAATAATGATAAAACAGCAATTATAAAAAATCACAGAATACAGGAGGAGTGAGTATGAAGCACACAGTAGATGCAATGGGGAAACAGTGTCCGATCCCGGTTGTGATGACCAAGAAGATCCTTGACAAGGCAGAGCAGGGAGACGAGATCTTGATCCTGGTAGATAATGAAACAGCAGTAAACAATTTGAGCAGACTTGCTGGAAGTACCGGATGCAGCTTCGTATCCAGAAAAACAGAAGGTGGTTACGAGATCAATATGACAGTAAAATCTGATCCTGCTGCAAGAAGCCAGGCAGAGCCTGAGATCGTCTGCACACCGGCTGTTCCGCAGGGGGATTATACCGTTGCCATCACTTCCGATAAGATGGGAGATGGAGATCCGGAGCTTGGCGGGATCCTGATCAGGGGATTTGTGTATGCACTGACACAGCTGGAGACACCGCCGTCAGTTATGCTGTTTTATAATGGCGGAGCCAGACTTACCGCACAGGATTCACCATGTATCGAAGACCTTAAGACCTTACAGGAGCAGGGAACCGAGATCCTGACCTGCGGAACCTGCGTGAACTTCTACGGACTGAAGGAACCGGCAGTGGGAACCGTAACAAATATGTATACCATAGCGGAAAAGCTCACAAAAGCAGGAAAAGTGATCCGCCCGTAAACAGAAAAACATATAGAAACAACAAAAGCATATAGAAACTTACAGAAGCAAACAGAAACAAATAGAAATATACAGAAATGCCGCAGAGCCATTTTGAAGCCTGCGGCATTTCTGACATCCAGTTGGTATCTGGTTGATATCCGGTTATGAGCAAGCAACGAAGCGGATCGGATCGCGAATATCCGCCTGACTTAGCTCCGAACTTACAATTCCACATCAAGCTGCTGCTGCCACTCAAAATGTGATTAAACATACTCACATCGAGATAATGCGGATTCTCAC
>OLPP01000187.1_pt1 | contig 71204 bp, 60 predicted proteins | sample 1643151 | NCBI WGS metagenome assembly OLPP01 (sample SAMEA3136679, study PRJEB25190) | human gut metagenome | biome: human gut; feature: human-associated habitat; material: faeces | place: Austria | collected 2013 | reverse complement strand
GCCGGTTCACGGCCCCATCATCAGCAAAACGCATACAACAAACCACCCTCACAAAACTAATAGTGCTAATTGCATAAAAAGACTAACAGAATGCTATCGCCATGGCAGGAACATCGACGTGTAAGATATAGTGAATTCATGAAGGTTACGGCTAGGAGAAGTATCGTTATGCCCACATTTTCTCTGGTTGTCATCGCATATAATCGCGGAGACTATATAAGGCAATGCCTCGACAGCCTAGTTGGTCAGACCTTCACTGATATCGAAATCATTGTTGTTGATGATGCAAGTACTGATGGGACTTTGGATGTAGTCCGATCCTACTCGGACAAGGACAGTCGTGTAAGGGTCATTGCGAAATCGCGGAATGAGGGGGCTCATTTAGCTCGCCTCGGTGGATGTGCAGCATCTACTGGAGACTATGTAATTTTCGTGGATGGTGATGATGCTTTAGAACTCACCGCGTGCGAACTGTTGGAACCTTTTATAAGAAGCCACGATGTTGATATCGTCCGGTTTGGTAGGACAGTGGTTGGAGAGACCGATGTGGATCGTGCGGAGGTCCCCGCCTTAGAGTATTTGTACAACAAAAAGACTGAAGCATTGCATGGCAAGCAGATTATCTGTGCTATGTATGAAGACGGACGTGATAGCAAACTGACGTATTGCGTTATTGATTCGGTGTTCAAGGGAGATTGGATTCGTGCTACCTGCAATAGTATTGCACGAGTGAAGCTTGGCCGCATGCAAGATGCATATGAGTCGTTTGTCATCGCGAGCAAAGCTCAGAGTCTAATTACAATTCCGGAGTGCCGCTTGCTTCGGTACCATTACGGTCGTGGAGTATCCGGCTCCGAGACGATGACAACATCGACATTTGTCAAGGACCAAAGTAGCATGTTTGCCGTGACTTGCGCAGTCGAAAAATACGCGGAAACCCAAGATGACTTTATTAGGGATTTGGCTGCACGATTCAGACGCGATGTATTGCGTATTGTAGAGAATCAGTGGAGAAGGCGTCTTCTCCCTGAGCAGCAGCAAGAAGCTTTGAAGGCCGTGCGCCAAACGTGGGGCGAAGAAGCGGCATGTGGAGTGCTCTTGATTCCATTTCTCGCTCGGGCTAAGGAATTGGTGGACGGACATTTTACACCAGTAGATGGTGACGATTACTACCGCTGGGATGACATGTTGCGACTGATACGACCTGAACATATCTCAGACCAAGAACTAGCAAATCAGTTGAAGGATCTTGATCGTATGCGCGGGGCAATCGACAAGCAGGTCAAAGCTAACTTGTTGGCTGAGGAGGAGCGTCAGCGTTCGCTCGAAAGAGCCCTTACCGAGGAACGCGAACGACGCCGACTTCTGAAGACTGGAAGTGCGGCAAAGCAAATTGTAGATAAGCTACTTCCCGAAGAGTCTCGCATGAGGCGCGCGATTCGTGGTTTTTTGCTTCCCTTTAGGTCGTAGACTGACTGGTGCATTATACTGTTGATTCAATTATGGACGTTTGATTATTGCTAGGATGGTTATTTCGTGAGTAATGCCTTAACTTGGTTAAAAGAAAGAACTCGTTATTCGGTAGTGGTCTTCAAAGAACTGGTGAAAACCGATTTCCAGTTACGCTATCAGGGTTCTTTTCTTGGAGTCCTATGGTCAGTGCTAAAGCCGCTAATGCTGTTTGCTGTCATGTACATGGTTTTTGTGCGGTTCTTGAAGTTTTCGGACGGAACTCCGACCTTTGCTATCTCGCTATTGTGCGGCACCTGCCTTTGGTCTTTTTTCAATGAAGCAACGAGTACAGGTATGTTGTCCATAGTGTCACGTGGCGATTTGATGAGAAAGATTCATTTTCCCAGCTACATCATTGTGGCTGCGACCACAATGGGGTCGATGATTTCTTTGGGAATCAACATGGTTGTTGTAATTATTTTTGGTCTTTTCGCTCATGCTCATTACACGTGGCGAGTAATTCTTGTTCCTTTGAGCATTATTCAGCTTTACGGTATTGCTCTGGGTATTGCATTGCTACTGGGGACCCTCTACGTGTACTACCGAGATGTAGCTCATATTTGGGAAGTTATTTTGCAAGCAATGTTTTATGCTATTCCTATTATTTATCCAATTACGATGGTCTCCAAGGATTATCCTTTGATTGCAAAGTTGATTTTGTTGAATCCCGTGGCACAAGCCATTATGGATATTAGGCATAATCTACTTTCTCCTGAATACATTCCTACTGTGTGGACATGGGAGGGAAGTCCTTGGCTGGCGATAATTCCTTATATTCTGTCCGTGGTATTGCTTTGGTTGGGTATATACGTATTCCGAAAGAACAGTGCAAAGTTTGCTGAGGTATTGTAGTGGTAGATCAGAATAATAGTGAAAAAAATATGGCATCTGATAATGAGTCTCCGATCGTGCTTTCGGTAAAGCACGTGGCCAAATCATTTAGATTACCCACTGAACAGGCCTCTGGTCTTAAGCAGGCATTCCTGAATTGGACCAAGGGCATTAAGGGGTATCGTGAGCAGCAAGTACTAAAGGACATCAATTTTGAGGTCCACCAAGGAGATTTTTTTGGTATTGTTGGACGTAATGGATCTGGTAAGTCAACGCTACTGAAAATAATATCAGGCATTTACAGGCCCGAACAAGGTTCGGTTTCTATTCAGGGTAAGCTTGTTCCTTTCATTGAACTCGGTGTGGGATTCAACCCTGAATTAACAGGGCGCGAGAATGTGTATCTTAATGGTGCACTACTTGGCTTTTCTCATAATGAAATCGACGCCATGTATGACGACATCGTCTCGTTTGCTGAACTTGAAGATTTCATGGATCAGAAGTTGAAGAATTATTCCAGTGGTATGCAAGTCCGTCTTGCTTTCTCGGTGGCGATCAAAGCTCAGGCCGATATCTTGGTATTGGATGAGGTCCTTGCAGTTGGAGATGAGGCATTTCAGCGTAAGTGTGATACTTTCTTTAAAGAGATACAGCAGAATCCCTCCAAAACGGTGATTTTGGTCACGCATGATATGTCATCGGTAAAAAAATACTGCAACAAGGCGATACTTATTCGTGATGGAGAAATTGTCGTTAGCGGTGACAAAGATCAAGTTGCTAGCCAGTATACGCTTGATAACCTTAAAACAGCCGCAGCCAGAGACATGGATACGGGTTATCCTGTGGGTCTGAACGAAACAATCCCCTCAGTTAAGGTAGTTCCTAAGTCGCCTCTTGAGGCGAAGCACGGTGCGTCTTTCCTGTTCGATGTCGAATATGAGTGCACAGAGGACATCGACCATTTTGTTGTGGCGACGTTGTACGATTTGACACGTGGTGGAATAACGTATGATACCGGTTCACGGACGTATCCTCAGCAAGGAGCAGGTAAGCGTACGTTGCATTTCGAGATGCCGATTGATATGCTGAACAGCGGAACATATCGTCTGTATGCGAATATACGTGTTGCAGATCAAGAACATCCCGGTAAGACGCAGATGATTGCTTTTGCCAATGTGGAGAATTGTTGCGTGTTTACTGTTAATGATTCCGAACATGAGTCATATGCTCTTCTCAATGAGATGGCTATGAACATGAATCTACTGTCGATTGAAACGAATAATTGATTTAGATATGAATCACGATATTTAGCGATTCTGATTGCATTCTTATCTCTAGCAGAAGACATGGAATCCAAGCTGAATTGGAGGAATGGTACGCAGGTCATATCGTTAACATTGCTAATGGTCGTAGTTATTCTTTTCAATATTTGTCGGGGTTCGGCATATTAGGCGCTATTGCTGTTTTCGTGGATGTCAGTTCGTCGTCGAGCCGTTGATTTCGTGAGCGTGAGGGGTGTTCCCGCGTATTCTGTTTTCCGGCCAAAGAAATGAATCGCGAAGAGCGCCTGAGCAAAAGCTTGTTCGCCGGATTGCCGAACGTCAAAGGCATGGTTGCAGAGGATGTGCGGATCACGGATTCGCCGCTGTGTTCCGAACCCGTGCTCGAGATCCGGGTGCGCCCGCGCAGGGGCATGCTCCGATGCTCCCAATGCGGAAGGAGGCGCCGCGGGCATGACCAGGGCGGCGCGTGCGTCGCTGGCGCGGTCAGGACTTCGGCTGCCGGCGAGTCGAGCCGGTCGCCGCGATGCCCCGCGTGGGCCGCCCACGGTGCGGCGTCGTGGTCGCTTCCGTGCCGTGGGCCGAGCCCGGGCAGCCGGTTCACACGCGATTTCGAATCGGAATGCGCGTGGCCGATGAGCGTCGCGAACCAGAGGACCGTGAGCGGTTTTCCGCACGTCGCGTGGCGCACCGCCGGAGACGTCGCCCATAGGGTCGCCGAACGGTTGAAGGCGTCGATGCCGTCTCCGTTCGACGGCCTGCACGCGATCGGCGTGGACGAGACCAGCTACCGCAAAGGCCACACGTGCATCACCGTCGTCGTCGACCACGAACGGCATCGGGTGATATGGGCGCACGACGGATACGGCAGGGACGTGTTCGGTCGGTTCCTCCAAACGCTGACGCCCGAACAGCGCGCCCCCATCAGGGTGGCCGACGGCGACGGGGCCAGGTGGATCGACTCATGCGTCGGCCGGTGGCGCCCGAACGCCGAACGCGTGCTGACGGGTTCCACATCGTCAGTCGGATGAGCGACGCGCTCGACAAAGTCAGGAGACGCCTGTGAAACCAGGCGCGCCGCGACGGGGACGAGAAATCCGTCAAGCGCATGCGAGGCGTCAAATACGCCGTGTTGAAGAACCCCGGCGACCTGACCGACAGACAGTGATTATTTGGAGGTTTGAGTACCGGGTGTTATTGCGAAACGGCACCGGTGTTATTGTGGGCCGGCACCAGCGTGCTTGACGTTGGACGCTGCCGGTGCCGTGATCGAGTTGCGCAGCAACTCCCCGGCGGGCCTGGTCGTGGAGACGCCCCTGGGTCGTGCCGCGTCCCGCGTCTTCCTGAGGCACCGGTCCATCGTGGCCGCGCTCATCCGCCCCAGCTCCAGGAATGCGGACCCGTCCCAGTCGGCGAGCCCGCCATGCGCGCGCAGCGTCGGCATCCATAGGGGCAGCTTCGCCTTGAGGTACCTCGCGCACGGCAAATCCATCATCAGCCACACTTGGACCAGCAGCTCGCGCGACTGCTACGAATACCGCTTCGGCCGCTCCGCCGGTGCCGGCGGTTTGCCGCGTCCGGCCTCGGAGAGCCTCGTCTCGCGGTGCTCCTGCCGATCGTCAACACGGAGCACATCTCGTCGAGGATGCGTCCCCTATCCTTCTTCGATGCCCTCATGTACTCGTCCCTGAACCTCAGAGTGACCTGCTGCTTCGTTGCCATGCTGATCCTGCCTTCCATAAGACAAGCCAAACAGGACCGGTACCGTTCGCGCTCATTCCCGATGAGGCACCACTACGCATTACGCGCTCAAAAAACGTGAGGCACGTCGCCTCTCACGGCTCTCGTCATACGAAATCTATAATAACAATAACCCGCAGGGGCTATATTGATGGCCGTAATGGTGATTTCGTCAAAATACCTGTCATACTGAATATGTCCACATAAAAAAATAAAGAGGAAGCGCCCAAGCCTTGTCGAACTCCATCCCACTTATCTCAATCATTGTACCGGTGTATAACGCCGAGGATTATCTACGTTATTGCGTGGATTCGATTCTGCAGCAGTCGTACGCGAATCTTGAGGTGATTCTTGTGGACGACGGAGCCAAAGACTCCAGCCCACAGATTTGCGATGAGTTTGCGGCGCAAGATAACCGTGTCACTGTGATTCATCAGGAGAATGGCGGCATCGCCAAGGCCCAGAACACCGGGCTTGATGCCGCACATGGTGAATACATCGCGTTTGCCGACAACGACGACATCCTGGACCGCCACAACATCGAATATCTCCTGCACGCGTTGCAAAACACCGGTGCGGACATGAGTAAAGCCCGCTGGCGTCAGTTCGGAGTCTCTCAACTGGATGAGGTAGCGCAAGAAGCAGCAATCGGCGTTGACGCCCCAAACAAGATTACGGTGTTCGAGCATCCGCTGGCCGCCTACCAGACCGTATTCTGCAAAAGTCTGCGACTAATTGGAGACAAGCTCGGCCACAATACAGAAGCCCGCTATTTCAACGAGGCGAACTGGTGCCGCCTGTACAAGCGCAAACTATGGGATGGAATTCGATTCCCGGAAGGCATGTACGCCCAGGACGTCATGGTGGCAGGTGAGCTATACACCCGTATGGGCAAAGTGGCCGACCTCAATGTGAATCTCTACAACTGGCTGCAATCCGCTGGCTCAGTGACACACAAGGAGCGTAGTTTCAGCTTCTGCCACGACAATTTTGCAGCCGGAGCCGCAAACTTCCGTCTGTGTCTGGAACAAGGCGTACGTCCTGGCCGCAGCTACTACACACTCGTCGGCGCATTCCACGAGGAGATTACCGCGCCTGATTTCGACGATCCCGCAAGCCAGCAACAACACAAGGCAGACAAGGCTGAACTCGATGAACTTCTCGGCAAGCTCAGCCCCGTGCAACGCATCCATTGCGCCGCGACCCGACAGATTCGTCTCCTGGAAAAGCGCATCTACGATGTCAAAATCAAGAACATGAAGTGACAGTTACGGGAAGCACAATATGCAAGATAATCTAAACTCAATTGTCAACATGTTTCGCAACGCCATTATTGCCGCTAAAGAGAATTTCAGATTTAGCTGCAAAGATAGAATGCACAGATTTCCCCATGGCTGCTGCGATGACGCAAGCGACCTCCTCGGATACTATTTGCTTCACAAATACGATATACGAACAATACAGATCACTGGTACATACCGTGATGGTATTCCCGAAAACACGATAAATCACGCATGGCTAAAAGCCGAAGATGAAACTGACATAGATATCACAGTCGACCAATTTATATCTATGACTAATAAACCAGGCTTCATTAGCGCTAACGATAATTTTTACTCGCTTTTCAAGGACCAAAAGCGGCATGACAATTACGATATACATAGTTGCGAGCGTCTTTGGAATGATTATCAAATCATCAATCAATATCTGGGCATCTACGCAGATACTGATCTAGAAACACAGCAAACACTTTCGGATGCTGTCGACTAGTCCGGTGAACAACTAAATTGCAAAAAAACACAGAAAGCAAGTAGATATGAAAATTGCGGTTGCAGGTACTGGGTATGTGGGTCTGTCAGTAGCATTGTTGCTGTCACAGCACAACGAGGTGCACGCATTGGACATTGTGCCAGAAAAGGTTGAACTGCTCAATGAGGGTAAAAGTCCGATTGTAGACAAAGAGATTACCGCATTCCTCAATGCCAATAAATCTGGCGAGCGTCCGCTAAATTTCCGAGCAACACTTGACCCGGAACAGGCATATACAGGAGCTGATTACGCCATTGTGGCCACTCCTACTAACTACGACGCACAAAAGAATTACTTCGATACTTCCAGTGTGGAGGCGGCAATTGCTGCGATTCGCAAGTATGACAAGGCCGCGTGGATTGTGATTAAGTCCACGATTCCGGTGGGGTACACACAGCAGTTGCGCGAGCGACTGGCCGATAATCGAATCCTGTTCTCCCCCGAATTCCTTCGCGAGGGCCACGCCTTATATGACAATTTGCATCCAAGCCGTATCGTGGCAGGGGCTCCACAGGGTGATGCAGAAGCTGTTGAAGCCGCTCGCGCATTTGTCGGGCTACTCGCCCATGGTGCTGATCCAGAGGAAAAGAGTCGCACCAACCCAGATGGGACGAAGGGCATTCCCGAATTGGTAGTGGGACCTACTGAGGCGGAGGCCATCAAGCTGTTTGCCAACACATATTTGGCATTGCGCGTTGCCTATTTCAATGAGCTAGATACGTATGCGGAAAGCCGCGGATTGAACACCCGAGAAATCATTAAGGGTGTCTGCTATGACCCCCGCATCCGCGACGATTACAACAACCCGAGCTTCGGCTACGGCGGTTATTGTCTGCCCAAGGACACCAAGCAGTTGCTTGCCAACTACGACACGGTGCCGCAAAACCTCATTGAGGCGATTGTGGAATCGAATCGCACGCGCAAAGACTTTATTGCTTCTGAAATCGAGGAACTAGTCGATGAGGCTAAGGCCAGCGGCAAAGATAAGCCCGTAGTAGGCGTATACCGTCTGACCATGAAGGCAGGTTCGGATAACTTCCGTCAATCCGCCATCCAAGGTGTCATGAAGCGCATCAAGGCACGCGGTATTGCGGTCATTGTTTACGAACCGACGCTCAATGCTTCTGATTTCTTTGGTAGCGCAGTGACGCATAATCTAGAAGCATTCAAGAATGAGGCTGATGTAATCATTAGCAATCGTTGGAATAATGATCTCCTCGGCGTGGAGTCAAAAGTCTATACAAGAGACTTGTTCAAACGCGACTGATATGTATGTGGCATCCGAACGCCTCAAAAATCTTTTAAGTGCCTGTTGCATAGATTCTATACAACAGGCACTGCGACAAACATTAACTTGTCACGAAGATTTCTCACCCGATATGATTTGTTGTTCAGTGCAAAAGTTCTGGTGTTCATTGTAGTTGCATCAATCCCGCGTAGAATATGGCCATAGCTGAACAAATCAGTTTTATAAAGCAAATTAATTATTAATATAAATAGGAATTAGCTCATACATAAATCCTTCATTGTACAGAAGGAAGCAGCAAGCCAATCTCCCTAACTGGCTTATTCGACGTGAAAGCGATGAATACCGAAACAACAAACCAGCAGATAAAAATAAGGAATCGCCAATTATTCTACGGCGCAAGCACACGCAATAAAACGATGTGCCACTGATATAAATCAAATGTAAACAAAGATAGCCCAATGAACAGCGGCATCCTGAATTCAAATCTCGTAACAACTACCATAACAGTCAAACAAATCACCATCGGAGGAAGCGCATCAGAAAAGAGATAACGGCCTTGCAAAGAATACAAAGAGGCGCTATTGCTGTTTTCGTGGATGTCAGTTCGTCGTCGAGCCGTTGATTTCGTGAGCGTGAGGGGTGTTCCCGCGTATTCTGTTTTCCGGCCAAAGAAATGAATCGCGAAGAGCGCCTGAGCAAAAGCTTGTTCGCCGGATTGCCGAACGTCAAAGGCATGGTTGCAGAGGATGTGCGGATCACGGATTCGCCGCTGTGTTCCGAACCCGTGCTCGAGATCCGGGTGCGCCCGCGCAGGGGCATGCTCCGATGCTCCCAATGCGGAAGGAGGCGCCGCGGGCATGACCAGGGCGGCGCGTGCGTCGCTGGCGCGGTCAGGACTTCGGCTGCCGGCGAGTCGAGCCGGTCGCCGCGATCCACGTGAAGACGCCGCGCTATCTGCGCACGCGACAGCCCCTGCCGGTCGAGTCTCCTGATATCTTGCACAATGGGCATCGGTATCGCCATGATCCTTTCCTTCCCGAGCACAGGCCGGCGGCAACCGGCCGAATCCAATTCGAATTGCAACTCGGGAACATACAGGCGGCGGCACCGATGCCTCTCACATCACCGGGAAACGATGACGGCACCGGGGAAAACCATCAGCCCACACTGCGGAAAAACACTGCCGAACCCGCCCAACAAACATTGAAGCAATACACTCGGGCATCCCGTTGGCCAATGCGGCGTTGGGGCTCGTGCCGATCGTCCAGGCGACCGGCATGCCGTCGTAGCAGTCGATGACCGGCGACAGGTACACCTTGCCCGCCGGGATCCTGAACTCGGTGATGTCCGTGACCCACAGCTCGTTCGGGTTCGCGGCGTGGAAGTCCCGGTTCACGAGATTGGCCGGCGCGCCGCGACGGGGACGAGAAATCCGCCAAGCGCATGCGCGGCGTCAAATACGCCGTGTTGAAGAACCCCGACAAGCTGACCGGCCGGCAGTCCGAGGCGTTCGGGGACCTGCGGGACACGGACCCCAAGGGCCGGTTCCACCGTTCATGGCGGCTCAGGGAACTCCTCCGGATGCCGCCCAAACGACCGGCCGACCAGGCCAGGGCCGAACTGGACTGTTCAAACGCTAGGTTCGAGGCGTCCGACAACCGCATCAAGGTCACCATCCGCACGGCCTACGGCTTCCGCCACGTGAACAATCTCATCGCCCTCGTCATGCTCCGATGCGGTGGCTCGACATACGCCTACCCCAGCCGAGAACCCAACCCACGAAAACAGCAGAAGCCTCGTTTATAGTAGAACACATGTCTGAGCAGATTGAGCATTCTGCAGTCGCTGTGTTGCTTCCTTGCTGCAACGAGGAAGTCACCATAGGCAAGGTGATTCGTGACTTCCACACCGCGCTACCAGAAGCAGCCGTATATGTGTACGACAACAACTCCACCGATCGTACCGCTGAAATCGCTGCTGCTGAGGGTGCCGTGGTGCGTAAAGAACCATGGCAAGGCAAAGGTAATGTGGTGCGAGCCATGTTCGAGGATATTGATGCTGACGTGTATGTGATGGCGGATGGAGATGACACCTACCCGGCCGATGCCGCGCCTGACATGGTGGCCAAAGTGCTTGAGGGCTACGACATGGTTATCGGCGATCGTCTGAGCTCCACATACTTCCAGGAGAACAAGCGTCCGTTCCATAACTTCGGCAATCGCTTGGTCCGTGGATCGATCAATGGATTGTTTGGCGCACATGTGACGGACATCATGACCGGATATCTCGCGTTCAGTTTCACCTTTGTCAAGACATATCCGGTGCTGTCTCGAGGTTTTGAAATCGAGCCGGAGATGACCATTCACTCGTTGAACAATAATTTGCGCTTGTATGAGATGCCGATTCAATATCGCGATCGCCCGGAAGGCTCGGTCAGCAAGCTTGATACCGTCGGGGACGGCATCAAGGTGATGGGCACCATATTCCGCATGATTCGCGAATACAAGCCGCTACCGTTCTCCGGCACGCTTGGTCTGATTATTGGAGTGGTTGGTCTGGTGCTGTGCAGTTTAGTGACGCTCGAATTTGCCAAGACCGGCATCGTGACGCATTTCCCTACGCTCATCGGTGCCGTAATGCTGGTGATTGCGGGCCTGCTACTTATTGTGACGGGTATCATCCTTGACGTTATGGCCAAGAACGATAGAAAATACTTCGTAGTTGACGCCAATAAATTCGCATATCTAAAGCGGCTGCATATCCGTTGATTGCGGCGCGAGCACGGTGAATATGTAATGGGTGGGAACGGTGGATGCGATTTCACTGTTCCCGACCATCGTGATTCATCTTGCTTCTGAAACGTCGGGTAGCATGGACTCTCAGAAAACGAACACGACTTGTGGAGGGTTTGCTTGCTATGACCGGTGCGCCGAATAATTCTGAAACCGCCCAGTATCCCGATCTCGTCATCGTCGGCGCGGGCCTGTTTGGCCTGACGGTGGCGCAGCAGGCGGTGGAGCATACGGGTGCCCGCGTGCACATCATCGATATCCGCGATCACATCGGCGGCAACGCCTACTCATACACGGATAAGGAAACCGGCGCGGAGATCCACAAGTACGGCGCCCACCTGTTCCACACCTCCAACAAGCGCGTGTGGGATTACGTGAACCGTTTCACGAGCTTCACGAACTACGTGCACCGCGTGTACGCCACGCATGACGGCGAGGTCTACCCGCTGCCCATCAACCTCGGCACCATCAACCAGTTCTTCCACGCGCATTACACGCCGGCCGAAGCCAAGGCCCTGATTGAACAGCAGGCGGGCGAGCTGGCCGGCACCGATCCGGCCAACCTGAACGACAAGGGCATCCAGCTCATCGGCCGCCCCCTGTATGAGGCGTTCATCAAGAACTACACCGGCAAGCAGTGGCAGACCGACCCGTCCGAGCTGCCGGCCGCCATCATCAAGCGCCTGCCCGTGCGCTTTAACTACGACAACCGTTACTTCAAGGACACGTGGGAGGGCCTGCCCACGGACGGCTACACCAAGTGGATGGAGCGCATGATCGACGACCCGCGCATCACTGTGGAGCTTGGCGTCGACTTCTTCGACGAGTCCCAGCCGTACAACAAGACCGCGCTCAAGGCCGCCGGCGTGCCGGTGGTGTACACGGGCCCGGTGGACCGTTACTTCGACTATGAGCTGGGCGACCTCAAGTGGCGCACGGTGGACTTCAAGGAAGTACGCTACGACGAAGGCGACCACTTCGGCTGCCCGGTGATGAACTTCTCCGACGCGGACGTACCCTACACCCGCGCCATCGAGTTCAAGAACTTCAACCCGGAACGTCATGACTCCCAGAACCCGAACAAGACCGTGGTGTGGGAGGAGTACAGCCGCTTCGCCGAGCGCGGCGACGAACCGTACTACCCGGTCAACACCGACGCGGACAAGGCCCTGTACGCCCAGTACGAGGCCAAGGCCAAGGCCGAGCCGAACACCGTGTTCGGCGGTCGTCTGGGCACGTACAAGTACTACGACATGCACAACGTGATCGACACCGCCCTGACCGCCTACGAGGAGCAGGTCGCACCGCTGCTGAAGAAGTAGATCGTCGTTTCGCCAGAGGATTAACGATTGAGCCTGAAACCGACTGAATATTGCTGAGGCAATAGCCGGTTTCAGGCTTTTGTGTTTTTGGAAGCCAAATTTCCTGGGGTACTTAAGGCTCGCCACGAGGAGTACAGTTGTCTGTAACGCACAATGTGGCGCGTAAGACGAGGGGCGCATCTCGCAAGTGGGGTGCGATGCAGTTGAAGGAGTGCATGTCATGACTGATCCGAATGTCAATCCGAACGGCCAGGTGCCGTGGCAGCAAGCTGACGCCAATCCGACTGAGCCGTTAAATGCGATGACGGCGGAAACGGGAACCGCCGCCAACAATGCTCCAACCCAAGCAATCGCAGCGGGCGAGCAGCCCACTCAAGCGTTCACTCCTGTTGAACAGCCTACGCAGCCGTTTACACCTGCCGAGCAGCCCACCCAGCCTTTTGCGCCGGTCAATCAGCCGGTACCGCCTACGCAGGCTTTGCCACCAGTGACTCCTGCCGCTGCGCCCGCGCCCGCACCGGCAGCACCCAATTCGCCCTATCCGGGGGCGGCTCCGGCAGGCGGATCGGTTCCTCCGGTCTACGGCAGCGTCAGTGCTCCGGTATATCCGGGCGGCGGGGCCGTGCCTCCGCAAACGCCCTATAACCCGTATATGCAAGGCGGCCAACCGAACGGCCAGCCGGGATGGTCTGGTTCTTACGGCAGTGTGCCGCCTGAAGCGAACCAGAAGTACAACGGCCTGGCTATTGCCGGTTTTATCTGCTCGTTCCTTGTCTCACTCCTCGGTCTGATCCTGAGCATCGTGGGCCTCAACCAGATTAAGAAACAGGGCGGCAAGGGCAAGGGCTTGGCCATCGCCGGCATCATCATCAGTGCGGCGGGCATGGTGATACAGGTAATACTGGTCATCGCGCTGATCGTCGGCGGTGCCTCGTATGCCAGCAAGGCTATAGATGAGGCGAAAACCGATTCCTTCTATAGTCAGTCCTCTTCGGGCAACGGTGATAGCAGCGATAAGAGCAAAGCTCAAGATAATCTTGACGATGCGCTGGACGACACGTTGGGCGAAACCCATGACGATCTAACCGACGGCGATTATGGGCTGTACGATTCGATTCAGGATTTCGTCGACTCTTTGGAATTCAAGGACTCCATTGAATCCGAAGCGGATACGTTTGCAGACACCGGCATCACCTTCAACTACCGTGTCGACGGTGACACCTTGGTGTACGAGTACGTGCTCGACGACAGCTATGCCTCGCTAGGCGATACCGCCGCTTCCTCACTGGATGCTATGGACAGCACCTATCAATCCACCGCGAATCTGCTGGGCTCGATGTGCAAGACCTCCAGCGGCAAGGCATCATTGCGCGTCATCATGCACACGCAAAGCGGCCAGTCGCTGTATGACAAAACCTGGACCGAAAAGTAGCAATCCCAGCGAACGTGCGTTTTGGTCGATTGAAGGCCGGTCTGCTTGCTCCTTGGACGGATGCTTCTGCGGAAGGAACCGCCAAGGAGTAGGCTTACAGGCATGAGACTCGCACGTTTTTCTTTGAATGATTCGCCGCGCTACGCCTTCGTGCAGAAGGACGAAACGGACGGCAAGGACTACCTCATCGAACTGGACGGCCATCCGCTGGCCGGCGACCAGGTCAAGCCCACCGGCACTCGTTACCCGGTCGACGGCGATGGCATCCGTCTGCTCTCCCCGGTCATCCCCTCCAAGGTTTACGGTCTGGCCAAGAACTATGAGGCCCACGCCCAGTTCATGCACGAGGCCGGCCACTCCGAAATCGCCCACGCGCCGGAAGACATGGTGATCTTCACCAAGCCGTCCACCTCGGTAATCGGCCCCGACGACCCGATTGTGTACCCGGCCTGCTCCAAGGACATGAACTTCGAGCCGGAAGTGGCCGTGGTGATGGGCCGTATCGCCAAGAACGTGACCGTCGAGAACGCGATGGATTACGTGCTCGGCTTCACCTGCGTCAATGATGTGACGTTGCGCGATCTGCAGGGCATCGACCCCACGTGGACGCGCGCCAAGGGCTTCGATACCTCCTGTCCGCTTGGCCCGTGGATCGTGATGCGTGACGACCTCGACTGGAAGGACGCCAAGATTTCCTTCACGCTGAACGGCGAGGATGTGCCGATGGCGTCTGGCACCACCGCGAACCTGATTCACGGCATCCCCGAGCAGATTGCCGCCATTTCGTCGTTCTCCACGCTGCTGCCTGGCGACGTCATCATGACCGGCACCCCGAACGCCTCCGGCCACCTCGACCCAGGCGACGAGACCATCGTGCACGTCGAAGGCATCGGTGATCTGCGCAACGTAATCGTTCGGGCGTGACTCGTTCTGGCTCCCCTCTCTGAGGGGAACCGTCCAGGCGGAGAAGCTGACTGAGGGAACCAAGAACGCGCCTTACGCTCCCGGCAGAAGTGCGTGCAGGGCGGTCATCACCACCAGGCTGATGATGGCCGTCACTGTCAGCGAGAAGCCGGCGAGTTTGGCGTTGCCGGTCAGCGAATCGGTGAACTTAGTTGAGAAAATCGTGATCGGGGCGAAGGAGCCCAGCACGATGATCTCGCGAATCCTCATGTCAAACTGCCGACCGCGCCGAGACGCCGGGACAGTTCCGTGCCGGCAAGCCGCAGCTTGGTCTTAAGCGACCGCTCCTGTTCGGGGCGCAGCGATCCGCTCACGAAAGTGAGAGCCAGCCCGGCGATGGGAAAGTCGTTGTAGTCGCGCACAGCGACGGCGTATGAATCAAAGCCGGGCGTCACGTCTCCGTGTTCCTCGGCAAAACCGGTGCGTTGGGTTTCGGCGAGCGTTGCCTCCAGCTCCTTGGGCGATTTGGGGCCGATGCCGGTGCGGTCGGTGAACGCCTGACGATTGGGATATAGCGCGCGGACCTGATTGCGGGGGAGTGCGGACAGAATGGCCCGCCCGGTGGCGGTCAGGTGACTGGGTAGGCGCACGCCCACGCCTGACACTAGCGGCGGGCGATGCGCGGCGCGCTCCTCAATCACATAAATGATTTCGTTGCCGTGCAGCACGGCCAGATGTCCGTTTTCGCCGGTCTCGTCAACAAGACGCGCCAACACCGGATGCGCGACCTGCGATACACGATGTTGGCGAGAATAGGCCGATCCCAGCTCGAAAGTCTTGAGTCCGATGCCGTACGCGCGCTGCTCGGCAAGGCGGGTGACCAGTCCGTGACGCTCCAAAATCTCCAACAATTGGTACACCGTGGAGCGCGGAATGCCGAGTTCGCGAGCGAGCGTGGCGGCTTGCATCTGACCATTGCTCGCGATGAACTCGAGGATGTCGAGCGTACGGTCGGCCGCCGGAGCCAGCGAGACACGTGGCGCGGATGATGATGTCTGATGTTCCCGTTCTGATGGCTTCACCTGCGCCCGCTTGACGGTACGTGGCTCGGTGAAGGCGTATTGCTGCGAGGCATGGCTCATATTTCCATCACCTTACATGTCTGAGATTTCAGACACAAGATGGACGAAGTGGCTTATGGCGGGCATCCGACTGAGGTGAAATGGCCAAGGTTTGATTACTCGGGGAGCGATTGGTCGCGTTTGCGTCGCCTGCTGTTGATGGGCAGGTGCGGTGAGCGAATGCGGGCAGTCGCGGATCCCCGGCGAAGCATGTGCCGCATATGTCGTATATGCGGAATGCGGCACATATATAGAAAGGTATGAGCATGGCAGAGCAGACGGTCACCGTAGGTGTTGGAGCGCTGAGCATCGAGGACGTTATCGCCGTAGCGCGCGGCGGTGCCAAAGTGGCGATTTCGGACGAATCGAAGCATGAGATGGCGCTGAGTCGCGCGGTTATCGATCATTTGGCCGACGACACCGTGCCGCATTACGGTATCTCCACCGGATTCGGCGCGCTCGCCTCCACCTCCATCCCCAAGGAACAGCGTGCGCAGCTGCAGAAAAGTCTGATTCGCTCGCATGCCGCCGGTGCCGGACCGGAAGTGGAGCGTGAGGTGGTGCGCGGCCTGCTGGTGCTGCGCCTGAGCACCCTGTGCACCGGACGCACCGGTGTGCGCCCGGAAACCGCGCAGGTCTACGCCGATATGCTGAACGCCGGCATCACCCCGGTGGTCTACGAATACGGTTCACTCGGATGCTCCGGTGATTTGGCGCCGCTCGCAGCCTGTGCTTTGGTGGCGATGGGTGAAGGCGAGGCCCGCAACGCTGACGGCCTCAAGATCGGCGGCGGCGAAGCGCTGCGTGCGGCCGGCATCACGCCCGTCGATTTGAAAGAGAAGGAAGGACTGGCGCTGGTCAACGGCACCGACGGCATGCTCGGCATGTTGTGTATGGCCATCACCGATCTGCGCCTGCTGCTCAAGACCGCGGATGTCGCCGCCGCGATGAGCGTGGAAGGCATGCTCGGCAACGACCGCGTATTCGCCGCCGACTTGCAGGCGCTGCGCCCGCATCGCGGCCAAGGCGATTCCGCTGCGAACATCGCCCGCATGCTCAAGGACTCTGGTCTGATTGAGGCCGGCCGCCCGGGCTCCACCGTGCGTGTGCAGGACGCCTACTCGCTGCGCTGCACCCCGCAGGTGCACGGCGCCGCCCGCGACACCGTGGAATACGCGGCCTCCGTGGCGGGCGTGGAACTCGCCTCCGCCATCGATAACCCGTGCGTCACGCTGGACGGCCGTGTGGAGTCCAACGGCAACTTCCATGGCGCGCCGCTGGCCTATGTGCTCGATTTCCTGGCGATTCCGACCGCCGACGTAGCCTCTATCTCCGAGCGTCGTACCGACCGCTTCCTTGACGTGGCGCGCAACCGCGGCCTGCCGGCGTTCCTGGCTGGTGACCCGGGCGTGGACTCCGGTTTCATGATCGCCCAATACACCGCTGCCGGCATCGTCTCCGAAATGAAGCGTAACGCCGTGCCTGCCTCGGTCGATTCGATTCCAAGCTCCGCCATGCAGGAAGATCACGTGTCGATGGGTTGGGCCGCCGCCCGCAAGCTGCGCCGGTCGATTCCGGCCTTTGCGCGCGTGCTGGCCGTGGAACTGCTGTGCTCCTGCCGATCCTTCGACTTCCGCAAGCCGTACCGTCCGGGTGCGGCGGGCGCCGCCGTATACCGCGTGGTGCGCCAGTACGCCAACGAAATCGGCCCCGACGTACGCGATACCTGGACCACCCCGCAGATTGAGGGCGTGGCCGAGGCGATTCTCTCCGGCGAAGTCCTCGCCGCCGCCGAATCCGCCGTCGGCGCACTGAAGTAGCGGCTGCCCAAGCTTCCTCATCAGAGGGGGCTACTAGTCACCCTCCCCACCAAAATCCAAAACTTGAGTCATATGCACTCAAGTTTTGGGAATAGAATGGGTTCCAGGTCGGTTGACCATATCAGACAACGACAAGCTGCGGTCTGTCGCAACGCTCGCAGGGCTTTCGAAGCCCGCGAGCCGCACTGCGCAGACCGCATGATATGGAGGAATACGATATGGAACAGAAGTTCACCACTATGGCCCAAGAAGCCGTCGGCGACGCGATTCAGAGTGCGTCCGCCGCAGGAAACGCGCAGGTCGAGACCCTGCACGTCATGGATGCGCTGCTGCGCCAGGAAAACGGCGTGGCGCGCTCTCTGATCGAGGCCGCGGGCGGGGACCCGCAGGCCATCGGCGCGGCGGTGCGCAACGCTTTGGTCGCGCTGCCGAGCGCATCCGGATCCAGCACCTCGCAGCCACAGGCCAGCCGCCAGCTGACCGCCGCCATCGCCCAGGCTGAGAAGGAAATGCAGCAGATGGGCGACGAATACGTCTCCACCGAACATCTGCTTATCGGCATCGCGGCCAGCAAGCCGAACCAGTCGGCCGAAATCTTGGAGAAGAACGGCGTCACCGCAGCCTCCCTGCGCAAGGCCGTACCCGGCGTGCGTGGTGGCGCGAAGGTCACCAGCCCGGACGCGGAAGGCTCGTACAAGGCCCTAGAGAAGTACTCCACCGACCTGACGGCCGCCGCCAAGGAAGGCAAGCTGGACCCGGTCATCGGACGTGACCAGGAAATCCGCCGCGTGATTCAGATCCTCTCCCGTCGTACCAAGAACAACCCGGTGCTGATTGGCGAGCCCGGCGTCGGCAAGACCGCCGTCGTGGAGGGTTTGGCCCAGCGTATCGTGGCGGGCGACGTGCCCACCACCCTGCAAGGCAAGAAGCTCATCTCCCTTGACTTGGGCTCCATGGTGGCCGGTTCGAAGTACCGTGGCGAGTTCGAGGAGCGCCTGAAGAGCGTCCTGAACGAAATCAAGAATGCGGATGGTCAGATCATCACCTTCATCGATGAGATCCACACCATCGTCGGCGCGGGTGCGGCCGAAGGCTCGATGGATGCCGGCAATATGTTGAAGCCCATGCTGGCCCGTGGCGAGCTGCGCCTGATCGGCGCGACCACGCTGGACGAGTACCGCGAGAACATCGAGAAGGATCCGGCGCTGGAGCGTCGTTTCCAGCAGGTGTTCGTGGGTGAGCCGAGCGTGGAAGACACCATCGCCATTCTGCGTGGTCTGAAGCAGCGTTACGAGGCGCACCATAAGGTAACGATCGGCGACGACGCGCTGGTTGCCGCCGCGACCCTCTCGAACCGTTACATTTCGGGTCGTCAGCTGCCGGACAAGGCCATCGATCTGGTCGATGAGGCGGCCGCTCACCTGCGTATGGAGCTCGACTCCTCGCCTGAGGAGATCGATGAGCTGCAGCGCAAGGTGACCCGTCTTGAAATGGAGGAAATGCAGCTCAAGAAGGCCGAGGATCCTGCGTCCAAGGAGCGTCTGGGCAAGCTGCAAGCCGAACTTGCGGACACCCGTGAGAAGCTCAGCGGTCTCAAGGCGCGTTGGGATGCGGAACAGGCTGGCCACAACAAGGTCGGCGACCTGCGTGCCAAGCTCGACGACCTGCGCGTGCAGGCGGATAAGTATACCCGTGAAGGCAACTTGGCGGAGGCCTCGAAGATTCTGTACGGCGAGATTCCGTCCATTCAGAAGGAGCTTGCCGCCGCGGAGAGCGCGGATGCCGAATCTGCTGATGCCAGCGCGGCCAACCCGGCCGATGAGCCGATGGTCCCGGACCGTGTGGACGCCGACTCGGTGGCTGAGATCGTCTCCGACTGGACCGGCATTCCCGTCGGCCGCCTGATGCAGGGCGAAAACGAGAAGCTGCTGCACATGGAGGACTACCTCGGCAAGCGTGTGATCGGCCAGAAGGAAGCCATCGCCGCCGTGTCCGACGCGGTGCGCCGTTCGCGTGCCGGCATCTCCGACCCGAACCGTCCGACCGGATCGTTCCTGTTCCTCGGCCCCACCGGTGTGGGCAAGACCGAACTGGCCAAGGCGCTCGCCGACTTCCTGTTCGACGACGAGAAGGCCATGGTCCGCATCGACATGTCCGAATACATGGAGAAGGCTTCGGTCTCGCGCCTGATTGGCGCGGCGCCGGGCTACGTGGGCTACGAGCAGGGCGGCCAGCTGACCGAGGCCGTGCGCCGTCGCCCGTATTCCGTGGTGCTGTTCGACGAGGTCGAGAAGGCCAACCCGGAGATCTTCGACGTGCTGCTGCAGGTACTTGACGATGGTCGCCTGACCGATGGCCAGGGAAGGACCGTGGACTTCAAGAACACGATCCTGATCATGACCTCTAACCTCGGCTCGCAGTTCCTCGTGAACGAGGACATGGACGCCGACGCCAAGAAAAAGGCCGTGATGGACGCTGTCCACATGAACTTCAAGCCGGAGTTCCTGAACCGTCTGGACGACATCGTCATGTTCCACCCGCTTACGCGCGAGGAGCTTGGCGGCATCGTGGATATCCAGGTGGCTGGCGTGTCCCAGCGTCTGACCGATCGCCGCATCACGCTGGACGTCACCGACTCGGCTCGCGAATGGCTGGCCAACACCGGTTACGACCCGGCTTATGGCGCTCGTCCGCTGCGCCGCCTGGTACAGACCGAAGTGGGCGACCAGCTGGCCCGTATGCTGCTGGCCGGCAAGGTCCACGACGGTGACACCGTGCTCGTCGACCAGACCGGCGGCGAACATCTGGAGCTCTCCGCTTGGGCGAGCGACCAGATTGTCTCCGACAATCCGGACGTGAGCGTGGACAACGTCACCGAAGACAAGTGACAATCACTGGCTCCCCTCTCTGAGCAAAGCTGTCAGCGAAGCTGACTGAGGGGAGTTCGGGCTGGCGAGCTTCACTATATTGGCTCTCCTCTGAGGAGGAGAGCCTTTTCGCTACCATGGTGCTGAACTTCATACGAGGAGGGCCAGTGACTGGACGATTCGCGCCGACGCCGTCGGGGCGCATGCATATCGGCAACGTGTACGCCATGTTGGGTGCATGGCTTTCGGCCCGCTCGCGTGGCGACCGCATGCTGATGCGTATCGAGGACGTGGACAAGCCGCGTGTGGTCGCCGGTGCGGACCAGCTCATGATGGATGACCTGCATTGGCTCGGCCTCGACTGGGATGGCGAACCGATGTTCCAATCCCAGCGCACTGAACGATACGAATACGCTCTCGAATGCCTGCGCTCGCAAGGTGTGCTGTACCCCTGTTTCTGCTCGCGTGCCGACATTCGCGCCGCCTCGGCCCCCAACGAGGGCGACGGCTTCATGGTGTACCCCGGCACGTGCCGCCGCCTGCTGCACGACCATCCCGACGAGGTCCGTGCCCGTTTGGTTCGCGGCGACCAGCATTCCATCCGTATCGCCATGCCGGAATCGGCAGCGGGAGAAAAGCAACGTACAGTGCCTGACGATTCCGCTGCGCTGTCGGGAGCCGTGCCGCCGGAACAGCAGGGCGATGCCGGAATCGTTGATGGTGTCGCATGCTTTAACGACCGTGTCTATAGTCCACAGCACTACGATTTGGCCCGCGAGGTAGGCGATTCCGTGATTCGCCGAGCCGATGGACTGTTCGGCTATCAACTGGTCGTGGTCGTGGATGACCTCGATATGGGTGTTGATGATATCGTGCGCGGCCGTGATCTGCTGCGCTCCACCGCGCTGCAAATGTGGATTCGCCAGTGTCTGTTGGCTGGCGGCTTTGAGCCGGAATGCGGCAACACGGAAAAGCCTCTCGCCGAGCACCCCGAGTATGCGCACCTGCCGCTTATCGACAATGCGGCCGGCCGGCGTTTAGCCAAGCGCGAACGTTCGCTGGATATGGGAGCCTTGCGCGCCCGCAACGTAACCCCCGAGCAAATCATCGGATACTGCGCCTGGCTGCTGCGTCTGCAACCCACTCCAATTCCTTGCAAACCCGCCGATCTGCTGGCAGATTTCAGCTGGGAGCCACTGCGCGCCAACCACCTGGACCGCGCGCTGAAACCGGATGATCCAACCACTCCACAATGGCTGGCAGAAGCGTTAGGCTAGAGGCAGCCCAACAGGAAGGATTCCAATGTCGTCGAAGCTCTGGAGAAACGTGGCGCTGGCAGGCGTGGCCGCCGCCGGTGCTGCCGTGTGGGCCGTGGCCCCGCGCACGTTCAATGACAAGCGTCGTAATTTCGTGCCCTCCATTCCGGAGGTATGGTATGCCCATCGTGGCTTGCATGATGCGGGTTCTGGTTTGGTCGGCTATACCGATATCGCTGATTATGGTGGGGATAATCCGGTTAGCGCCCAAGCCGATACCACTGAGCGATCCATCGCCGAAAACGATGATTATGTGTCGCTTGCCCGTCGCATGGCTGTCAAGGCCGGCTACGGCAGTGCGGATATGACCGGTCCGATTGCTCCCGAAAACTCGCTGGCCGCGTTCGCCGCCGCCTGCGAGGCTGGCTATGGCATCGAACTCGACGTGCAGCTTACGCTCGACGGCCAAGTGGTCGTGGTCCATGACGCCGATTTGTTGCGCGTGGCCGGCGATCCGCGCCGCATCGAAGACCTGACTTACGACGAACTCGCCCGTATTCCGCTCTTCCCGAACGGCGAGTCAGGCGATTTGAAGGCCGAACCGTTGCCGGGTGCCGACGCGAACCCGCCGCTGGTGGTCACGCCGTCCGCCGCGCCGAAGGGGTACTACCAGCATGTGCCGCTGTTCTCCGATGTGCTGGACGTGGTGGCCGGCCAGGCTCCGCTGATTGTGGAATACAAGTTCAGCAACAACAGGGCTTGGGATGAGCGTAGCGAAGAGCTCATGGAAAAGGGCCACGCCTTGCTTGAGGCGTATGACGGCCCGTACGTGATCGAATCCTTCCACCCGGGCGCGGTGAATTGGTACAAGGAGCATCACCCTGAGGTGTGCCGCGGTCAGCTGAGCTGGCCGGCGAAGCTGAGCAAGAATGGTGCGGCTGAATGGGCCGCCGGCTTACTGGCGTTCGACTGGCTGTCTCGTCCTGATTTCGTGGCTTATGACTGGACCGGTGGCGCTTCGCCGCAAGTCAAGCTCGCTCGTTCGATGGGTGCGATGCCGGTTTCATGGACCGTGCGCAGCAGCGATGAACTCGCCCAGTGCGCCCCCTACTTCGACCGCCACATCTTCGAAGCGTTCGTCCCCGACGCAGTGTGAGGTTGAGGGCGTTATTGATGCGCCCATGGGGTGGTTACAGGCTCATCGGGCGGTAACTTGCCCATGGGGCGGTTTGAAGAATATGTGAAACCGCGGAATTAAGCCATTTTGGCATACCGCCCCATGAGGATTTTGCCGCCTCATGGGGCAATTACCGCCCCATGGGGGATTTCCCGCCCCATGAGGTATGGCGTTTTACTTGTGATACGGCTCGCCAGCGTTGATTTTATAAGCGCGATAGATCTGCTCCAGCAGAATCACGCGCATAAGCTGATGCGGGAACGTCATCTTCGAGAAACTCAGCAGAAAATCAGCACGACGCAGAATCGCGTCGTCAAGGCCGATTGAACCGCCGATGACCAGCTGAATATGGCTGGTGCCACGCAATCCAAGGTCGTTGATTTTGGCGGCCAATTCTTCACTGGACAGCTGCTTGCCATTGATGGCAAGGGCAATAACAAACGCGCCGTCCTTCAGATGCTTGGCGATGCGTTCGCCTTCTCTGGCCTTGATCTGTCGGTCAACGCCTTCGGAGGCATGGTCAGGCGTTTTCTCATCTGCCACTTCAATGATGTTGAGCTTGCAGTAGCGCGAAAGTCGCTTGGAATACTCGTCAATGGCGTCGCGAAGGTAACGCTCCTTCACGCGCCCCGGCGCAATAATGTCGATTTGCATAGATGTTCCGTTATGTTGGCTCCCCTCGGGGAGGGGAGCCAGGGAAATCAGTCAATTACGCCATAGAGACGGTCACCGGCGTCGCCGAGTCCCGGCACGATGTAGCACTTGTCGTTAAGACGTTCGTCGACCGCGCACACCACGACCTTGAAGTCGATGGACGGGTCGATGTGCTCCTCGACGTACTTGATGCCTTCGGGGGCCGCGATGATGTTGATCGCGGTCACGTCCTTGGCGCCGCGCTCGGCCAGGTAGTGCGTGGCGGCGACCAGCGTTCCGCCGGTGGCGAGCATCGGGTCGATGAGGAAGCACTGGCGGCCGGACAGGTCCTCGGGCAGACGGTTCGCGTACGTCACCTGCTGGGTGGGGTGCTCCTCGTCGCGCTTCATGCCCAGGAAGCCGACTTCAGCAGTCGGAATCAGGCGGGTCATGCCGTCGAGCATGCCCAAGCCAGCGCGCAGCACCGGCACGATGATCGGGCGCGGGGAGGCGAGCTTCTTGCCGGTCATCGGGGCGACCGGCGTCTCGATCGGCGCGGCCACCACGGACAGGTTGCGGGTGGCCTCGTAGGCCTCAAGCATCACGAGTTCGGAGACGAGCTCGCGGAAGGTGGAGGAGGGGGTGTTCTTGTCGCGCAGCACGGTGAGCTTGTGCTCGACCAGCGGATGATTCAAAACATGGAGTTCCATGATTCCCAGCCTAGTCCAAGTTTGCCGACCTGCCGAATTGGTAATGGCGCGGCTTGCTTATCGGATTGGATTTGTGGGTGATTCGACTTTTTGCTGCGATAGGCCAGTTGCAGCAGGACAATGCCCTGTCCGTGCCGAGATCTACCTCTGATACCTCTGAGAGGGTAAAGCGTAAAAAACAACACGGTGTAAAACAGGGAATGAAACTGGTGTAAAACCGGGAATGAGATAGGTGTAAAATCGGGAATGAAACTGGTGTAAAATCTATATTGTTAGAACGATAGAACTGGGAAAGGCTGCAATATGAACGATTTGAGTGGTCGCGATGGTACCTTGACCAGGCCTGATTATCGTTCACGCTTGGTAGATAGCAGATTAAGTAAACTGCTCAAGGCGTTCGGTGCAGTGGAAATCGTTGGGCCGAAATGGTGCGGCAAGACATGGACCGCGCTCTCCCGGTCTCGAAGCGTTGATCGTCTGGATGATGTGGCAGTTTTCGCGGCCGCCCAAACCGATCCTGCATTGGTGCTGATGGGGGAGGAGCCCCATCTGGTGGACGAATGGCAAGATGTACCGCAAATTTGGGATGCCGCTCGTCGCCATATAGATGACAATGCGAACCGCAAGGGGCAGCTGATTCTTACAGGTTCGGCTATTCCAAAGGATCGTGACGCCATTCATCACAGCGGCACTGGTCGCATTGCTCGTCTGCGCATGTGGCCCATGAGCTTGGCTGAATCCGGAGAATCCACGGGCGCGGTCAGCCTATCCGATTTGTTCGAGGGGAAATTCGAGCCTGCCGAATGCAATACGAGTATCGAAGACATCGCCAGATGGTGTTGCCGTGGCGGATGGCCCGCGAATCTTGAGCTAGACGATGAATTCGCCTTGGAAATCCCGGGCGAATATATCGCAAGTGTGCTGGATATCAGCGTGCCGAAGATGAAGAAGAATCCTGAAACTGCACGAGCTTTGATGCGAGCTCTTGCCGTGAACATCTCGCAGGCACCAAAATATGCGACGCTGGCTGCGGATATGGCATATGGCGATGAGCGGCGTGAGCCGGATACGCAGACGGTGAAGAGCTATTTGGAAATGTTCAAGGACTTGTACCTTCTGACGGATTTGGAGGGTTGGGAGCCGCCACTCCGCGCAAAGAGTCGTGTGCGAACCAAGCCCAAGCGATATTTCGTGGATCCTTCGTTGCCTGCTGCGGTTTTAGGTGCCGCGCCGAATACTCTGATGCGCGATACACAGACGCTCGGCGATCTGTTTGAAACGCTGTGCATTCGTGATTTGAATGTATATCTGTCGGCCATGCCGGGCGCGAACAATCGCATCGCCTACTACCGCGATGACAAGGGGCTTGAAGTTGATGTCATTATCGAGTTGTCTGACGGCAGGTGGGGTGCCATCGAAATAAAACTCAGTGACCTTAAGGTGAACGATGACAATGCGGATAAGCTCAAATCCTTCCGCAACAAAATCTGCGGCAATCCCATGGCTCAGGTCCGAGACCCCGAATTCATGATGTTCCTTACCGGCCGAGGTGGGAAGGCCTATCGCCGCAATGACGGCATACTGGTCGTGCCCATCGCAACGCTCGGGGCGTGAATCTGGTAAAAGAAAAGAAGCGCCGAACCGCGAAAGCGCCTGTCGGCGCAAGGGCCGCTCGCGGCGGCAAAAAATGGAGCCCGGGGCTTAAGCACGGTCCGACGCGGATACTTAGTATAGCTTGCGATGGGTCTCGCCGCGCCGGGGAAGGGGTGGCGTTGGCCGGTAGCTGATTGTTGGGGTGCGGTCGGTGGGTTTCTCCCTCAGTCATGGGCATCGCCCGTGACAGCTCCCTCATCAGAGGGAGCCTGGAGCGGGGTTACTCCAACCGTCCGCGACGCCAGAGGTTGGCACCGTGTTGGAAATCCTTGGCGGTGGCCATGAGGCTGCCGGCGGTGTGCATAAGGCGGGCGGCTTTGGTGCGCACGGCCTTCTCATCGGCATCCGAGGAGAAGCCGCCGTTGGCCTCGGCCCGGGTCACCATGCGCCGCGCCTCCACGCGCAAGCCCAACGCCACCACATCGGTAAACGCCGCCGCACGCTCAAGCGCCACGGCAAAATCGCCCACAAAAGCACCGGAGAGAATCGAATCGGCCAATCGCACGATGTCATCTTCACTGGGAGCCTGATCCACGCCGGCGATGGCGGAGGCGGTAGTGGCCACCGGCTCCGCCAAGCGCCACAGATGCGCGATTGAGTCGCGATTCGATCGCATCCACGTACGCAACATATACAGTCGCCACAGCACACCAGGCAGCGAATCCGGTTCGGCGTCACTCCACAATTCGGCGATTTCATCCACGCCGACCGTCTCCACCAACGTGAGCACGCGCTCGACAACCGTCGGGTCTTCGCTATGGCGCACACGATCCAGCAATGCGGCAGCGGACAGATGGCTCATCTCGCTCAACGCTTGCGGGTCCATGCCGCCGGCCAATCCATCGGCCACAGCCGGGTCGAGCTGAGCCGGGCGCGAAGGACGTGAAGAACCCATGCGAGCAGGTCCGAATGCCGCTCCGGCCGCACGCAGCGAGCCGAAGCCTGGGCCCAGACTGCCGGCGGCACCATTGTGCGCGGCATGAGCTGCGGCGGCAGCGGCCGAGGAGTTGGATGAATCAGGGAATGCGGGTCTAGTAGACAAGCGGTTGAACCTTCTGAATATCGATGATTTTGGGACCATGAGGCGTCGGAGTGACGAACAGCGCCGCCGCCGTGCCGGTCGGCATGAACGGTGTCTTGGCGATTAGGCGTTTGCTCAGAGACGGCGCAACGCACATGCTGCGCAGGTGTTCGAACATACCACCAATCACCGGCCGGTGCATGCATATCGCTATGGGCTGACGGCGCTCAAGTGCGAACTCGATTTCGCTGAGTAGACACTCCCATGCGGTGTCCGGCGCAGCGGCGTATGCATCTTCGGTGAGCGGATCGAGATGAACCATGTTTCGTCCGGTCTGCCACGCGAACATCTCCAACGTCTCCTGGCAGCGCACCCAAGGCGACGTGGCCAGTCGGTTCGGATTGAAACACGCCAGCTCGCGGTTCAGCGCGTATGCCGCAGCCGCGCCGCGCGGCGTGATCGGACGGTTCTCGTCCGAGCCCTTCCACAGTTTGCGCGCTTCTGCCTTGCCGTGGCGCACGATAATCACCGGCACGGCGTCAAGCGCGCCCTCCTGCACCCGGTCAACGAATAGCGCAAGGATGTCCTTATCGGTGGAATGGCTGAGTTTCTTGCGGGCCTCAGCCGGCGTCAACCACAGGACTTCGTCGATTTCGCCGATGTCCGCCCGATGCACCGGGCCAAACGCATGGGTGCGCCGCAGATTGTCGATGGCGCTGATTGGCGTGGCCATCCAGAACTGGATGTGCTTGGTGTCCGCCGACCGATCCTTGGTATGGCGCTGTTTGCGGCCCTCTTCGGACAGCGGGTACTCGATGTCGCCCAGATAGGGACCGAGCTCCACGGGCAGGCCCGATTCCTCGCCGATCTCGCGCACGGCGGCATGCCGGTGTGATTCGTTTGGGTCGACCTTGCCTTTCGGCCAGCTCCAGTCGTCGTATTTCGGGCGATGCACGATGCACAGTTCGATGCGGTTGAGTACGTTGTCCGCTGTGGCTGGGCTGTCGGCCTGCGCCGGGTCCGGGGTGGAAGCCGCGTCCGATGCGCCGGGTGCTGCCGTGGTCTCGCCGTCAGAATCCGTGGTGTTCGCGATGATGGTGCCATCGGTGGCAATATTGGATTTCACTGATGGAGATGATGCCCGCGTCGGCTCGGCACCATCCTTCCACCGGTACAGAATACCGCCGGCGGCTTCCACGATTCGTCTCATACTGTTCGTACCCATCTCTTGTATTGTAGGTCACGTTGGACCGCTGCTACGTAGTTTTTGCGCGCTGAACAACGATGCCCGGCATCCTCTCGAAAGAGGAGCCGGGCATCGTAACCACCCTCAGTTAGCTTGCGCTGACAGGGAGCATCGAGTGAAATCAGTTGTGTGAATTGGGGCGACGCTGGTGCTTGCGAATCAGGTATTCCTGACTATCGACCAGCGGGCGGCCCTCGTCGTCCTTGGTGTGCAGCACATACGTGCCGTCGGGCTGCATGTGCCAGCTCATGGTGGAGTCGGCCATCTGCAGGTCCACGTACTTGATGAGCTCGTCAATCTGCTCCGGGGCGGTGACGCGCACCAGAGCCTCGACGCGGCGATCAAGGTTACGGTGCATGAGGTCAGCCGAACCGATGTAGACCTCCGGGCCGGAAGCCGGACCCTCGCCGATCTGCGGGCCGTCCGCGTTGCAGAAGGCGTAGATGCGGGAGTGCTCCAGGAAGCGGCCGAGAATCGAACGCACGCGGATGTTCTCGGACAGGCCGGGAACGCCGGGCTTCAGAGCGCAGATGCCGCGTTCGACGATGTCGATCTTCACGCCGGCCTGAGAGGCACGGTACAAGGCGTCGATGGTCTTCTCGTCCACGATGGAGTTGACCTTGATCTTGATCCAGGCCTCCTTGCCAGCGCGGGCGGCGTCCTCCTCGCGGCGGATGCGCTGAATCAGGCCGGTGCGCACGGTACGCGGGGCCACCAGCAGACGGTGGAAGCTGGACTTTGGCGCGTAACCGGAGAGCTGGTTGAACAGACGAGTCAGATCCTGGCCGACCACCGGGTCGCAGGTCAGCAGACCCAGATCGGTGTACAGTCGCGCGGTCTTCGGGTTGTAGTTACCGGTGCCTACGTGGCAGTAGCGGCGTAGACCGTCCGCTTCCTGACGCACGACCTCGATGAGCTTGCAGTGGGTCTTCAAGCCCACGATGCCGTACACCACGTGCACGCCGGCGCGTTCGAGCTTGCGGGCCCACGCGATGTTGGCGTCCTCGTCGAAACGAGCCTTGATTTCCACCAAAGCCAGCACCTGCTTGCCGGCATGAGCGGCGTCGATCAGGGCGTCGATGATCGGCGAGTTGGAGCTGGTGCGGTACAGGGTCTGCTTGATGGCCAGCACCTTCGGGTCCGCGGCGGCCTGCGCAAGGAAGGCCTGCACGGAAGTGGAGAAGGAGTCATAGGGGTGATGCAGCAGGATGTCGCGCTCGCGGATGGCGGCGAAAATGTCCTGCGCACGGGAGGACTCGACCTCGGCGATCTGACGGTTCGTGGTCGGCACGAACGGACGGTTCTTCAGGTCCGGGCGGTCCACGCTGCCGAGCTCAAAGAGCACGGTCAGGTCCAGCGGGCTGGGCAGACGGTATACCTCGTCCTGGCTCACGCCGAGCTGGTCGGCGAGCAGCTGGGAGAGGAACGGGCTAGTGGTGTCCGTGATCTCCAGACGGATCGGCGGTCCGAAGCGGCGGCGCAGCAGCTCCTTCTCCATGGCGTTGAGCAGGTTCTCGGCGTCATCCTCTTCCACGTCGATGTCCTCGTTACGAGTCACGCGGAAGGAGCGGGCTTCCTTGATGATCATGCCCGGGAACAGGGATTCCAGATGCGCGGCGATGAGCTTTTCCATGGCGATGAAGCCGTAACGCTCGTCCTTGGACTCCTCATCGGTCATGTCGTCCACCGGCACCAGGCGCGGCAGGTTGCCCGGGATCTTGACGCGGGCGAAGTGCGACTTGCCGGAGGCCGGGTTCTCCACAATCACGGCCAGGTTGATGGAACCGCCGGAAATGTAGGGGAACGGGTGGGCCGGATCCACGGCGAGCGGCGTCAGGACCGGGAACACCTGCTGGCGGTAGTAGCGCGAGAGGCGCTCCTGCTCGGAGGATGTGAGCTTGTCCCACGTCAGCAGGACGATGCGCTCCTTCTCCAATTCCGGCAGAATGGTGTCGATCGTGTAATGTGCGTGCTCGTCTTGCAGACGGTGTGCGGTCTCGCTGATCGCGCGCAGCTGCTGACGCGGGCTCAGGCCGGCGGCAGACGGCACGGCGATGCCCGAGTCGATACGGCGCTTCAGGCCGGCGACGCGGACCATGAAGAACTCGTCAAGGTTCGAGGCGAAGATCGCGGCGAAGTTGGCGCGCTCGAGCAGGGGCATGTCTTCGTTCTCCGCACATTCGAGCACGCGCTGGTTGAACTTGAGCCAGCTGAGCTCGCGGTCGAAGAAACGGTCCTTGGGCAGCGGTGCCTCGCCTTCCTGATCGACGCGGCGGTCGTTGTTGTCGTTTTCGGCAATATGCTCTGCGATTTGGCTGCGCAGAATTGCCTTCGAGGGTGCGTCAAATATCTGTGCCATAGCTTATATCGTAAGCTTTGGCGTGGCCGGAAAACGACTGAACGCGCCAGAATTCAACGGGTGTTCATGTTAGTTCGGTGTTGGTTGGTTTTGAGTGTGCTAGCGTCGCTCGCGACACGCCGTGAGCGGCGGTGAAACGAACGAAATCGAACATCGGACGGGTTCGATGTGAACGGTTCAGCTCGTTTTCCGATAGCCAGAAAGTGCGATTGAACAGTTGTGATAAAAAACGCACAACGACTCTCTGCAGGTTGCGAGAAACGGGAGTGATGAATAGATTATGAGGTACAAGAACAACTGAACAGAGCAGAGCCCACAAATAGTGTATGGTCACGAGGACTGTTACGTTGGACGGGCATTGGAAAGACTTACCGTTACAACGATGATGTTGTGCAGAGATTCTGCTCCAGTAGTTGAACTTGTAGAAAAGGCCCGCTCCGGCGGGCCTTTTCGTTTGTGTGTACAGTGGAGGGCATGACGGAAACACAGCGTACGCCAGAGGGGATGTCGTCGAAACCTCGTATCAAGCCGGCCGATGCCGAAGACGGCCGTCCGGTCTCTATCTCTGCGCGTCTCGGACGACTGCAATTCCACTATTCCGGCAAGTTCCGCGTGCTGCAGATTGCCGACATTCAGGATGGGCCGAAAGTCTCCAAAGACACCATCACCCTGATTGAGGCCAGCCTTGATGCCACACGGCCTGATCTGGTGATTTTCTCCGGCAACCAGATCGCCGGCTACGATCCGGCGTTCGCCGATTCATTCCGTAAACGTCGCTGGTGTGACGAACCTATTGCCGAATCCGCGCTGAACCATACCCGAGCGCTGGTGCGCAAGGCCATTGGCCAGTTCACTGAGCCGTTGGCGGCGCGCGGCATTCCGTGGGCTGTGACGTATGGCAACCATGATTTCCAATGCGGGCTAAGCAATGCGGAACTGGACGGTATCTATCGTGAGTTCCCCGGTTGTGTCAATCCGCCGAGTGAGACCTTGCCGAACCAGATTGCATATACCTGTGGAGCGGGTGGCGCTGTGCAGACGCCGTCTGGTGCCACTGGTTCCGGTGAACCAGGCACCTTCGCGCTGCCGGTTATGGACGTTGACCATACGCGCAATGTGCTGGGTCTGGTCATTCTTGACTCCGGCGATTACGTGCATGGCGGCGGCTTCGGCGCACCATCGCCCGCAGCGCTCGCCTTCCTGAACGCCGTGCCCGACCGTATCGGTGCGAAATCAATGGTGTTCCAGCACATGCCGATGCCCGAGTATTACAACGTGCTGAAGCCGGTGGCGGCCAACGCGGCGTTTGCCATGCAGGGCTATCGTTCGCACGCCGATACCTACTACGTGCTGGACGAATTGCAAACCCAGCCCGGCGGATATTTGGGAGAAGGCATATCCTGCCCTGATACGTCAGGCGAATTCGAATTGCTGCGCGAGGGGTATTTCGGCGTCGTAGCTGGTCATGATCATCGCAACGGTTTCGTCGGCGAACATGAGGGTCTGTTGCTTATCGCTACGCCAACCTGCGGATTCAATACGTACGGACCGGCTCCGGCCAAACGTGCCACGCGATTGATCGAATTTGATATCCGTCACCCTTACGAGCCGCGTACGCAATTGCTGGAGTTTGGCGAACTGGTGGGCAAGCCCAGTTCCAAACGCGCCTACACCTATGCGGTGAACCAGACCACGCCTGGCGAGGGTGAGGGCGATGATTTGCTGCGCAAGCCGTCGCTATGGAGTCAACTGTCCGGTTTATTCAGGTAACTGTTCCTGATAGAGGCGGGAAGCGGCGCGAAGTATTCGGGGTTTCGGGGGCTTTCCGCTGTGTATTAGTGGCAGAAATCCCGCGTCTCGACGGATACCTCGCGGGATTTCTGCCGGTTGGGCTATCGGTTGGATTGACTGGTATGTTTCAGCGAACGGCTTTGACCAGTGCCTCGGTGAGGTACTTGCCGGCGGCCATCACCAGCGGCGCATAGCGGCGTCCGGGAGCGGCGCCCATGCGGCCGGTCGGCCCAGAAATCGAGATGGCGGCGATGACCTGGCCGGAGGCGTTGCGGATCGGGGCGGAAATCGAGCACACGCCCTCTTCGCGCTCGTTCACGGACTCGGACCAGCCGCGCTTGCGTACGGCGGCCAGCTTGGTGGCGGTGAACTTGGCGTGGCGCAATCCCTGGTGCAGACGGTCGGAATCCTCCCAAGCCAGAAGAATCTGGGCGGCGGAACCGGCTTCCATCGACAGCATGGCACCCACGGGAATGGAATCACGCAGGCCGGAGGTGCGTTCCACAGCGGCGATGCACACGCGCTGATCGCCTTGGCGGCGGTAAATCTGCGCAGACTCGCCAGTGCGATCGAGCAGGGTCTGCAGGATCGGGCCGGCGGCGGTCAGCAGACGATCCTCGCCTGCTGCGGCGGCAAGTTCGGCGAAACGGGAGCCGAGTACGAATCGGCCATGCTGGTCGCGCAGTACGAAACGGTGGCGTTCCAGTGCAATAGCCAAACGATGTGCGGTCGGTCGAGCGAGACCGGTGGCGGCCACAAGCTGGCCCAGCGTAGACGGGCCGGATTCCAGTGCGTCAAGAATCTTTACAGTTTTATCAAGGACGCCAACGCCGGAATGGATTTCCCCATCGTCCTTGGCGGTGGTGTCTTCAACCGGCTCGGACTTGGTCAAGCTGTTGTTCAATGGTTCTTCCCGGGAATCAGTCATAATAAGGGCGATTATGCCATCTCACATAGTGAAATGGCAAATCGGGGAAGTGTCTCACAGGGTGGCCATGAAGTTGAAAGGGCGTTCGTGGATGCCGAAGAGACATGTCTGGAGCGGAACCGAGTCATGACTAGGTCATGTTCGAGTCGGGTCCGAGTCATATTGAGGCCATCATTTGACCGTATCTCAATATCCGGCATGCTTATGGCCGGGCCCATCGCAAGCACATAGGCTAATACCACGAACAAGGCGCGAACACAATACCTCGCGCGGAATATTTTGGAGGAATCACTATGGGAACGACACTGGCCGAGAAGGTCTGGGCCGATCATCTGGTGCGCAAGGGCAGCGACGGAGCCCCTGATTTGCTGTACATCGATCTGATGCTCATGCATGAGGTCACCAGCCCGCAGGCGTTTGAGGGCCTGCGCTTGGCCGGCCGCAAGCCGCGTCACGTGGATCAGCTCATCGCCACCGAGGATCACAACACGCCGACCGTTGATATCGATCGCCCGAACCCGGACGAGACGAGCGCGTTGCAGTTGACGACTTTGGAGAAGAACTGCAAGGAGTTCGGCGTGCGCCTGCACCCGCTGGGCGACGCTGATCAGGGCATCGTCCACGCGTTCGCCCCGATTCTGGGCCTGACCCAGCCGGGCATGACCATCGTGTGCGGTGATTCGCATACGTCGACGCACGGCGCGTTCGGCGCGCTGGCGTTCGGCATCGGCACTTCCGAAGTCGAACACGTGATGGCCACACAGACGCTGTCTCTGAAGCCGTTCAAGACCATGGCCGTCAACGTCAACGGCAAGCTGCCCGCGGACGCGACGGCCAAGGACATCATTCTGGCGATCATCGCCAAGATCGGCACCGGCGGCGGCCAGGGTTACGTGATCGAATACCGTGGTGAGGCGATTCGCAACCTCACCATGGACGAACGTATGACCGTGTGCAATATGTCCATCGAGGCCGGTGCGCGTGCCGGCATGATCGCGCCGGACGAGACCACGTTCGAGTACCTGAAGGGCCGTCCGCACGCGCCGGAAGGCGAGCTGTGGGATCAGGCCGTGGCGTACTGGAAGACGCTGAAGACCGATGACGATGCCGTATTCGACAAGGTGGTGGATATTGACGCCACCAAGCTCGGTCCATATGTGACGTGGGGCACCAACCCCGGCCAAGGTCTGCCGATCACCGCCTCCGTGCCGGAGCCGGGCAAGATCGCCGACGCCACCAAGCGCGCCGCCGCCGAACGTGCGATTACATACATGGGTTTGAAGCCAGGCATGCCGATCAAGGACATCGCCGTGGACACCGTGTTCATTGGTTCGTGCACCAACGGTCGTATCGACGATTTGCGCCAGGCCGCCGCGATTATGAAGGGCCACCGCAAGGCCGAGAACATCCACCGCGTGCTGGTGGTGCCGGCCTCCTCCCGCGTGCGTTTGCAGGCGGAGAAGGAAGGCCTCGATAAGGTGTTCAAGGACTTTGGCGCCGAATGGCGTAACGCCGGCTGCTCGATGTGCCTGGGCATGAACCCGGACAAGCTGGTGCCGAACGAGCGCTCGATTTCCACTTCGAACCGTAACTTCGAGGGCCGCCAAGGCAAGGGCTCGCGCACGCATCTGGCGTCGCCGGCCGTAGCCGCCGCCACCGCCATCCGCGGCACAATCTCGTCTCCCGCCGATCTCTGAGTCAATACACGTGAGCCCCCTCTGACGAGGGGCTGTCAGTCGAAGACTGACTGGGGGAGAGATCCCCGAAAGGAAAATTGTTATGGAAAAACTCACCACACTGACCGGCGTGGGCGTGCCGCTGCGCCGCTCCAACGTCGATACCGACCAGATCATTCCCGCTGTGTTCTTGAAGCGCGTGACCAAGTCCGGCTTCGATGACGCCCTGTTCTACGCATGGCGCCGAGACCCGAACTTCGTGCTCAACAAGCCGGAATACGCCGGTAAGGGCCAGATTCTGGTCGCCGGCCCCGAATTCGGCATCGGCTCCTCCCGCGAGCACGCCGTGTGGGCGCTGCACGATTACGGTTTCCGCGTGGTCATCGCGCCGAGCTTCGCCGACATCTTCTACGGCAACACCGCCAAGAACGGCGTGCTGGCCGCGATTATGCCGCAGGAGTCCGTCGAACTCCTGTGGAAGCTACTGGAGGAAGAGCCTGGTCGTGAGATGACTGTCTCGCTGGAGACCCGCACTGTCACTTGCGGCGACGTGACCCTGCCGTTCGAGGTCAACGATTACGTGCGTTGGCGTCTGATGAACGGCTACGACGATATCGATCTGACGCTGCAGCACGAGGACGACATCGCCGCCTACGAAAAGATGCGCGCCGAAAAGTTCCCCTTCAAGCCCAAGACCATCCCCGCCAAACACTGGGCCGAAGAAAGAATCGAGTCCGCCCGCGAGCCTGAGGACGCAGACTGGACAGGGCCGTTGGCCGACCGCGGCATTATTTAGCCGCGATCGGCCTGCTGAAAGCCCGGCGGGCTTTCAGCAGGCCCTGTGCCGAGCTGCGACAGCAGCGAGGCCAGCATTGAGCCTCGCCGAAAGGCGAGTCCATAATTGCAGGCCCAGGGCCGTTGGCTCTGTGTCTGATTGAGATTATTGGGTCGCTCGCATCGCATCAGACAAAGGTCTCACTGGCTCTCGCCAGTGAGACCTTTTACGTATAGGGTCACTTCACGCAATCGTCTGGTTCCAATGCGGCAACTCGCTTAGCATCCCAAATACTTCCACCAACAACGCGAGAAAGTGCCATTCCCTCCTATCTCTTCTAGGGTGTGTTTGCACTATTTAAGTTTGCGCCAATATCACCGTACGAATCGTAGTATTCCAGACACGTACTTTGGCTGGGCAGCTCCGACGTTCATCATCTTTGTGGTAGCCAATGCCGCTTTCGCCATTATTTCGTTTGACGGCGCGATGGTGGGTTGAGTGTGCGTGTACGCATGTAGGTTGGCTTATCGTTGAAGCATGAGTGATTTTGAGCCGTTTTACGACGTCAGCCGCAGCTACGAAGACAACTATGAGCAAGGGCCGTTCGGCGCGTTCGCCGAGGCGCTGAAGGATGGCAACGGTGCCGATGCCGCCGGAACCACCAGCGAGGGTGCCTCGGCCTCCTTCCTGGGCCAGCCGGTCAACCTGCCTTTCGGCATTCCCGCAGGCCCGCTGCTCAACAGCCGCTTCACCACGGCCGCCTTCCGCATGGGCTTCGATCTGGCGACCTACAAAACCGTGCGTTCGCGCGTCTGGGGCTGCAACCCGTTCCCGAACGTGCTCGCCGTACACCCCAAGGCGGCGGACGGTTCACTGACGCCGGGCAGCGCCGAACTGGACGAGGGCGTGCTCGCCGACACCAATTACGAGACTCCGATCTCCATCTCCAATAGCTTCGGCGTGCCCTCGCAAAGCCCGGATGCCTGGCAGCCGGACATGCGCGCCGCCATCGAGGCCGCCGGCCCCGGTCAAGTGCTGGTCCCGAGCTTCCAAGGCTCGCGTGTGGAGGGCATGAGCGAGGAGGAATACATCGCCGACCATGCCACCACCGCCCGCCTGGTCAAAGAAACCGGTGCCAAGCTCATGGTGATGAACACCAGCTGCCCCAACGAGGGCCACAACCGCCTGCTATGCCACAATCCGCTGCTCGTGGGCCGCATCACCGAGGCCGTGAAGCAGGAGATCGGCGACATCCCGCTGATGGTCAAGCTCGCCTACATCCCCAGCGACGGCGACCTTGAACTCATGGTGCGTTCCACCGTGGGCCACGGCACTGTGCAGGGATTCAGCACCATCAATACGATTTCCGCCAAACTGGTCGATGCCAATGGCAATCAGGCCCTGCCCGGTGCAGGCCGTGATCGCTCCGGCGTGTGTGGCAATGCGATTCGTGGTGCCGGCCTCGACATGGTCGCCCGTCTGGCCGCGATCCGCGAGAAGCTCGGTCTTGATTTCAAGATCAATGGCGTGGGCGGCGTGGTTTCGCCGGCCGACTATCAGGCATACAGAAACGCCGGCGCGGATTCGGTGATGTCCGCAACCGGCGCGATGTGGGACGCCGAGCTGGCCCACAAGATCAAGGCGAGCCGGTAAATCGGCTCCAAAAACAAGCAACAGCCTGTACGGGCCGTGATTCCCAGACAATTCCCAGCCAGTGCCCACGTTGCATTGAAACTGGTGTTGTTATATGTAATCACGGCCGAACAAGCTGCATAACTTAACCTCTTTCTTCTTCTTCTCTCCTTTCTCTCCCCGGCGCCCATCACGCCGGGGTTTCTTTTTGCGGTGGGTACAGCCGTCTTACTCGGCCGCCGCCTTCATGGCCACGGCGCCGACGTAGTAGACCGGCTTGTCGAAGTTCGGCTGGAACAGGAAGTCCACGTTGGCGAGCTGGTCGATGGTGAAGCCGGCCTGAATCGCCATGGAAATCACGTTTGCCGCGCCGGAGATATCGGCCTTGGAACAGAACTGGCCGCCCTTGACCTTGCGGGTTTCCGGGTCCCAGGTCAGAATCGACGTGACTGGGGTGGTGGTGAGCATGAAGTCCGGGCGATAATCCTCGGTGAGCGAGGTCTCGCGGACCGTGAGCCCGCGGCGTTCGGCACCGGCGCGGGTCAGGCCGGAGGCGGCGAGCGAGAGATCGTACAGCTGCACGGCGGACGTGGCCTGCGTGCCCATGTACTTCACGGTCGGCGTCTCGATGTTGCGGCCCACCAGCAGGCCCTGGCGCACCGCGTTGGTGGCCAGCGGAATGTAATCGTGCTGGCCGGTGGGGTTGTAGAACACGGTGGCGGAGTCGCCGGCGGCGTACACGCCCGGCGCGGACGCCTGCATGTAGTCGTCGACCACGATCGCGCCGTTCGGCAGCATGTCCACCTTGCCCTTGAGCAGGTCGGTGTTCGGCAGGAAGCCGACGGCCAGAATCGCCATTTCGGCCGTGTACTCGCCCTTTTCGGTGACCACAGTGACGGTGTCGTCGTCATTGTCGCGGAACTCGACCACCTTCTGGCCGAGCGCGAGCGTGACGCCGTGCTCCTCGAACGCGGCCGCCACCTGATCGGTGATGGTCTTATCGAAATTATTGGCCAGCGGGCGATCAAGGCCGTCGACCAGCGTGGTCTTGACGCCGGTGACGCTGAACTGCTCGGCGATTTCCGCGCCGATATAGCCCGACCCGATCACCACTGCCGACTTGGCGGTTTTCGCCTTTTCCTTGATGGCGATGGCGTGATCCCAGTTCTTGCACAGCAGCACATGCGGGCTGTCGATGCCGGGGATCGGCGGGATGACCGGGCGCGAGCCGGTGGTCACGACCAGTTTGTCGAAAGCGAGGGTCTGTTCGGCGGGGTCTCCGGCCTCGTCCAGCGCGCGGTAGGTGAGGGTTCTGGCGTCGAGGTCCACGGACGTCACGTCGGTGCGCATATGCATGGTCGCGCCGGCTTCGGCCAGAGCGGCAGGGGAGGAGTAGAACATTTTCTTCGGGTCGGATACGTGGCCGCCCACCCACAGGGCGATGCCGCAGGAGAGGAAGGACAGCGTACCGTTGCGCTCGAAAACATGGACGGTCCAATCGGGGTGCTCGGCGAGAATCGAGGTGGTGGCGAACGTGCCGGCGTGCGTGCAGCCGATGACGGCGACTGTGGTCATGAATGCTCCTTTGCTTGTGGACATGGCGTCTGATGCCATTGCCCTGAATCGTAGCGTAGAAGTATGGAGAACGCCGTGGCGGCAAATGTGAGGAAGATCACGTTATCGGTTTGATTCGACGGGGGGTATGGGATCCGTTGTGCACGGTGATCAAAGTTCGGCTGGGGTGCATTTCACGGAGTCGGCACATGGCTTATGGCAAACTGGACGGTAGCATTTTTTGAATCTTGATTGATTGAGGAGAGTGGCGTGGCTGAGAATCCGGATGACGTGTTGCATGTCGAGGGCGGCAAGCCTTTGAATGGCACGATCAAGGTGCGTGGCGCGAAGAACTTCGTGAGCAAGGCGATGGTCGCCGCGTTGCTGGCACCGGGCAAGTCGGTGCTGAAGAACGTGCCGGAGATTCGTGACGTGCATGTGGTGTCCGATTTGCTACGTCTGCACGGCGTGGACGTGGATGTGGACGGTGCGAACGGCATTGTGACCATCGACGCCTCGCGTGTGCAGCTGGCCGATGTGGCCGACGTGGATACACTGTCCGGTTCGTCGCGCATCCCGATCCTGTTCTCCGGCCCGCTCGTGCACCGTTTGGGTGAAGCGTTCATTCCCGCGTTGGGCGGCTGCGCGATTGGCGGACGTCCGATTGACTTCCATCTGGAGACGCTGCGCAAGCTGGGCGCCACGGTGGACAAGGAACACAAGGACGGCATCCACATCACCGCGCCCAACGGCCTGCACGGCGCGAAGATCCACCTGCCCTACCCGTCGGTGGGCGCCACCGAGCAGACTTTACTGGCGGCCGTGCTGGCCGAGGGCAAGACCGAACTGTCGGGCGCGGCCACTGAGCCGGAGATCATGGATCTGGTGTGCGTGCTGCAGAAGATGGGTGCAATCATTTCTGTGGACGTTGATCGCACCTTCCGCATCGAGGGTGTCAAGGAACTGCAGGGGTACACGCACACGTCGCTGACGGATCGCATCGAGGCGGCGTCCTGGGCGTCCGCCGCGCTCGCCACGCACGGTGACATTTTCGTCAAGGGTGCCACCCAGCCGGAGATGATCACGTTCCTCAACGTGTTCCGCAAGGTGGGCGGCAAATTCGAGGTGACGGACAAGGGCATTCGTTTCTGGCATCCGGGCGGGGACTTGAAGCCCGTGGCGATCGAGACGGACGTGCATCCCGGGTTCATGACCGACTGGCAGCAGCCGCTCGTGGTGGCCCTGACCCAGGCCAACGGCCTGTCGATCGTGCACGAGACCGTGTACGAGAACCGTTTCGGCTTCACCAAGCCGCTGGTCGAGATGGGTGCCACCATCCAGTTGTACCGCGAGTGCCTGGGCTCGCTGCCGTGCCGTTTCCGGCAGCGCAACTACAAGCATTCCGCCGTGATCTTCGGACCGACCCCGCTGACCGGACGCGACATTGACGTGCCGGACCTGCGTGGTGGGTTCAGCCATCTGATCGCGGCCTTGGCCGCGTCAGGCCCCTCGGACGTGCACGGCATCAGCCTGATCGACCGAGGCTATGCCGACTTCCGCGGCAAACTCGAAGCCCTCGGTGCCGACTTCGACTAATTCGGCCGTTCCTCGGCTCCCCTCTTTGAGGGGAGCCGCAATTCTGTTCTACAACAACCCGTCCGCCTCAAGTGCGGCGGCCATGCGGTCGAAGCATTCCTCCAGTAGCGGGTAGGGCATGGCGAAGTTCATACGCACGCAACCGCGCCCGACCTCGCCGCATTCACGGCCGTCTGTCAACGCCACGTTGGCCTTCTTAAAGAAATAGTTGGCCGGGTCGCCGATGCCCAGTGGCGAGAAATCCAGCCACGCGATATACGTGCCCTGCGGCTCCACATAGCGCACCTTGGCGAATCTCGTGCGCATCTGCTCGTTGACCAGCGCGATATTGCGCTCGATATATGCCATCACGCCCTCGAACCATGCCGCGCCGCCGTCATAGGCCGCAGTGGTGGCTATGGCACCGATGGTGGCCGTCTGGTGCTCGGACCATTCCGCGTTCCTCATCCATAGTTCCAGATCGTCCGGATTGGTGAGAATCACCTGCGCGCACTTGGTGCCGGGAATGTTGAACGACTTCGAGGCTGAAGTGGAGGTGAAAGCCTGCATGGCCGTCTGCCGGTTGATTGAGGCGAATGGCACATGCGTGTGGCCTTGGTAGACGAACGGCGCGTGAATCTCATCGGAGAATATACGCACGTCGTACTTGGCGGCCAGATCGGACAATCGCAGCATTTCTTCGCGCGTCAATACCTTGCCGATCGGGTTGTGCGGGTTGCACAGCACGAAGGCATGGCAGCCGTTCGCGAACGCCTGCTCAATGGCGTCGAAATCGAACAGCCATTCATCATTGCGCCCGCTGCTCTCGCCGGCGCCCGCGCACAGCATCGGAATCTCAAGGACCTCCACGCCATACAGACGCGGCACACTTAGGAACGGCATATAGGCCGGAGTCGGTACCACGATGGAGTTACCGGCGCGCACGATCTCGCGCAGGAACACTTCGAACGCCTCCAGCACGTCCGGCACCGGGCGGATGCACGTTGGATCCACCTCCCAGCCGTAGCGGCGCTGCCATGCGGCGCACGAGCGGGCGACCTCCTTCTTCCACGGGTCGGGAATGTAGCCGAGCGCGCCACGTTCAGTAGCCTCTTCGATGGCTTCGGCCACGCACGGTGCCAGACCGTAATCCATCTCGGCGATGAATGCGCCGATGCAGCCGGGGTAACGGGTCCATTTATCCGAACCGACCTGCTCCAGATCCTCGATGGTCGTCACGTCGATGTGATTGGCATCAAAGCAAGAGGTGCCGGCGGTTGTGTTGCTCAAAGTCGTTGACTGGGGAATGTTGTTCATGCTCATAACATGTCATTGTTCCCGGTGCAGAAGGGCTGCTCAACGGTCTGGCTCCCCGAAATCGTGATGGCGCTCGCAAGCTTGCTTATCGCTGTGCGACTACTTGGCACTCAAATATTTGAGTGACGTGCGCTCGAGCTCCTCGAGCAATGAACCAAGCGCGGGGCGATGGTCGCCGGCACGAGTCACGATGCCGACCTCGCGCGCCGCAAAATCGTCGGCAATGGGACAGGCCACCAGATCTCCCTGCAAGTTGATATGCGTATCGAGCGCCGGCACCAGCGAGACGCCCATACCAACCTCGACCAGGTTCTGCGTGGCCCAGTAATCATCCGTGCAGTGGCGGATATCCGGCTTGAATCCGGCACGGGTGGCCAGTTTCACCAAATTTGCGCGGCAGGTGGGGCAGCCGGCGATCCAATGCTCGTCTTTGGCGGCGGACAGCGGCACAGGTTCGCCGGTCTCCTCGAATCGTTTGGCGATGCCGCTGGAGCGGCGCACCAGCAGTCGCATCGGATCGTAACCCAGCGAATGGAAGGTCAGGTCGTCGCCGATGTGCAGGAAGTTCGGGATGCTGCTGTAGCGGAACACGGCGGCGGTATCGGCCTTGCCTTGGGAAATCAGACCGATCGCCTCCGGCGGCTCCATCTGAATCAGGCTCAGCTCGATGTCCGTGAACATACTGAGCTTGACCACGGTACGGGCCGCGATAGTAGAGCAGATTGACGGTGGGGCCACCAAATGCAGGTGATCAAACCGATGATGCCGATAATCCTCGACTTCACGGGCCGCCCGCTCCAGCCGATCGGCGATGGCCTCGCCGTGGCGGGCGAGCATCGAACCGGTGGCGGTGAGTTCCACGCCATGCGAGGTGCGTTGCACCAGAGTCGAACCGCACTGTGCCTCCAGCTTTTTGATCTGCTGGCTGATGGCCGGCTGCGACCAACCCGTGGCCTTGGCCGTGGCGGAGAACGAACCATACTGTTCGATTTGCCACAACGTGACCAATGATTGGGGGTTGAGCGTGGCCATAGGTACCTCTTTCGTGCCTTTTCGTGCCTTTTCGTGCGGTGATTCAATTATGGCCGGGCGGCAGGATGTGGCGTGCGCGCCGATCGTCAGTCCTCGAACTGCTTGGCGAGCGGAACCATCAGCACGGTGAGCACGGCGAACAGGGCGGTGGTGATGAACAGCACGATGGCGACCGGCATTTGGTCGTAGGCCCAGCCGTACACCATCTGGCCGAGCGGCTGGGCACACATGCTCACGGCCGCGGCCATGGACATCACTTTGCCGGCCATTGCCTCGGGCGTACTGAGCTGGATGGCGGGCACGGCGATGAGATTCGTGAAGCAACTGGCGACCATCGTGCCGCAGGTGAATACGATCAGCACCACGAGTTTGGTCCATGCGTCGACCGGCAGCAGGAACACAATACCCTGTGGGACCATGGCCAGCGTAAGCGTCGCCATCAGCCCCGGCAGCCAGCGCATCGTGAGCTTGGCGGCGAACAGGCCGGCGATGAATGCGCCCGCCACGCCGGAAACACCGATCAGGCCGTCGGCGATGCCGTAGACAGTGGCGTCGAAGCCGAGCACTGTACGAATCGTGTACGGGAAGCCGACGCCGGAATAGCCGATAAGCACAAAGTTGAGCGCCGCCGCGAACAACAGCAGTCTGAACACGTTCGGCCGGTCCTTGATGAGGAATCGCACGCCTGCCTTGAGGTCTTCAAGTGGGGTGGGCAGCTCCTCGTCGCCGCGATCCGGGGCACTGAGGCGGATGAAGCATTCGAGCGCGGCTGCGCCGGCGAAGCTTGCGATGGCGATGATCATCATGAGACGGATGCCGAACATCGCATACAGCACGCCGCCGAGGAAGCTCGGCAGCAGACTGCTTAGTTGTTGGACCTGATTGATCACGGCCATGCCTTGGCGCATGGTGGCCGGGCCGTACTGCCGGAACATCTGGGGGAGTGCGGCCTGCACGGTCGGGGTTTCGAAGGCGCCGAGCACGGCGAGCAGCACCTGCATGGTGGCGATGGCTACGATATGGAAGCCCGTGGTGGCGAAGACGATGGCGCTCGCCAGCACGAGCACGGCGGAGATGGCGTCGAGCGCCACCATGATGGTGCGGCGGTTGACGCGATCGGCCAGCACGCCTCCGAACGGGGAGAGCAGGATGGTCGGCACGATGGAGATGGCCAGCACCGAGGCGAAGATGGTGGCTGAGCCGGTTTCGTCCAGCACCCACATCGACATCGCGAATCGCAGCATCACATTGCCGAACAGCGAGATGCCTTGTCCGGCGACCAGCAGCACGAAGTCGCGGGACAGCAGCGGGCGTTGGGTGGCGGTGCCGGCGATGTCATTCTCGGGTTTCACTGTGCTATTCATTCTGAGCCTTTCTCCGGCTCCCCTGCGAACGTCATCATGCCCTTCGCGGCGACCGTGATGAGCTCGTCATCGAAAATCGGCACGCCGATCGCGTCGAGCATGGTGGCCAAGCAGCGGATGCGATGCTCCATTTCGGGCAGGGTCACCGGGTAGAAATACGGCATCAGCCAATAATTCGGCAGCAACGAAAGCAGCTCTGCGGCCTCGCGCGGATACTCGGTGGGGATGGAGCCATCCTTGACGCCCGCCTCGATCAGCGGCAGGAAGCGTTCGGGCAGATGCTTGCTCCATACCTGCATATTCGCGGCGAACGAAACCGGATCGCTCAGCATCGGCATGGCGGCTCGCATGATCTGCACGTGGTCTTGCTTGGTCATCGAACGCCGCCATAGCACGCGGAACTTTTCGAGGGCGGTAAGGTCAGTGCGATTCATGACGGATTCGTTGAAGTCGTCCTGCATATTGTTGTCTCGGTTGGTGAGCTCTTCGAGGATGGCTTCCTTGGATTTGAAGTGATGGTAGATCGCGCCTTTGGAGAGGTCGCCGAGCTCGTCCACGATGTTCTGGATGGAGGTGTGCTCATAGCCCTGGGCCATGAACAGCCGTTGTGCGGCGTCGAGGATGCGGGTGCGCGTCACCTCGGGGTGAGCGTTACGTGCCATGGTGGCCTCCCTACTGTGCTTGATGTTGCAGATCACTATAGATACCGACCGACGGTATGTATAGCGGTTTCGGCGAGCCTCCAACGATTCCGGCGATTGTCGCCTACCCTTTTTCGCTTGGTATCTTTCGGCTGTGTGCTTGCCCCCGCCAGCAGGGGCAGCATATAGGCATACCAGGGCGCAAGTGTCGCCGTTCTCAGTATCCTTAGAAGAATGAGTCCTGAAGCCTTAAGTGAACTGATTTCCAGCATTGCCCACAACCTCGTCGCCGCCGGCCAGGCCGGCGCGTTGACCGACGAGCTGATTCCGCCCGTCGACAAGCTCGCCGTGATGCGCCCGAAGGACCGTGCGCATGGCGACTGGGCCTCCAACATCGCCATGCAGCTGGCCAAGAAGGCCGGCATGAAGCCGCGCGATCTGGCCGAGCCGTTCGCCGCCGCGCTCGCTGAAGCCGACGGCATTGCCAAGGTCGAGGTGGCAGGCCCCGGCTTCATCAACATCACGCTTGACTCCGCCTCGGCCGCCGCCGTGGTGGACACCGTACTCGCCGCCGGTGCCGTGACCGACGCCGACAAGCATCTCAACAAGGTCAACGAATACGGCCGCAACGACCATCTGGGCGGCCAGACCCTGAATCTCGAGTTCGTCTCCGCCAACCCCACCGGTCCGATTCACATCGGCGGCACCCGTTGGGCTGCCGTCGGCGATGCCATGGCCCGCGTGCTCGAGGCCAACGGCGCCAAGGTGGTGCGCGAATACTACTTCAACGACCACGGCGAGCAGATCAACCGCTTCGCCAAGTCGCTGGTCGCCGCTTGGGCTGAGGCCAACAACCTCGGCGAGGCCGGTTACCAGACCGAAACCCCGTGCGACGGCTACAAGGGTGCCTACATCAACGAGATCGCCGCCCGTGTTCAGGCCGAAGCCGAGTCCGACGGCGTGGACCTGACCGCACTGGCCCACCAGGATCAAGGCCTCAACGACGACGGTGAACCGCTCGGCGAGGCCGACACCGAAGTGCGCGAGGAATTCCGCAAGCGCGCTGTGCCGATGATGTTCGATGAGATTCAGAAGTCCATGAAGGACTTCCGCGTGAACTTCGACGTCTGGTTCCATGAGAACAGCCTGTACGCCGACGGCAAGGTCGACGCCGCCATCGAAGAGCTCAAGTCCCGCGGCGACATTTTCGACAAGGACGGCGCCACTTGGTTTGAATCCACCAAGCACGGCGACGACAAGGACCGTGTGATCATCAAGTCCAATGGTGAGTTCGCCTACTTCGCCGCCGACATCGCCTACTACTGGGACAAGCGCCATCGCGCCGAAAACCCGGCTGACGTGGCCATCTACATGCTTGGCGCCGACCACCACGGCTACATCGGCCGCATGATGGCCATGTGCGCGGCCTTCGGCGACGAGCCCGGCAAGAACATGCAGATTCTCATCGGCCAGCTGGTCAACGTGATGAAGGACGGCAAGCCCGTGCGCATGTCCAAGCGCGCCGGCAACGTCGTGACCATCGACGATCTGGTCTCCGTGGTCGGCGTGGACGCCGCCCGCTACTCGCTGGCCCGCTCCGACTACAACCAGAACTTCGACATCGACCTGGCCCTGCTCGCCTCGCACACCAACGACAACCCGGTGTACTACGTGCAGTACGCGCACGCCCGCTCCAAGAACGTGGACCGCAACGCAGCCGCCGCCGGCATCAGCTACGAGGGTGCCGACCTGGCCCTGCTCGACACCGAGGCCGACGGCGAGGTACTTGCCGCCCTCGCCCAGTTCCCGAGCGTGCTCGCCACTGCGGCCGACGACCGCCAGCCGCACAAGGTGGCCCGTTATCTCGAAGAGCTGGCCGCCACCTATCACAAGTGGTACAACGTGGAGCGCGTGGTGCCGATGGCCCTGACCGATCCGGAAACCCGTGGCGACGATGAGGCTCGCAAGGCCTTGGAGATCGCCAAGAATCCGGAGCCGGCCCGTGCCGCCGCCCGCCTGAAGCTCAATGACGCCGTCCAGCAGGTCATCGCCAACGGCCTCGACCTTCTCGGCGTCACCGCCCCCGAAAAGATGTGATTATGCCCATTTCTCCAATTTGGCCGGCCGCTACGGCTGTGAATGCCGACGGTGCCATTACATTCCACGGTCGTACCGCCGAATCGCTGCTTGACGAGTTCGGCTCGCCGCTCTATCTCATCGACACTGATGAAGTAGTCGCACGTGCCAGGCACTTCGTGCGCGCTGCCGCCGAAGCATTCAACACATCCACTACGCACGTGAGCTTTGCCGGTAAGGCGTTCCTGTCCAAAGAAATCGTGCGATTGGTCACCGAGGCCGGCATGTTCGTGGACACCTGCACGATGGGCGAGATGAAAATCGCCCTCGCCGCTGGCGTTCCCGGACGTCGTCTGGTACTGCACGGCAACAACAAGTCCGATGAGGAAATCGCGCTGGCCATCGAACAGGGCTTCGCCAAAATCGTGATCGACGAGCCCGACGAGCCGGAGCGCGTTGCTGCCATCGCCCGCAAGCTCGGCAAACGCGCCCGTGTGATGCTGCGCGTCACCGTCGGTGTCCACGCCGGCGGCCACGAGTACATCTCCACTGCTCACGAGGACCAGAAGTTCGGCGTGCCGCTGCTGGCCGCCGGGGCCGACGCCGCCGTGCTCGACGTGCTGAACGACCTCAAAGACGTGACGCCTGCCGCTACCAACGCGCGTATCTCTGCGACGCATTCCCCGGAAAATGGCGCGGAAAAGACCGAGAAATCAGAGCGCGAGCTGCACTACGACGTCAAGTACCCGTACGACCTGAGCCACGAGGAAGTCTCCGACACAGACAAGGCGCTGGCCGCCGCGATGGAAGCCATTGCGGACGGTCCGTCCATCGCCGTGCTCAAGACCATCCTCGCCAACCAGGACGTACTCGAACTGGTCGGAGCCCACTCGCACATCGGCTCCAACATCCACGATGCGGACGCCTTCATTCACGCGGCCAAGCGCATGATGCTGCTGCGCAAGACCCTGTGGGCCACCGACGCCTACATCCTGCCCGAAATCGACCTCGGCGGCGGCTACTCCGTGGCCTACACCGATGGCGAAGATTCAATGGACATTGACGTGGAACTCACTCGCTTGGCGGATGCGGTCAACAGCACCAACCGTGCGCTCGGCATGCCCGCCCCGGCCATCAGCTTCGAGCCCGGCCGCTACATCGTGGCGCCCGCCGGCGTAACCCTGTACCGCGTGGGCACCATCAAGCACGTGCACTTGTCCGATGCCAAAGACAGTGACGGCAACCCGATTGCCGAGCGCGTGTATGTGTCTGTGGATGGCGGCATGTCCGACAACATTCGCCCGGCACTCTACGGTGCCGACTACACCGCGCGTCTGGCGAATCGCACCGGTTCCGCTGAAACGATGCTTGCCCGTGTGTGCGGTATGCACTGCGAATCCGGCGACATCGTGGTTCACGAGGTGCAGTTGCCCGCCGATTTGAAGCGCGGTGACATTCTCGCCGTGCCGGTTACCGGCGCATACGGCCGCACCATGGCCAGCAACTACAACCAAGCGCTGATTCCGGCGGTGGTTGCTGTCAGCGAGGCCGGTGCGCACGTCATGCTCCGCCGCCAGACCGTAGACGACCTACTCAACCTCGACGTCAGCGAGTGATCCACGTGCAGAGGCGAGCGCCTGACAGTCTGTAATGTGCGGCCAAATCCGTCATAATACGAAAAGGACCGTCAGCTTTGATGAGTACTTTCGGTCTGCTGTCGGAAATAATCCGTAAAATAGCGGTGGGATATAGAAAACTTTTTGGAAGGACCCTGAATTGGCTCGCAACAACGAAACCCCGATTCGCGTAGGCCTGCTTGGTGCCGGCACCGTCGGCTCCCAGACCGCCCGCCTGATTGTCGAGCAGAAGGACGAACTGTCCGCTCGTATCGGCCGCCCGGTCGAACTGACCGGCGTCGCCTGCCTCGACCCGAAGGAAACTGAGAAGTTCCCGTGGATCGACCAGTCCATCGTCACCACCGATACTTTGAGCGTGGCCACCAACTCGGACATCGTCATCGAGCTCATCGGCGGCACCACCGTGGCCCGCAAGTTCGTGCTTGCCGCCATCGAATCCGGTGCTTCCGTGGTCACCGCCAACAAGGCGCTGCTGGCCAAGTACGGCCCGGAGATCTACTCCGCCGCCGAGGCCAAGGGCGTCGACATCTACTTCGAGGCCGCTGTAGGTGGTGCGATTCCGTTCCTGCGCCCGCTGCGCGAGTCCCTGGTCGGCGACAAGGTGACCAGCATGCTCGGCATCGTCAACGGCACCACCAACTACATTCTCGACGAGATGACCACCAAGGGTCTCCAGTTCGACGACGTGCTCAAGGACGCCCAGGCCAAGGGCTACGCCGAAGCCGACCCGACCGGCGACATCGAAGGCTACGATGCTGCCAACAAGGCCGCCATCATGGCCACCCTCGGCTTCCACACCTCCATGACCATCGACGACGTGTCCGTCGAAGGCATCACCAAGATCACCGCCGACGACATCGCCGCCGCCACCGCCGAGCACAAGGTCATCAAGCTGCTCGCCGTGGTCGAGAACGGCGAGGCCGGCGTCTCCGCCCGCGTCTACCCGGCCCTGATCGACGAGAACCACCCGCTGGCCTCCGTGCACGGCTCCTTCAACGCCGTGTTCGTCAAGGCCGAGGCCGCCGACGACCTCATGTTCTACGGCCGTGGCGCCGGCGGCGCTCCGACCGCCTCCGCCGTCGTGGGCGACGTGGTGACCGAAGCCCGCCACATTGCTGCTGGCTGCACCGGCCCGTCCATCCCGCTGTACAAGAATCTGCCGAAGGCTCCGATTACCGCCTCCAAGGCTGCATTCGCCGTGCGCTTCCTGATCCACGACAAGCCGGGCGTGCTGGCCGCCATCGCCGCCGAGTTCGCCAAGAACGGTGTCTCCATCAACGGTGTGAACCAGGATCTGAAGCCCACCATGACCGACCCCGGCTACGACGGCGAGATTCAGCAGTTGCGCATCGTGACCCACCTGACCGACGAGGAAACCCTGCGCAACACCGTCAAGGCCGTGCAGGCGCTCGACTTCGTCACCGGTGACCCGTCCATCCTGCGCGTGCTGGACTGACACCGTCTAGGCTCCCTCTGATGAGGCGGTCGAACGGTGAAAGCTGAATACCCAAGCTCCCTCTGATGAGGGAGCTCCTTTTTAAGGAACAACCATGAATCCAATCTGCAATAGCGTTCACGTGCGCGTGCCCGCCACGTCCGCCAACCTCGGCTCCGGCTTCGATACCGTGGGTCTGGCGCTCGACTACCATGACGAGCTCACTTTCACGCTCAACGACGACCCGAACGACGGCATTGCCCACGTGATCATCCACGGCGAGGGTGCCGACGCCCTCCCATGCGACGAAACCCACCTCGTGGTCTCCACCTTCCGCCGTGCCTGTGCCACGTTCGGCCTCGGCCGACTCGGCTTCACGCTGGAAGCGACCAACAACATCCCTCAGGCTCGTGGCATGGGCTCTTCCGCCGAGGCCATTGTGGCCGGCATCGCCGCCGCCGCGGCCTTCGCCCAGACCGGTGACCTCAACCGTCCGGCCGTCTTCGATATGGCCGCCCAGATTGAAGGACACCCGGACAATGTGGCCCCGGCTGTGTTCGGTGGCCTGACCGTCTCTTGGGACTTCGAAACCGCAGAAGGCGTCGGCTCGGTCGCCGTTCCTGGTGGTGAACCGCTGCACGGCGGATTCCACGCCGTCAACTACCCGGTGGACCCGTCCATCACCGCCGCCGTGTTCGTGCCCGACTATGAGCTGTCCACTGAGAAGGCCCGTCAGGCGCTGCCTAGGGAACTGCCATACAAGGACGCCGTCTACAACGTGTCTCGCGTGGGTCTGCTGCCCGCTGCGATGAATCCCGTGGTGCTGGCTCAGGCCGCCCAGCAGGGCAAGTCCGGCGTCGCCGCTGCCCCGGCTCAGGATGCCGATACGTGCGCTTGCGCTGGCGGAACCCGTGAATCGCCGTTCGCTGACGAGCTTGCGGCCGCTCAGGCCCAGTCCAACGCGCTACTGTTCACCGCCACGCAGGACAAGTTGCACCAGCCGTATCGCGGTACCCTGATGCCGCCGTCCACCGAGCTCATTGCGCTCTTCCGCTCCAAGGGCTATGCCGCCGCCGTCTCCGGTGCCGGCCCCTGCGTGCTCGTGCTGCACTACGGCAACGCCCGCGAAGCCATCGACCAGATCGCATCGGAGCAGCTTGCTTCCGGCCACTGGCGTGTGCTTCACCTGCCCATCAACACCGCCGGCGTCGAAATCGAGCGTCGCTAAGTCGAGGAGAAGGCTCCCGCTGGCGGGAGCTGGCCGCCGCAGGCGGTCTGAGAGTGGTCCGCCATACCGGCAGAGACCACCCTCAGTCTCACTTCGTTCGACAGCTCCCGCCAGCGGGAGCATAAGGACTTAAGTCATGTCCATTCCGCTAATTCTTGCTTCCAAGTCCAAGCCTCGCCGTGACGTGCTGTATTCGGCGGGTATCTGCCCCACAATTCGCGTCTCGCACGTGGATGAGCCTGCTGCGCTGGAAGCGGTCGCCCGTGAGGAAGGTGTCACCGTCGACGATTTGAGCATCAAGCAGCGTGTGATGATTCTTGCCGTAGCCAAGGCCGAGGCCGTTCACCGTGCGTATCGCGATGTGGCCAATACTGCCGCCGCCGCAACCGGCGATCGCGTGATTGCCTACCCGCTCAAGGCCAAGGAAATCAAGGATTCGGAACGCGAAGCCGTCGTCGAAGACCTGCGCAAAGCCGCCGCTGGCCAGCCCATCGACTATTCCAAGGCGGAAGTCGCCACCACGCGCGACTTCTCCGGCATCGACATGCCGACCATCACCGAACCCATCGCCACCGCTATTGCCGGACAGCCGGGACTGACCGAGGCGACGGTCGGCCCGCTGATTCTCGGCTGTGATTCGATGTTCCTCCTGGACGGCGAATGCTACGGCAAGCCGCACAGCGAAGCCGTGGCCCGCGAACGACTGAAGCGCATGAGCGGCGCGACCGGTGAACTCTGGACCGGCCACTGCCTGATCGATTTCGCGACCGGACGTACTGTGCGCGGCGCAAGCCATGCCAAAGTCCATTTCGGCGAATTCACCGATGACGACATCGAACGGTACATCGTCACCGGCGAGCCGCTGGAAGTCGCCGGATCGTTCACGCTGGAAGGCTTCGGCGGCGCGTTCATCGACAGCATCGAGGGCGATCCGCACGGTATCATCGGCCTCAGCCTGCCGCTGGCCCGGCATCTGGCCGGCGAACTGGGCATCACGTGGACCGACCTGTGGAATGTCGGCCGTGGCGAACTGGAGCCGGAAAGCAAGGCCTCGGGCAACCAGCACGCTGGCATTCTGCCGCCGGTCGAAAACGTGCATCAGCCCGGCGATGGCTGGGTGGACTGCGCCTGCGGCCGCAAGCATTGGGGCACCAACGGTGCGTCCGGCATTCTGCTGGCTCGCCGCGACCCGGCGAGCGGCAAGGTGACTCACGTGGTCATGCAGCACCGTGCCGCGTGGAGCGCCGAAGGTGGCACGTGGGGTATCCCCGGCGGTGCCACTGCGGACGGCGAATCGTCCATCGAAGGCGCGCTGCGCGAAAGCTACGAGGAAGCCAACATCACCCCCGAAGACATCGAGGTGGTCGGCTCCTACCGCGAGGACCATGGCCCGTGGGCCTACACCACCGTGTTTGCCTTTGAAAAGCCCGGCCACACCGTCGAGCCCAAGGCAAACGACGACGAAAGCATGGAAATCTGCTGGGTCCCGATTGACGACGTGCCCAACCGCAAGCTCCTCACCGCTATGAAGACCGACTGGCCCCGCTTCGCCGCCCGCCTGGACGAGCTGGCCTGTGCTGGACATCGATAGTGGTGTTGGCTGGGCCAATGTTTTGCCGATGAGTTCACTTGGGTAATGCCGTGTGAACCGCGTGTGGACCGGGACGGATTCTGCTGTCCCGGTTCGTCATTTCGTCTCTTTTGGGACAACCGGGACAGATTTCGCTGTCCCGGTTCGTCATTTTGCCTCTTTTTGGGCAACCGGGACAGAATCTCATTCACCTGACGCCCTATCGTGCGATGGTCGCCGTCGGGGAATGGCGGAATTCCGGGGTTTTGGATTTGCATATATCGGGTGTTCATGGAAGGGCCTGTCCCGGTTCGCCAAAAGAGGCCGAAATCCCGAACCGGGACAGCCGAATCTGTCCCGGTTCGTATGTCGATCGATTGACCCCGCCACCGGGACATCAACCGCGCATAGACAGGACGCTTCAATGCCTGGCGGGCATGACCATATCGGATGACACACGTTCCCTCGTGCGTTTCGCCACGACCTCCGCCCCAAGTCAGTGCAAAAATGGCATTTTTAGCGGTGTGGTCAGCTGTCGCATGCGGAAAATCCTAAATCAACCGCCGAAGAGACACATCGCCGACTCGGCGGAACTCGCTGGTCTGCGCGCAATGAGGAGTGTTGTGTCTGAATGCGATTCAGACAATGGTCGGCGTCAAATAGCGGTCTCCAGCCATTAATCATTGGTGATTGTGGACATTGAGCGGAGTAAACATTCTAGATGATTCAGGGATATGCCGAAAATCATATCGTTCAGAGAATGAAGTACCGCATCTCGGAGTAACTGACTGTCGACGTGCATGGTTTGAAATCTGATATCCACGCCCATCATGCCTAGCAAAATTACGGGAATGGGGTTCGGACTATTTCGCCTCAGCCAACCGGGAGCTTCCGAATGCTCAATGCTGTATGCACTTAGTGTGTGGAAACCAGCCAATCATTGACCAATGGCAGGCCGCAGTCGAAACCAGAAATATCCTCGCTCGCAGTCAGGTGCCGAGGCTCAGTGAAGTTGGTCACGTCCATATGGGATCACGCTCCAACAATTCATTCAGACGTAGGCCCATAGGTTCGTTTAATGCTGCGGTGAAATCATTCCACGCTTTACTGTTGAGCCGAATGATATGAGCTTCATGGATGTCCCGATCTGCGGCGGCGAGCAGATTCGATAATGCCCATTGCAACGAAGTCATGCCTTTGGACTCGGCCGCTTGGTCGATTCTGGAACGTTGCTCTTAGGTGAGTCTCATTTCAAAACGACTGTTCTTGTTATTCTCTGTAGTCATACTCCTGTTGTACGACTTTTGTACGGACACGATTGGTGTGTGCGGGATGTCGATTGCGATGGCCATGTGGGCTCCTTTGCTTGGTCTGTTCGATGTACAGGCGCGCAGCGCGCTGGTTCCCTGAACATACCGTGCGTGCGATTCGCATATCCAGCCGAACCGGCCTATGTGGTTCCAGCTCCCGAACCGGTCTTCCACTGTTCCTCGTCTTCTCGAGCAATGAACATCTGATATATGGATTGTCGCGTCGACTGCGTATCTCTAATCCTTGCGGATGAGGAGCGGGCCGGTGATCCAGAAAGGTTCATACCGCAGCCCGATGGTCGGCTGGGCGTTCGCTCCGTACGCTCGGGAGTATGAACACAGCAGCATCGCAATTGCAGCAGCCTCAGCCGGCGTCGGGACCGGCGGCTCAGCCTCAGCAGTCTCAGCAACCCCAACAGTTCCAGCAGCCGGCATCGCACACCCAGCAGTGGGCCCCGGTCATCGAGGCGCACGACCTGGTCATGGACTACACCGCCAGCATGGCCCGCGCACAGGCAGGGCACGGCGTCACCGGCGTGATGCCAGCCGGCACGGGAGCCGGTTATGCGTCGGCGAATCCCGCTGCGGCCGGACCGGGTGCCATTCAGGCCGGCCAGCCATCCCAGCCAGCCCAGCCCGGCTTCGCCATGCCGACCATGCACACGCTCGCCCTGAACCACGTGAACTTCACGCTCCGGGAGGGTGAGACAGTAGCCGTGATGGGCCCGTCCGGCTCCGGCAAATCCACTTTGCTTCACGCGTTGGCCGGCATTATCAAGCCGACTGCCGGCACGGTCGTCTTCCGTGGCACTGACCTGAGCCATATGAGCGACGCCGACCGCACCAAACTGCGTCGTAATGTCTTCGGATTCGTCTTCCAATCCGGCCAACTGCTGCCCGAACTTCCGGCCGTCGAAAACATCGCCCTGCCAATGATGCTCAACGGCGTGCCCTACCGCACCGCCACGGACACGGCGATTCTGTGGCTGGAACGTATGGGTTTGCGCGCACTCGCCATGCACCGACCGGGGGAGATGAGCGGCGGCCAGATGCAGCGCATCGCCATCGCCCGCGCCCTTGCCGTCAAACCTGCCGTGGTCTTCGCCGACGAGCCGACCGGCGCACTTGACCAAGCCACCGGCCGCGAGGTCATGGGCATTCTCATGGCCGCCGCGCGGGACAACGGTTCCGCTGTGGTCGTCGTTACTCATGATCCCAACGTTGCTTCGTTCTGCGGCCGTACCGTAATGATGCAGGACGGCCGTCTGCACCAGACAGGCGCCAACCACAACTTCGCCCCCGCTGGCGGGAGCGAAACCACCGCAGGAGGCGCGCGATGAGCACGTTCGCCCTCTGGCGGCTGTTTCACCGCCCCGGCTTGCGCGGCAGCGCCGGCCACACCTCGATGCTGGCAATCATCGCCTTCGCCGCAGCCACCACCATCTTCCTCACCGTGCTCGGCGGCGTACACGGTTTCATCTGGCGGGCTTCGGCCGATCATACCGTCGCCTGCGCGTTCGACTTCGGTGCCTGCCGGCCCGATACGGTGGCCGCGTGGAAACGGCAGATCAGCGACCCGACGAGCCTGGCCCAATTCTCCACCGCCTATGTGGCGTTGGCGGTATTCGCCTGCATGCTGCTCGTCGTGCCGTTCGTGGCGCTCGCCGGTTCCGCCGCACGACTGGCCGCATCCCGCCGCGACGCCCGTCTCGCCGCCCTGCGTCTGGCCGGCGCGACCACCGGTCAGGTGGTGCGTCTCACCGCGCTTGACGCCGCCGGACAGGCGCTGATCGGCGCGCTTATCGGCATTGCCGGCTATTGCGCCCTGATGCCGGCAGTCATGCTGATTCCCTTCCAGGAGCAGCGGTTCACCTTCGAACAGCTATGGGTCGGCCCGCTGGCGCTGGTAATCACCTTGGCGGGCGTGGCCATCTTGGCGCTGATATCGTCGCTGGTCACCTTGCGCCGCGTGGCAATCACCCCATTGGGTGTCACCTCGCGCACCGCCACCGCATTGCCCTCAGGCACCCGTATGGTGCTGTTCGTGGTAGTCGTGGTGGTGGCCATGATCGTCTTCAAGAACCCGGCCATGCTGGCTCAGGCCGGCCAGGCGGTGATGTACGGCGTGATCATCGGTTTCATGCTGCTGTGCTTCGCGCTGGTGAATCTTATCGGCACGTGGGTGATCACCGCTCGCGCCAAGGCCAAGGCCAAGCGCCCCAAGGATGCGGCCACGATGATTGCCATGCGCCGTATTCTCGACAACCCTAAGCGCGCCTGGCGCAATGTGTCCGGCATTGCGTTGGCCGTGTTTATCGCCGGCATCACGTCGATCTGCGGATTCTTCGGATCGGCCGCCGTGGTCGATGACGCCAACGACCCGTTCACCGTGTTCATTCGCGACATCGGCACCGGCGGCATTCTGACGCTCGTGTTCGCCGCTGTGCTTGCCGCGGTCAGCTCCGGTGTGATGCAGGCCGGCAGCGTGTACGATCAGGCCGGCGAATATCGCATGCTGGTGTTGGAGGGCACTGATGTCAAGACCTTGAACCGTGCGCGATTCATCGAGGTACTCACCCCGCTCAACATCGTGGTGATCGTGGCCGGCGGCTGTTCCATGCTGCTTATGGCCCCTCTGTTCGCCGCTTCGATGACCGAACCGGCCACGCTGGCCAGCTTCTTCGGCGGGCTTGTGTTGTGCTATGCGCTGGTTTCCATCGGCGCGTTCGCGTCCAATCATGTGGCGGCCAGCTTGAATCTGACCGATTATCGGGCTGATGACTGAGCCGAGCTGCGCAGCGAATCGTTCTCAATAACAACTGTGCGTACTTTCGTATACGCAAATCGAACGTAGAAACGCTGAAATCACCGCAAATATGCGGATGAGCAAATGTTCGTTTGTGCGATATCTGTGCATTTGCGCGCACGGATACTATTGAGAACGCTTCTCTGCGCACCCATCACGACAGCAGCGCCGCGATGATCGCGATAAACACCGGGCTGGTCATGGTGCTCATCAGAATGCCGTCGCGCGCGAAGGTGAGACCCACGTTGTAGCGGGCCGCGTAGTTGTATACGTTCTGGCCGGTGGGCAGAGCGGCGAGTACCACGCAGGCGTACAGCTCGGAGCCGCGGAAGCCCATCACGAAGTAGGCGAGCAGGAACGCGATAATTGGCATGATGATGTTCTTGAGGACCGCGACCGTGAAGATGGCCGGGCGATCGCCCTTCTGCTGTAGCGGCTTGGTGCCGTGCAGGGACATGCCGAACGCCATCAGGATCATTGGCACAGCCGAATCGCCGATCATGTCGATCGGGTCGAAAATGAATTTCGGCACTGGGAACCAGCCGCTTTTAGCGGAAATCGCAGAGACCACAATGCCCAGCAGCGAGCCGATAAGCAGCGGCTGATGCAGTGGCTGCTTGGCGATTTCCTTGATGGAGACCTTGCCCTTGGTGGTCACGTCCAGCACTGTCAGGCCCACCGGTGTGAAGATGGCCTGCTGCATGACCAGAATCGGTGCCACAAGAGCCGGATTGCCCAGAATGTAGGTGGCGATTGGCAGGCCGATGTTATTGGAATTGAGGTACAGCGAATTCAGGGCACCGATGGTGGCGTCCGGGGCATTCAGGTGGAAGAACATACGGTTGAGCACCAAAAACACCACGCCTACCAGCACGGCGGAGAAGAACGCCACGATAATCGAGGGGTGGAAGATGTCGAAAATCGGCTCCTTGGAGAGAATCGCGAACATCAGGCACGGGCTCGATACGAAGAAGGAGAACCGGTTGAGCACCATCTGAGCGGACGGCCCGCCGATTCGCATTCGTGCGGCAACATATCCCACCGCGATTACGATGCCGATAACGCAGAAGCCTTGCATGGCGCTGATTAGACCTGGCATAATCCTCCCTTTCGCCACCCCAGTGTGGCACATAAAAATGTATTCGGCCGCAAAATCTCATGTAGTGAGTGTGCTGGGCCCGCCGCCCACGCGGTACGCTGTTCACATGACGCTTGAATTGAACCGCACCGCATCCACTGCCGAGCAGCTGAACAGCCTGCTCACCCAGATCATGGAGAACTTCTCCGTGTCCGACCACGAGGGCCCCCTCACCGACGAGGTCGAGGCCTTCCTTAACGAGCAAGAGCACCTGACCGTCCGCCGTCACGGCGACACAGTGGTGGCCAGCACCGACTTCGGCAAGCCGAGCCGTGTGATCTTGGCCGGGCACCTCGATACTGTGCCGGTCATCGACAATTTCCCACCAAAGTGGCTGGAGCCCGGCGATTCGCTGATTCGCGAAGAAATCGCCCACGCTCATCCCGAAGACCGCGTGCTGTGGGGCCGCGGTGCCACCGATATGAAGGCCTCCGACGCGGTGATGCTCTACCTCGCCGCCACGCTCGACGGCCGCACGCCGGAAACCACCCCGAAAGTCGACCTCACCTACGTCTTCTACGACCATGAGGAAGTCGTCGCCGAAAAGAATGGCCTACGCAAAGTCGTCGAGGCCCATCCCGATTGGATCACCGGCGATTTCGCCATCATCGGCGAGCCCACCAACAGCGGCATCGAGGGCGGTTGCAACGGTACGATTCGCTTCGACGTCGTGACCCACGGCGTGGCAGCGCACTCCGCCCGCGCGTGGATGGGGGAGAACGCCATCCACAAGGCGGCCGACATCCTGAGCCGACTCAACGCTTACGAGCCGGCCACCGTGAACGTGGACGGGCTCGACTATCGCGAGGGCCTCAACGCCACGCTGATCTCCGGCGGCAAAGGCACGAACGTCATTCCGGATGAATGCCGCGTACACGTCAACTACCGCTTCGCCCCGGACAAGTCGTTGGCCGAGGCCAAGGCTCTGATGATGGGCGCGGACGCCGGTGCCGAACTCGGCAATGGCGAGCATGTGGCTACCGGCGGCGTGTTCGAGGGCTACGGCATCGAAATGAAGGACGAAAGCCCCTCCGCGCGCCCGGGCCTGAACGCCCCGCTCGCCCAGGATCTGGTCCGACTGGTTAAGGAGCGCACTGGCCGCGACCCGCTGGCCAAGCTCGGCTGGACCGACGTGGCACGCTTCTCTCAGCTCGGTATCCCGGCCGTCAACCTCGGTGCCGGCGATCCGCTGCTGGCTCACAAGCACGACGAGCAGGTGCCTGAATCCGACCTGACCGCCATGGCCGCAATCCTTACCGACTGGCTGGTCTGACACCTCTCTAGCTCCCCTCCCTGAGGGGAGCTGTCACCGCGGGGGAGGGGAGCCGAGAGAACGTCAGCCTCGCCGGGCCACGCCCGCACAAAATATGTGGCATACTAAAGGATGGTGGTTCTGCATAACCATCAGCGTGCGAGATGGCGTCGATCCCCTTGCGGCTCTTGAGAATGAGACAACGCAAGCGCCGGTGTCCGCCACCCGCAGGACAGACTTGAGACGAAGTTGCCTTTACGCGGCGCGTTTTCGTGCGGCCACGGTGAGAGCGTGGTGTGAGACAAGCGTATAGGCCTGGAAATAGGCGTCGTGATGCAGCGCGCCGCGAGGAGCATTGTGCCCACTGACAACCGTGAAGGTTTCGTCAACGACGGAACCGATAATTCAACCGTATCCAATGCCGATTCGGCTGCAGCCGTGAACGCTGCGCCTGCCGCCGCCTCCCAGCCCGCCGAACCTGTTCGCCGTCGTCGTGGCGGCCGCCGCGTGGTCCGCGGCACCGGTGCTGCCGGCGCTTCTCTGGAACTGCAAGTGCAGGAACGCGCCCCGCTGTTCGAAGCCCCCGCGCTTCCCGATGCCGGCACTGCGGCCGATTCCAAGTCAGCCGATTCCAGCGATTCCGATGAATCCAGCGATTCCCAGGATTCCGCCGAACGTCCAACCCGCCGCCGTTCGCGCCGCGCCGCTTCCGCAGTGGCCGACTCGGATAGCGAGGATGATCGTCCTCGTCGTTCGCGCCGCACTGTCAGTGCCGATGATTTCGATGACGATGACGCCCCACGTTCCCGCCGCCGTTCGGTTGTGGACGATGACGATTACGACGAGGACCGCCCGGTTCGCCGCCGCTCTCGCTCCCGCCAGTCCGACGATGATGACTACGAGGATCGGCCGGTTCGCTCCCGCTCTCGCCGTGCGTCTATGGATATGGATGATGATGACGAGGACCGTCCGGTTCGCCGTCGTTCTCGCCGTGCAGTTGCGGATACGCACGAGGACACCCCGGATGAGCGCCTGTTCGACGCGGTCGAATCCCTGCCCTCTGGCCACGAGGCCGTGCGTCGCGGCAAGCCGATGACGTCCCTGCTCTTCCAGGAACCGGTACTGCCCGCCGCTGTGGATGCGCACGATACCGCTGACACTCGTGATGACGATGTTGACGACGACGAACGTCCGTCGCGTCGCTCCCGCCGCTCGCGCAGCCACGATGATGACGACGCGCAGCCGCGCAGCCGCCGCCGTGACGATCGTGGCCGCAATGCCGCCGACCGTGATGCGTCTCGTGACGCTTCCCGCAACGCTGCCGCCGGTGACGCCAATGCCAGCGCCAACACGGACCATGATGATTTCGATTCCGATGACGCTTCCGACTCTCGCCGTTCCCGTCGCTCCCGCCGCCTGAACGCCCAGGAGCGCCGTGCAGCCGCCGAAGTCGAGCAGATTGAGGAAGACCTCGAGCTGGACGATATCGCCTACTCGCCGATTGCCGAAGAGGAGGGCGACGAAGAATCCGACGCCACCCGCACCCGTTCGCGCCGTCGCCGCCGTCGCGGCTCACGCGGCGAAACCGGTGCCAACGGCGAGCACGATACCGCCGAGAACGATGCCGAAGATACGCGTTCCCGCCGTCGTGACGATCGCGATGATCATGACCGTGATCGCGATGAGGACGATGAGGAGCAGACCGTTACTCGCCGTCGCCGTCGCCGTCGTGGCGGCAAGAACGGCGAGGGCACCGACGACCAGAGTCAGAACAGCGAACAGCCGCTGGTCCGACGCTCCCGCAAGCAGCAGTACATCGACGAGATCACTGATGTGGAGGGCTCCACTCGTCTCGAGGCCAAGAAGCAGCGCCGCCGTGACAACCGCCGTGAGCGCAGCCGCCAGAGCCAGCTCATGGAACAGGACTTCCTCGCACGCCGCGAGAACGTGGACCGCCTGATGGTGGTGCGTGAGAAGGAACATCACACCCAGATTTCCGTGGTGGAAGACAATGTTCTGGTCGAGCATTACGTCTCCGACATTCAGGAAGTACAGACCGTCGGCAACATCTACCTTGGCCGCGTGCAGAACGTGCTGCCCAGCATGGAGGCCGCATTTGTGGACATCGGCCAGGCCCGCAACGGCGTGCTCTACGCCGGCGAGGTCAACTGGGATGCCGCTCGTCTCGAAGGCCAGCCGCGCCGCATCGAGCTGGCGTTCAAGTCCGGCGACCCGGTGCTCGTGCAGGTCACTAAGGACCCGATCGGCCACAAGGGTGCCCGCCTGACCTCTCAGGTCACGCTCGCCGGCCGCTTCCTGGTGCTCGTGCCATCCGGCGGCATGACCGGCGTGAGCCGCAAGCTTTCGGAGCGCGAACGCAGCCGTCTGAAGAACATCGTCTCCAAGATCGCCCCGAAAGACATGGGCGTGATCATCCGTACCGCAGCCGAGGGCGCATCCGAAGACGCCATCGTCAAGGATCTCGAATCACTGGTCCGCCAGTGGGAGCGCATCAACGCCAAGCGCGAGGAATTCTGGCACGGCAAGCGCCCGAAGCTCCTGCAGGGCGAGCCCGACGTGGCCATCCGCGTGGTGCGCGACATCTTCAACGACGACTTCAGCAAGCTCATCGTGGAAGGTGACAAGGTCTACGACCGTATCGAGGAATACCTTGACACCATGGCCCCCGACTTGAAGGACAAGCTGGAGAAGTGGGACCCGGCCGAGCATGAAGGCAAGGACGTGTTCGACAAGTGGTCCATCGACTCCCAGCTGCGTAAGGGCATGGAGCGTCAGGTCTACCTGCCGTCCGGCGGCTCGATTGTCATCGATCGCACCGAAGCCATGACCACCATTGACGTGAACACCGGCCGCTTTATCGGCAAGGGCAAGTCCTTGGAAGAAACGGTGACGCGTTGCAACCTGGAGGCGTCTGAAGAGATCGCCCGCCAGCTGCGCCTGCGCGATATCGGTGGCATGGTGATGATCGACTATGTGGATATGGTCATGCCCGCCAACCGCGATCTGGTGCTGCGCCGCTTGGTCGAATGCTTGGCACGCGACCGCACCAAGCATCAGGTGGCCGAAGTCACCTCGCTCGGTTTGGTGCAGATGACCCGCAAGCGCATCGGCCAGGGTCTGGTCGAGGCGTTCTCCGAGGAATGCCCGACCTGCAAGGGCCGTGGTTTCATCCTGCATGATCAGCCGACCGTTTCGGCCGACTACGACGATCCCTACGCGCTTCGCGGTGGCGACCCGTTCGTCAAAACCAACAAGCACGGTCGCGGCACCGCTCCCGCTCCCGAACCGGCTGGTTCCAGCGCCGACGTCAAAGCCAAACTGGCTCAGATTGCCGCCGCTGCCGTCGCTGCCAACAACACGGCGGAAGAGTAAGCGGAAGAGTAACAGGTGTGTCGTGCTTGACACGCGGGCAAAAATCATTTGATTTAGTCCGCATGGTGGTGTAGATTCGAAACTCGGTGTCTGACCGCAAGCTCGGTGCGTGTTAGGCAAGGTAGCTTTCCAAAACATAAAAGGAACGATAATGTACGCGATTGTGAAGGCCGGTGGCCATCAGGAAAAGGTCGAGGTTGGCGACGTCATCCTCGTGAACCGTCTCGACGCTAAGAAGGGCGATACCGTGGAATTCCCGGTCTCCCTCGTTGTCGATGGTGACAAGGTCACCCTTGCCGCCGCCGATCTGGCCAAGGTGTCCGTCAAGGCTGAGGTTGTGAACGACGAAGCCAAGGGCCCGAAGATTAGCATCCAGAAGTACAAGAACAAGACTGGTGTTGCTCGCCGTAAGGGTCATCGCCAGAAGCTGACTATCGTCAAGATCACGGCGATTGCCTGAGTTATAGAAAGGACCATGAATCATGGCACATAAGAAGGGTGCGTCCAGCTCTCGCAACGGTCGCGATTCTAACCCGCAATACCTCGGCGTGAAGAAGTTCGGCGGCGAAGCCGTCGTGGCCGGCAACATCATCGTTCGCCAGCGTGGCACCAACTTCCACCCGGGCCACAACGTCGGCATGGGCAAGGATCACACGCTGTTCGCCCTCACCGATGGCTCCGTGAAGTTCGGTGTGCGTCGCGACCGCAAGGTTGTCGACGTCATCGCCTGAGCGATATAGCGTCAAGCTTTTTTCAAGCCGCGCCCGTAAGGACGCGGCTTTTTTGTAAGGTAATCAATATGAGTGATTTTGTGGATCGAGTAACCGTCCATGTCAAGGGCGGCGATGGGGGCAACGGTTCGGCCGGCATCCGTCGTGAGAAATACAAGCCGTTGGCCGGCCCGAACGGTGGCAATGGCGGCGACGGTGGTTCCGTGGTGTTCGTGGCCGACCGTAACGCCACCAGCCTGCTCGACTATCGTTTCATGCCGCATCGTGTCGCCGGCAGCGGCACCATGGGTTTGGGCGACAATAAGGACGGCTCCAAGGGCGAGGACCTGATTCTGCCCGTGCCCTGCGGCACCGTCGTCTTTGAGGCGCGCGGCGAACAGGGCAAAGCCAAGCATCCCGGCGCGCAGCTCGCCGACCTGCGCCACGAGGGCGACCGCTGCGTCGTCGCCCAAGGCGGTGCCGGCGGCCTCGGCAACATCGCCCTGGCTAACAAGACCCGCCGCGCCCCCGGCTTCGCCCTGCTCGGCGAACTCGGTGAAGAGCGCGACGTGATTTTGGAATTGAAGTCCATCGCCGACGTGGCGTTGGTCGGTTTCCCCTCGGCCGGAAAGTCGTCCCTGATTGCGGCGATGAGTTCCGCCAAGCCGAAGATCGCCGACTACCCGTTCACCACGCTGGTGCCGAATCTCGGCGTCGTTATCGCCGGCGACTCTCGATACACCATCGCCGACGTGCCGGGCCTGATTCCGGGCGCCTCCGAAGGCAAGGGCCTGGGACTGGAGTTCCTGCGCCACATCGAACGTACCGAAATCATCGCCCATGTGATCGATTGCGCCACGCTTGAACCGGACCGCGACCCGATGTCCGACTACCACGCGCTGGAAAACGAGTTGGCGCTCTACGCCGACAAGCTCGAGCTGCCGTTGGGTGCCATCCCGATTCCCGAACGCCCGCGCATCGTGATTCTGAACAAGATCGATGTGCCCGAGGCCAAGGAATTGGCTGAGTTCGTGCGTCCGGAGTTCGAGAAACTCGGGCTGAAGGTCTTTGAGATCTCCACTGCCTCGCACGAGGGTCTAAAGGAGCTCAACTTCGCGTTGTCTGCGCTGGTGCACGAGATGCGTGAGGAAGTGGCCAACCGCGAGCAGGCCGAAGAGGAGGCTCGCGTGGTCATCAAGCCATTGGAGACCAAGGGCCGCCGTCCGCGTCGCGCTGACGAGGGCGGCAGTGCGCTTGAGTTCACGGTCGAGCGCCGCGAACTCGGCAATGGCGAAGTGTTCTTTGAGGTGCGCGGCGTCAAGCCGGAGCGCTGGGTCATGCAGACCAACTTCGACAACGACGAGGCCGTGGGCTACCTGGCTGACCGCTTGGCCAAGCTGGGCGTGGAGGACGAGCTGCGCCGCAAGGGTGCTCACCCCGGCGACGAAGTGCGCATCGGTCGTGGTGCCCGCATGGTCGAATTCGATTGGGATCCGACCATCTCCGCTGGTGCCGAAATGCTCGACGGCTCCAACCTCGGTGCCCGAGGCAAGGATCTGCGTCTCGAAGAGCTGGACCCGCGCACGCACCGCCGCTCCAACGCCGAACGTCGTGCCCAATACCACGAGATGATGGACGCCCGTGCCGCCGTGCGCGACGCGATGATGGCCGAACGCAAGGCCGGCCACTGGGCCGACCCGACCGTTGACGACGATCGCCATGACGAAACCAGCCTGTTCGGCCACGGTGAGTCCAGCGAAGATGGTGAAACCGAGGAATAAATGAGCACTCCGAGTCAGGCCGAGGTGCGGCGCATGATCGCCGCAGCCGGAACCATCGTCGTGAAAGTCGGCTCCAGCTCGCTGACCCAGCCGAGCGGTCACCTCGACCCGGACAAGCTCGACGCGTTGGCCGCGGCCTTGGCTCAGGTCCGATTGATGGGCGGACGTGTGGTGCTGGTCTCGTCCGGTGCTATCGCCGCCGGTTTCGGGCCTCTGGGCTTTGACTCGCGGCCGGTGGACGTGGCCACTCAGCAGGCCACCGCAGCCGTCGGCCAAGGGCTGCTGATGGCCCGCTACGAGACTGCGTTCGGTCGATTCGGTATTCGCGTCGGCCAGATTCTGATCACTGCCGAAGATACGATTCGTGCCACCCAGTACCGCAATGTGGAACGCACGCTGGACCGTCTGCTTGACCTCGGCGTGGTGCCGATCATCAACGAAAACGATTCGTTGGCCTCGAACGAGATTCGCTTCGGCGACAACGATCGACTCTCCGCGTTGGTGGCCAACCTGGTGCGGGCCGAAGCCTTGGTGCTACTGACCGACGTGGACGCGCTGTACACTGCGCCGCCCTCGCAGCCCGGCTCCCGCCGTGTGGAATATGTGCCCAACGTGATTGATGCGCTGGGCGACATCCAAGTCTCCGGCTCCGGCTCCAAGGTCGGCACCGGCGGCATGGTCACCAAACTCGAGGCCGCGCGCGTGGCGGCCGTCTCGGGCATCCCCACGGTACTCACCTGCGCCTCGAACGCGGGCCCTGCGATGATGGGCGATCCGGTGGGCACCGTGTTCGCACCGGTTAAGGCCCGCGGCTCCTCACGCCGTCTGTGGATCGGCTTCGCCGCCGACCCGCGCGGCACGATTGTGGTCGATGCGGGTGCCGGCCAGGCGATTCGCGGCGGGCGTGCCTCGCTGCTGGCGGCCGGCGCGCTCGAAGTACATGGCGATTTTTCCGCCGGCGATCCGGTCTGGATCGATGCCGAAAGCGGTGAACACCTGGCCCGAGGCCTCGCCGGCTTCGATTCCGAAGAAATTCCGCAGATGCTCGGGCGTAACACCGCCCAACTCAAGCGTTTCCTCGGCCCCCAGTACGCCCACCCACTGGTTCATCGCGACAATCTCGTGCTCGTGTGACTGATGGAATCTGTCACACGACAGATTCCATCACCATAGTGCGGCTCTGGCGATTTTTCGTGCTGTAGGTTTAGCATGGGAGCCATGACTATGGCGCAATGGCAGACTCTTTCCGACCGTATCAACACTGTGGCACCGAGCGCTACGCTCGCCGTCGATTCCAAGGCCAAGGCCATGAAGGCCGCCGGACTTGACGTTGTCGGCTTCGGCGCAGGTGAACCGAATTTCCCGACCCCCGCAAACGTGGTCAAGGCTGCGGCAGATGCCTGCCTTGACCCGAAGAATTACAAGTACACGCCTACGCCGGGCCTGCCCGAGCTGCGCGAAGCGATTGCGGCTAAGATGCTGCGCGATTCCGGCTATGAGGTCAATGCCGATCAGGTCGTGGTGACCAACGGCGGCAAGCAGGCCGTGTATGAATCCTTCCAGATCTTGCTCAACGATGGCGATGAGGTCATCATTCCCGCTCCGTACTGGACCAGCTACCCCGAGGCTGTGAAGCTTGCCGGTGGTGTGCCGGTCGAAGTATTCGCCGGTGCCGACGTGAACTTCGAGCCCTCGCTTGAGGCGCTGGAAGCGGCCCGTACCGAGCATACGAAGGCAATCATCGTCAACTCCCCGAACAACCCGACCGGAGCCGTCTGGAAGCCGGAAACCGTGGAAGCGATCGGTCGTTGGGCCGTCGAGCACCACATTTGGGTTATCTCCGACGAGATCTACGAGCACCTGAACTATGACGATGCGCACACCACCTACATCGGTGCCGCCGTGCCGGAATGCCGCGGGCAGTTGCTGGTGCTGAACGGCGTGGCCAAGACCTATGCGATGCCGGGCTGGCGTGTCGGCTGGATGGTCGCTCCGCTTGAGGTGGCCAAGGCCGCCGCCAAGCTGCAGGGTCATATGACCTCCAATGTGGCCAACATCTCCCAGCGTGCTGCTTTGGCTGCTGTGGCCGGCCCGCTGGATGAGGTGCACGAGATGCGTAAGGCCTTCGACGCGCGCCGCCGTGCGATTGTGACCGCCTTGAACGATATCGAGGGCGTCAACTGCCCGACTCCGACCGGCGCGTTCTACGCTTTTGCGGACATCACCGCTTTGCTTGGCAAGCCGCTGGGTCCCAAGGGCACAGTGTCCGATACGTCCGCTGACTTTGCCGCCGCACTGTTGGATGAGGCCCACGTGGCCGCCGTCCCCGGCGAGGCCTTTGGTGCTCCCGGTTACCTGCGTTTCTCCTACGCACTGGCTGACGAAGACCTAGCCGAAGGCATGCGTCGATTCAAGGAATGGGCTAACTGAGAAGAGTCGCGTGCCACGCGCGCGACACGCGATTTGCGATAATCCACCGGAGCCGTTACTATAACGACTTGGCGGTTTCGCCGTGGCGAAGCGTTCTCTACGGAACGCATGCCGAGGTGGATTTTCACCTAGGGAAGTGGCGCAATTGGTAGCGCAACGGTCTCCAAAACCGTAGGTTGTGGGTTCGAGTCCCGCCTTCCCTGCCAAGTTTCTAATAATCAAGCAGCTGACGCGAGGTACGGAATGGCTAAGACGAGCAAGAGTGAAAAGGCAGTCAAGCCGAATGTCTTCATGCGTATCGGTCTGTTCATCAAGCAGATCATCGACGAGCTTCGCAAGGTCGTGACCCCTACCGCCAAGGAACTGTTCTTCTGGTCTCTGGCCGTATTCATCTTCGTGCTGCTGCTGATGGCCCTCGTGACTGGCATGGACTTCGGTCTAGGCAAGGCCACGCTGTGGGTGTTCGGCTGATCCGCACAACCTAAGGTGAATAACAACGCATGAGTGATGAACTGAATCTCGAGAACCTCGACGCCGTCCCGGCTGAGGAGCCTGTTGTCGAGGCTTCCGAAGCTGCTGCCGATGAGGCAGCTGCCCCGGTCGAACCGGTCGCTGACCTTTCCGCAGAATCTGACGCATCCGTCGACAATGCAGATGTTGAGTCCGACGCTCCGGCGGCGACTGAATCCGCTCCCGTTGCTTCCACTCAGACCGAGACCGTTTCTCTGGATGAGGACGAGGAAGAAGTCAACGAATCCGAGCAGGCCGAGGAGACCGATGCCGGTCAGCAGGCCGTTGACGAATTCTCCAAGTCCCTGCGTTCCCTTGATGGCAAGTGGTACGTGCTGCACACCTACTCCGGCTACGAGAAGCGCGTGAAGACCAACATCGAGTCCCGCGTCGCCTCCTTCGGCATGGAAGACCAGATCTTCCAGGTCGAGGTGCCGATGGAAGAAGTCGAGAAGCACACCGAGAAGGGCAAGAAGGTCATCACCCGCGTGCGTGTTCCTGGCTACGTGCTGATTCGTATGTGGCCGGATGAGAACGCCCGCCGTATCGTTCGTGAGACCGAAGGCGTGACCGGCTTCGTTGGCCCGACCAAGGATCCGGCGCCGCTCTCCCGCAAGGAAGTCGTGGCGATGATGGCTCCGATGATTGCTTCCGAGGCACTCAAGGCCGCCGGCGACAAGCCCGCCGCCGCCAAGAAGCGCAGGGTCGAGGTCTCCTACGCCGTTGGCGATCAGGTCACCGTCACCGATGGGCCTTTCGCCACCATGGCCGCCGTTGTTTCCGACGTGGAGCCCACCACTCAGAAGCTCACCGTGCTCGTGTCCATCTTCGGCCGTGATACGCCGGTGGAGCTTGGCTTCCACCAGGTTCAGAAGCTAGATTAACTCCCAAACTTTGCAGAGCCCGACCATCGTGGTCGGGCTTTTTGTGTTGTCCGGGTGGATTTGCATAATAGGAAAGCTTGTGTCTGGAGAGGAGACTCGCTAGCACAGCACAGCAATATAAGTTGCGGGAGGAGACCGACCACAGGCCGATTGCCTGCAGCATGCACGGATAAATAATGAGTCAAGACCGAGCATGATGGCAGACAGCCGAACCTGAGGACGGCGACCATTCGAACCGCGTTATAGAAAGAAGAACCATAATATGGCTCCCAAGAAGAAAGTCTCGGCGCTGATCAAGCTCCAGATCCAGGCTGGCAAGGCCAACCCGGCCCCGCCGCTGGGCCCGGCTCTGGGTTCGCATGGCGTGAACATCATGGACTTCTGCAAGGCATACAATGCCCAGACGCAGGACAAGATGGGTCAGGTCATCCCTGTCGAGATCACCGTTTACGAAGATCGTTCCTTCACCTTCGTGCTCAAGACCCCGCCGGCTGCAGCTCTGCTGAAGAAGGCCGCTGGCGTTGAGAAGGGCACCGAGAACCCGCTGACCCACAAGGTCGGCTCTGTCACCAAGGCGCAGGTTCGCGAAATCGCCGAGATCAAGATGGAAGATCTGTCTGCTCGCGATATCGAGGCCGGCATGAAGATCATCGAGGGCACCGCTCGCTCGATGGGCATCACGGTTACGGACTGATAAGGAGAAGGACAGATGGTAAAGCGTTCCAAGAAGTACCGCGAAGCCGCTGAGCGCGTCGATCGCAACAACCTCTACACCGCCAACGAGGCCATCGCTCTGCTCAAGAGCATGCCCTCCTACAACTTCGACCAGACCGTCGAGGCTGTGTTCCGTCTGAGCGTTGACCCGCGTAAGGCCGACCAGCTCGTGCGTGGTACCGTCAACCTGCCTCACGGCACTGGTAAGACCGCCAAGGTCCTCGTGTTCGCCCGTGGCCCGAAGGCTACCGAGGCTACCGAGGCTGGCGCCGACATCGTCGGTGATGACGACCTGATTGCAAAGGTTCAGGGCGGCTTCCTCGACTTCGACGCCGTGGTTGCTACTCCGGACATGATGGGCAAGGTCGGCCGTCTGGGCCGTGTGCTCGGTCCGCGTGGCCTGATGCCGAACCCCAAGACCGGCACCGTGACCATGGATGTCACCAAGGCTGTCAAGGACATCAAGGGCGGCAAGATCGAGTTCCGTGTCGACAAGAACGGCAACCTGAGCTTCCTCATCGGCAAGATGAGCTTCGATGAGTCCGCTCTGGACGAGAACTTCAAGGCTGTGGCCGACGAAGTCAAGCGTCTGAAGCCGTCCACCGTGAAGGGCCGTTACCTGACCAAGGCAACCATCACCTCCACGATGAACCCGGGCGTTCCGGTTGACCCGAACACCCTGGCCTGAGGCTAGCGAGCTTCAATAGCTACTGAAAGGGACTTCCCGTAAAGGGAAGTCCCTTTTTGCATATGCGATGACCGGTTGCGAGAAGGTGAACCTGGATGGTCACGCAATCGAATTCTTGCGACACGCCGTTGAACACATGAATTTGTTACGCATCGGCAATGCAAAACGGATTATTCTGATATCAGAACAGCGCAAATAGGCTGTTTGCGACACGCCGAGGGAACCGTGTGATTGCAACGATTCCTTGGGTTTTTGCGTGCCTTGATTTGCGTGAATCCGGACATGCGTGTAAGTTATTCACCTGTTGCCGCTCAGCGCGGCGGGTTCCTTCCTCTGGTTGGTTTCCCGTCTGGCTGGTGTGGTGGTGGTTTGAGAACTCAAGAGCGTGTTTGTACTACTTCTTTATAGTCAATGATTGCCAGTTCATTCCTCGCCTGATTGCCTGTCGTGGTGGTTGGGTACCCGGGAGGGTTTGATGAGGGGTGAGGTTTTTTGAGGGCGTCCTTCCTTAAGGACGTGCTCGTCAATTTTTGTTTTGAGAGTCATCTATTCGGATGCTTTTCATGAAGTTTTTTGTGGAGGGTTCGATTCTGGCTCAGGATGAACGCTGGCGGCGTGCTTAAC
>OLPP01000158.1_pt1 | contig 80072 bp, 66 predicted proteins | sample 1643151 | NCBI WGS metagenome assembly OLPP01 (sample SAMEA3136679, study PRJEB25190) | human gut metagenome | biome: human gut; feature: human-associated habitat; material: faeces | place: Austria | collected 2013 | reverse complement strand
CCTCCGGGCATATCGGCAGGAGTATCCGAACAGGGAGCACTTCCTGAACAAATAGTAAAGAGAGGGGATCGAGTTACGTTTCCGGTAAAAAGGAAAGCGCATATGCAAGAGAGTCGTTGAGATGAGATTTCATCATCTCGACGGCTTTTTCGATTTGTAATAACCGGGTGGCTGATCGGCGGGATTGGTTACCAGATAGGAAAAATCTACCGGAAATATTGCTGGGATATCATCAGTATTGTGGAAGTTATTACAAGCACAGCCATTGCAATTTATTTTGGAAAACGGATTAAAAATGTTATTCCGATAAATCTCATCACGCTGTTGCTACTGGTGCATGTGGTTTATATTGGAATCAGATGCTATGTGAAAGACTGGATGGAAGAACGAGGATATTATTAAAAAAGCAGGGAGTTTATGATATATTGAATCTGAGTTTTGCAATGCAGGTACAGATGAAGATGCTGGCATGCGGAAATCATGACAATTTTACCAGAAAATATAACAGCTATTAAATCACTTAGAACAGGTGAAATCTCAATCGAAATTTAAGTAACAGACTGTATAGATGAAAAGGGGAGTTTTTTTACAGCCCCTTTTTCCATTAAAAAGTGTGGGAAATGTCTAGGAAATCAAAATTAATACCAAAAAACAAATAATTTTAAAAAAGTGGGAATAGAATAATGACAGAAGGCACAGAGTGTGATAATATCAGCAAAACTTTAAAAAATGACCAGAGTGAGATAACCAGAAAGACGGTGTCAAAATACATTGGTTATTTGGAAAATGCCTTTCTGTTCTATGAGGCAAAACGGTATGATTTAAAAGGGAAAAAATATCTGGCAAATAATAGTAAATATTATCTTTGTGATACATCATTTCGTTATGCAGTCAATGGTACACGAAACATGGACTTTGGAAGAGTTTACGAAAATATTGTTTATCTGGAGTTGCGTAGAAGAGGATATGAGGTATATGTGGGAAAACTCTATAAAAAGGAAGTGGATTTTGTAGCTAAGAAACGTGAGGCTCAAATATATATTCAGGTAAGCGACAATATTTCAGATGAAAAAACATTTGAAAGAGAATATTCGCCTTTGCTTGCAATAAGAGATGCATATCCTAAGATGATAATTGCAAGAACACATCATGAAACTTATGATTATAAAGGAGTGCAAGTGGTTGATATCTGTAGATGGTTACGAGAATAGTACCAATTACTGAGCACATTAACAATGTACAATTTGACTGAACTTAGTGATTATGAATTCCTATGGAGAACAGATAGAGAAGCAGGTTTTATGTACAGCATTCTCTGCTACATGTGAAAAGAGAAAGTCTATTTTTAGTAAGGATGATATAGAAACTACATTACATTTGGTATCTAATGATTTACATATGGCAGAGCTTTGGGGGCAGTTTCAAAAAAGCAATTATCCAGAAATTTTCCAGACAGCGTCTGGAAAATCTGTGAGTTTATTATCATGGTCGCATTATGCAGTGTTACTACAAGTTAAAGATAAAGAAGCCCGTGACTGGTATGAAAAGGAAGCGGCAGAGCAGACCTGGAGTGTTAGAACTTTACAACGGAATATTTTATCCCAGTATTACTATCGTATGCTCAAAACGCAGAAGGCAATGTTTTATCTTCAACAGCAGGAAACAGAGCTTTGAACAGTCTGCGAACAGCCAGAGAGAACCTGAACAGTGCAAAGAACTGGGGACTGGTTGATATGTTTGGTGGTGGATTTTTTACTACGATGCTGAAACATTCCAAGATGGATCAGGCAAAGCAGAACATGGAGCAGGCAAAATACGATCTTCGCAATTTCAGTAAGGAATTGAATGATGTTAATCTGGCATGTGATCTGCATATGGATACCGGCGACTTTCTTTCTTTTGCGGATTATTTTTTTGATGGGTTCGTAGTGGACTGTATAGTACAGGACCGGATCAATACGGCAAGACGCCAGGTGGATGAGGCGATCCGGAGAACAGAATACATAATAAATCAATTACAGCATATGTAGAAAGGCAACAGGCAGCGAGCCACTGAACTTACAGGTTTGGTGGCTCGCTGTCTTTGGATCTTGTAAGTCTGCATGCTGTATACGTATTTTTTGTATGTATTTTATTATACTGGAATCATGAAAAACAAACAATAATCAGTAGAAAGAGAGAATGAAATAAACTCTGTATTTTCCTCGGTATATGTTCGGCTTAATCACATAATCGGGAGAACGGCAAAATTATGCGGTTCATATGTGTTACTTTATGATAAAATAGTATGAAACATGTTTAGCATCCAGATTGACAGGCATGAGCATTGAAAAATATAAAACCATGTGTGGAAGGAGTTTTTAGTGATATATTTAAGCAGTTTCAGGTTGAGTAATGAACAAGTAAAAAATCCTAACATATATCCTTATCATGTGTTTCGAGGAAAAGACATGGAGCCTTTTGTATTTTCTCCGATCACGGTGCTGTACGGCAATAATGGATCGGGGAAATCGACGATATTAAATATCATGGCAAACAAGCTCATGGTAAAGGGCAGAGAATATGCTACCAGTAATTCTTTCGGAATTGTAGATTATTGTGGTAAATTTTCGGCAGAATGTTGTTTTAGCTACGGAGAGGATGAGTTTGGCAATACCATCAGAAAGATTCCTGAAAACAGCAGATTCATCAAAAGCGAAGACATCTTATATGAGATCAAGAAAATTCAGCAGAAGCAGATTCTGGCGGATGGAATGGAATATGATTATATGAAAAACGGACATTCCCGTAAAGAGGCAGAAGAGTATTTTCAGACACGGGAGGGAAGACGTCAGCTGGAATATATTACATTTGCGCAGGAAAAATATTCGAATGGAGAAACAGCAATGCAATTCTTTGAAGACTACCTGTTGCCGGATGCTTTGTATCTGTTGGACGAACCGGAGGTGTCATTGTCGCCCGCGAATCAGGTATTGCTGGCAGAAGAAATTAATAAAATGGCGAGATTCCTCTCCTGCCAGTTTGTTATTGCCACACATTCACCGTTTATGCTTGGAACGCTGGATGCAAAGATTTATAATATAGACACAGACGATTACCGATGTTGTGAATGGTGCGAACTGGAAAATGTGCGGTATTTTTATGAGTTTTTCAAGAAACATGAGAAAGAGTTTGAGGAGTAGCAAAATGGTAAAACAAATTGTAAGAGATATTTTCTTTTTAGGACAGCCCTCGGAGCCGGCAACGCAGGCGGATCTTTCGGTTGGAAGAGATCTGCTGGATACCTTGCAGGCGAATCGGGAGGCCTGTGTGGGCATGGCGGCAAATATGATCGGTGTGAAGAAAAATATTATTATCGTGAACATGGGCTTGATCGATGTGGTGATGTTTAATCCGGTGATCATTTCCAGACGGGGAAGATATGAGACGGAGGAAGGATGTCTGTCCCTGGAAGGAGTTCGCAAGACAACCAGATATCAGGAAATCGAAGTGGAATACTATGATTCCAGCTGGAAAAAGCAACGACAGAAACTGTCCGGATGGACAGCTCAGATCGCGCAGCATGAGATCGATCATTTATCGGGAAAGATCATTTAGCAAAATTATGGCAATGCGGCCGTCACAATCTACGGGTCCCGGAGTGCGTTTACCGGTAAGGAAAGAAGGCTTTGCAGGCGGAGGAAAGGAAGACAACGATGAATCAGAACGAAACACAGTGGGATAAACTGCTGAAGATCAGGACAACCGGCCGGGATGATTCGCACGCAGACCAGCACCGGTATCCGTATGAGCCGACACCGTATTGTGTGCTGGAGAGGCTGGCGAACAGCGGGATGATCGGGAAGCAAAATACGGTACTGGATTATGGGACAGGGAAAGGGCGCGTCTGTTTTTATCTGTCCTATCAGACCAGGTGCCGGTCAGTGGGAATCGAATACGATGAGCGGATTTTTTCGGGAGCCATGGAAAACCGGGAGATGGCAGTATCCGGTGCACGTACCTGCTTTGTGAAAGCAGATGCGGGAGAGTATTCGGTACCGAAAGAAGTTGACCGGTGTTACTTTTTTAACCCATTTTCAATAGAAATCTTACAGAAGGTTCTCGCGAGGATCTACGAATCCTTTTATGAACATCCGAGAGAAATACAGTTGCTTTTTTATTATCCGGCGGATGCTTATGTCAGTTATCTTATGACGGAAGAACAGCTGATGTTCTCAGATGAGATAGATTGTATGGATCTGTTTGAGGGAGAAAATCCGAGAGAAAAGATTCTTGTGTTTGAGATTGTATAGAAAAAATACACTTTCTGGATATTATAATAAACACAAGAAAAGCAGATTGCTATAGGCAAGGAGTACATGTTATACTGATTTTGCGGGAAGTCAGAACACTTCAAGGCGGCCTACCCTCTTCGGAGGGGCAACCCTCCAGACGAAAGAAAGGAGGGTTGTTAATGTATGTTACATATTCGGATCTGATCCAGATAGGTATCTTCATTGTCACTCTCATAGGATTGTGCTATACAATCTTTGGGAGAAAAAAATAGCCGCCCACTACTGCAATAGTGAACGGCTGGTAAATAAAACAGTTCTTTAAGCTATCAAGGGTAGGTCGTGTGTCGTTGACTTCCCCTTCTTATATATATAATATAGCACATCTGACAACGGGTGGCAAGCAAAGAAGAATTTTTACGGAGAACATTCTTTGTGGCATCTGACACTGATGAAAAGCTTTAAGGTTATCAAAGCATGTTATGCATGCCTGCACTGGTGTCCGAAACACGCTACATTGCTGCGTGTGCCATTTTTAACTCATCGGCCCCAGTATCATCATCCGGAGGTTACGGTGTCGAGTATGAAAAATCCTTCCAGCCTTGTTATTTGATAACAGATTCATTATAATGAATTTGTTTCCGCTTGTTATGTGCGACAAAAATTGGATAAACTGGGGGGTTTGATATAAGCACAGAAAGCAAGACAAGAATGACGGAGGGGAGTATCGCCAGGAGGATCATTTTATTTGCCATCCCATTATTTTTGGGAAATTTGTTTCAGCAGTTATATAATACGGCCGATTCCCTGATTGTAGGGAATTTCCTTGGAAGTAATGCACTGGCGGCGGTCAGTTCGTCGGGCAATCTGATCTTCCTTCTGGTCGGTTTTATCAACGGAATCGCCATGGGTGCCGGGGTTGTTATCGCCAGGTATTATGGAGCAAAAAAGAAAGACAGTCTGCAAAAGTCGATACATACAACAGTGGCCTTTGGAAACGTGGCCGGGCTTGTACTGACGGTTGTCGGTATTCTTCTGGCACCGAAGATTCTGGTTTTGATGGGAACACCATCAGATGTGCTTCCGCAGTCGGTTATGTATTTCCGTATCTATTTTGCGGGATCGCTGGGATCTGTTATGTATAATATTTTTGTGGGAATTCTGCAGTCTGTCGGTGACAGCCGGCATCCACTGATCTATCTGATCATTTCTTCCTGTATGAATGTGGTGCTGTGATCTATGTTGCGGCACCGGCACTGATCGGAGCGTTTAATGGCGATCCGGAGGTGGTGCATTTTGGAGTGATGCAGGCGAGAACCATCGCGCTGTTCTATTTTTTGCTGGCGTTTTCTCATTGTATCGCAGCGGTACTTCGGGGATCCGGCAATGCATCGATTCCGATGATCGTCATGCTTTGCGTCTGGTGTCTGTTCCGGGTAAGTTATATTACCGTCGGTGTTCATTTTATTCCAGATATCCGCGTGGTATTCCGGGCGTACCCGCTGACCTGGAGCATCAGTTCCGGCATTTTCCTGTATCTGTTTTTGCGGGGGAAATGGGTGTATGGGTTTGAAAAAAGAAAAAATAGGATATTAAAAAGTTTTCGGTAAAAACCGGAGGGCATAATTCAGGGAGTCGTTCAGATGTGTTTTCATCATCTGGACGGCTTTTTCAATATCGCCATCTTTGTAAGCCTGAAAAATAGCCAGATGTTCCTCATCGATCCGAGTCTGGATCACGGTTTCCCGGCAGTACTGGTTGGAAAAAATAGAAATCCCGCTTCGGAGCCGTTCGGCGGACTCTGCAAGTCTGGAGTTGTTGCAGTAACGGTAAAAAACGAGATGGAATTCGTCGGAATACCGGTTCCAGGTTTGCACATCAGCGGCTTTGGCAGCTGCACATTCCTTTTCCAGAATCTCTGTGACCTCTGCCTGTAATTTTTCCTGATCCGGAGAGGCAGAAGCATAACGGATCGCCAGTCCGTCAAGGTCACCCATAAAAGTATAGATTTCCCGGAGATCATCGGCAGTAAAGCTGATCACCCGGACGCCTACATTAGAATAATAAGAAACCAGCTGATCCTGGGTCAGCCGGGTCAGAGCTTCCCGGATCGGGGTAGAACTTACCTGAAAGCGTTCCTGGAGAAGCTTCAAGGTGAGCTTTTCTCCACATGGTATCTTTTGTGTCAAAATATCATTTCTCAAAATCTGATAAATCTGTTCTGATAAAGTTGATTTATTTAATCCCATCAATAAAATCTCCTGTTATTGTTATTGTTATTGTTATTGTTGTTGTTGCGATAACCACTGGGGCTTTCCAGAGGCATTGTGCGCGGGTATTATGTGAAATATTTTAACATAGCACATAACTGTCAAGCAAGAGGCTGCATGCAGACAGATGTATGCCAGAACTTTTTTTATTTTCTCACGAACTGCGATGTACATTTTGCAGAAATTTTTTGAAATATGCTCTGATCATCGGATTCATGCAGCGTAGAATTGGTGTAAATAACATAAATCTGTAGAAGAAGTGTTGCTTTTTTGTGTTTTATGCCCATAAAGTGCGCCTTTCTCATTGACACTAACGCGTTGAAGTGTTATAGTCTGATTTAACATATGACATTTTGCAAAATGCAAAATACAGTAAAGATGAATGGTTGATCAGAAGATACGAAAGATGATGATACAGGTATCACAGAGTCAGCAAAGAAGGGATGAAAGGAAGGACGATAGAAGATGGCAGAATATAACTGGCCTTATCCGGATGAGTTCGGACAGACGGAAACAGTAGATTCCGATATTCTGGTTTTAGGTGGAGGACTTGCAGGATGTTTTGCGGCGATCGCGGCAGCAAGAAAAGGGAAAAAAGTAGTACTGGTAGAGAAAGGGGCAACCAAGAGAAGCGGAGCGGCAGGAACAGGATTTGACCACTGGGAATCCGCCTGTACGAACCCGTGTTCTCAGGTAACTCCGGAGGAGATCGCGAATGCCTATGTGGATGAGCAGGATCACTACAGCAACGGTATCGCACATTATATCGAGTGCAGAGAAGGCTATGACCGTATGCTGGATCTGGAAAGCTTCGGCGGAAAGATCCGTGACACAGAGGATGAATTCAAGGGGGCGGAATTCCGCGACGATGAGACGAAGCTGATGTTTGCGTACGATTATAAGAACCGTTTTACCCTGCGTGTGTGGGGTTCCACGTTCAAACCGGCACTTTATAACGAACTGAAACGCCTGGGCGTTACGATCTACGACAGAACAGAGGCGACCGCACTGCTGACTACGATTGAAAATGGAAAAAAACGCGGCATCGGTGCGATCGGTATGAACGTACATACCGGAAAACTGATGGTATTTCGTGCAAAAGCCACACTGCTTACGATGTCAAGACCAGCGCGTGTCTGGCTGTTTAACCCGGATCTTACCGGACTTTGCGAATTCCGGCCGATGCAGTCCATCGGAAGCGGTCATGCCATGGGATGGAGAGCCGGTATGGAGTTTACCATGATGGAAAAATCGGTGAAAGGTGAATTCTCCGCAGCCGGACGAAGCTTCCCTCCTTACGGAACAGGAAACAATCATAATACCTGGTATGCAGCGACGATGGTGGATGCCAGAGGCGTGGAAATTCCGTATCTGGATCGTGACGGCAATGTGCTGAAGACTGTCTCTGAGCGTTATTATCCGGTAAAAGGACAGAAGTTCTTCTTAAAAGGCGGCGTGATCGATGAACCGAAGTACGAGTACCGCGGACCGGAGACGATGCCTTTTGACGAACTGATCAAGAAGGGATATAAACTGCCGTTTTATGCGGATCTGAGCAGAATGCCGGAGATGGAGCGGAAAGTTATCTGGGGCATGATGGTCGGAGAGGAAGGAAAGACCAAGATTCCGATCCTTCAATATTATACAGAACGTGGATTTGACCCGGAAAAACATATGCTGCAAAGTTATGGCAATGGCTGGCAGTCAGCAGCTTTCCTGGATCAGGAGAGACAGCTGTTCGGTGCGCCGGGCGGAATCATGCATGACTGGGATCTGAAGACCAATATTGACGGTATCTATGCGGCCGGTGATCAGCTGTTTGCATCCGACTGTGCCGGATTTGCATGTTCCACAGGATACTATGCGGGAAGAAAAGCGGCAGATTACAGTGATACGATCGAAGAACTGGCTGAGATCGACCAGGCAGAAGTGGATGCGGAGAGAGAACGTCTGTATGCACCGATGAACCGTACAGAAGGCGTCACCTGGAAAGAACTGAATATGGCGATCTCCAAGGCGATGCAGAATTACTGCGGTGGCGTGAAGAATGATGATCTTCTGATCCAGGGAATCGATCTGCTGAAGTCTTACAGAGAAGAGATCGTTCCGCAGCTGTACTGTAACAACCCGCATGAACTGATGCGTACCCATGAGGTGCTGGACATTCTGGATGTTTCCGAGATGATCCTTCAGGCCTGTCTGATGCGAAAATCCAGTTCCAAACAGCTGTGTTTCTATCGAAGCGATTATCCGCAGATGGATCCGAAAGAAGACCACTGCTTCATCACGATCCGCCAGGAAAATGGCGTTCCGGTACGGGGAACCGTTCCGGGGGATTATTTCGGTGATCTGAAAACAGAGTATGAGAAGAGAAACCAGGATTATATCGGAGGTGAGGCAAGATGAGTAAGATGAAAGTTGAAGTGATTCCGTGCAGTGCCACACCACTGATCTACGATGAAGAAAAATGTATCGGCTGCAACGCCTGTGCAGAAATCTGCCAGTGCGATATTATTCTGCCAAATCCGGAAAAAGGGAAACCTCCGATCGTGATGTTTCCGGGAGAATGTTATTACTGTGGAGCCTGCGTGATGGTATGTCCGAAAAAAGGCGCACTCCGTCTGCAGCATCCGGTGATGAACCGTGCAAAATTCGTCTCGGTAAAACCGGAACCAGAAAATTAGAATGGGATTGAAAAGGTTCTTTGTAAAATGAGCCATGCAGATCAATCGATGATCCGATGGATTGACGTTGCGTTTTGAAACAGAATTTTAAAAGAGAAAGATCAAAAGAACGGCCCGGAATGCTGGCAGGAATCCAACAGAGGATCAGATTCCGGGCAGAACCAGGAGGAAAAACATGGAAACAAATACAAAAAAGAAGATCGGTCTTCTGGGCTGTATCGGAACGGGAATCGGTGCGATCATCGGTTCCGGAATTTTCGGTTCACTGCCCACAGTGATCAATGATATTGGAACCGGAATTGTACTGGCACTGCTGGCGACGATTGTATACACCTTAGCCAAGACGATTCCAAATGTTTATCTGTCGTCGGTAGCACCGGCATCCGGAAGCTTTTTTATCGCACCGACGAAGCTGATCCATCCGGCGGTTGGTGTATTTATGGCGGCACAGAATCTGTTACAGCCGGTATTGATCTCTGTGTTTGCGGTGTTGTTTGGCGATTATTTTGTGGCGCTGTTCCCGGCGCTGGAAGGATATAAAACGCTGATCAGTATTGTGATCCTGCTGATCTATACGGGAATCGCATGGCAGGGCAATCATACCTTTGCGTTTGTCAATAATATCATGGTAGTAGTACTGATGGTGGCTATGGGCTGTTATATTTTTGTCGGCATGCCAAGCATCGATACCTCCAGACTGACACTGGGTGAAATCTTCAATCCGGGAGTGAAACTGACCAGCTTTGCGGCAGCAGTCGGTGTGCTGGCATCTTCGCTGTCCGGTGGAAGCGCGGTTTCCCAGATCGCAGATGATGTAAAGAATCCGAACCGGAACATTCCGCTGGCATTGCTCCTGTCCCCAACGATTGTTGCATTTATCTATATCGGTATGGGTATTGTTACCATCGGCTGCATGCCGGCAGGAGAACTGACCACACTTTCAGAGGTGGGAAAAATATTCCTGCCTTCCGGTCTTCTGACATTTTTTATCGTAGGAGGTCCGCTGTTCGGTGTTCTGACTTCAATGGTTCCGGTTATTATGTTAACCTGCGCCCAGATTCAGGCGGCGGCAGATAATGATCTGTTTCCGGCTTTTGTTGGAAAGAAAAATAAGAATGGAGTATCACCGGTGATTCTTTGCTTCGTTATGCTCTTTTCTATCTGCTGTGTGGCGACCGGATCCAGTTTTGGAGTGTTAATGACTGTATTTTCTTTCGTCAATGCACTGTCGGATATCGCTCTTTGTCTGGTACCGTTCTTCCTGAAAAAGAAATATCCGCATGCCTGCAATCATTCTACCTTCAAGATGGCCATCGGTCTGGTATATGCACTGTCAGCCTTTGCGTTTGTAGTCGCAGCCTATCTGGCATATGCGATGATCAGTACGCTGGGAATGACCGTATGGCTGATGATCCTTGGTGCAATTGTACTGTTTGTGATCTATATTCTGATCCGTATCTCTTATCTGAAGAAACACGGCCGGGATCTGATCGCAGAACTGAAACAACCATATGAGCCATGGGAAGCCCGCGAGCGTGAGTGCAAAGCGATGGATGAAGGAAAATGATATACTATTGATTATAGATGATATAAAAAGTGCGTAAGCTTGGTGAGAACAATCCGGGGCTTACGCACTTTTTATGTATTGCTTTTTGAGATGTATTGGGAAAGCAATGAAAAAAATATTCCAATATGGGACTATTAAAGGTATTTTGCAGGTGTTAAAAACTGCTTCAAATTTACATTCCAAAATGTACGTAAAATATTATAATGAAATACAGGCGAAAAGTAAATGAGAAAAATAAATGCAAAATTAAATTAATCCATTGAAACAGTTTTTAAAAAATGTTATAGTGGGATCAGAAGGAGGGATTGATATGACAGAGCTAAAATTAGAGTTTCTGTTAGAAGAACCGGAAATCCCGGCAGAGGTGGATCGTTTGTTACTAAGTTTTTTAAAGGCATCTGTAGAAAAATATTCTCCGGAACTTTTCGAAAAACTTTATACAAAAAAGCAATCCGTCATGAAAACATATTGCTGGTCATGCTATCTGCCGGGAGCACGATTCGCAGCAGACAAGATTTATCTGAAAGAAAATCGGTTTATGGTAACATTTTCCGATGCGGACATGGGAGAACTATTTGAATTCTTTAATGCATTTCAGTTAATGCGGAATATAGAGTATCCCATGGGAGGAAACTCGATGAAACTGCGTGAAGTGAAAGCAAAAAAGATTCCGGAGATTAAAGAATCGGAGCTTATCATAAAAATGCAGAGTTCCTTACTGGCAAGAAAACATGATCCGGAAAATAATACGGATATCTATTATACCTGTGAGGATCCTGAGCTTTCGGATACATTAAAAGACAATCTGAAGTTCTTCTTGAACAAGATCGGATGGGACGAAGATGTGGATTGTTTTTCGATTGTTCCGGTGAAAGGAAAAAAGATTGTTGCGAAAGTATGGGGAAGACCAACAAATGCCAGTATTGGGATATACAAACTACAGGGAACGCCCCGGCTTTTAGATTTCCTGTACTCTGCAGGACTTGGAAGCCGCAGATCGGAAGGCCATGGGAAATGGGAAATCGTCTGGTAGAGAGAGGTGATATTTTATGGAAAAATATGCAATTACGCCAGGTGATTTTCTGAAAAACGCCGGAATCGTCGGGATGAAATATATACTGGATTGCGCAAAGGCGCAGGAAGGTGTTGACTTTGGCATATCGGAAGACGGTCAGGAGATGTGGCTGAACTGCGAATTTATTCAAAATGCGGACTGGACCAGTCTGTATTTCCAGGCATGTGTGCAAAATTTTGGAAGGTTTACTGTTTACCAGGGCGTAATGGAGAAAATCAAGTGCTGTATCGGGAAAATTCAGAATGAAAAATGGAATCCGGGAAAGAACGAAAAGGATGATTTGAAATTTATCAATGACAAACTGCTCTCGAACAGTTACCAGGCCGGTTTTGAAAATATCAAAGATCAGATCGAACATCCGGAAGTTTATATAACACTGAAAAAAGAAAAACTGATTGATAAAATGACAGCGGAAGAATTACTGGAAAGGCTTTCGAAATTACAGGTGTTTCTGGAGCAGGAGAAATGCAAAGAGACGTTTATTATGAAAAGTGTAGTCTACAACTATATCAATCGTTTCTGGGATGGAAAAAGTTTTCTGCTTCGCTCGAATGCAAAAAAAGATATGAGGGAACAGTTTGAAAAAGATTTTTCAGAACCATTCCGAAAATACTTTATGACAGATCATACAAAAGCAAAGGATCTGTGTATTGACTGTGGAGAACCTGTAACCACAAAAGAGAAAGTATCCATCGCATTTATGAAGGAAGTCGGGGACGATTTTACAAGAAAACGGTCTGCGTTCTGGAATTGTAATGTGGATGCGTTCCTGTGTCCGGTCTGTACGTTTCTGTATGCAGCAAGTCCGCTTGGGTTCCGACTGTTTGCCAATAAATTTGTGTTTGTCAATAATAACAGTGATATGTTCACTCTGCTGGCAGCAAATTCCAAAAACAGGAAAAGCAGTCTGGAAGGAGAAAAAGAAGAGAATCAGAGATATTCCCAGTGGTTTGCGGAAACTCTGAATATCATATTGAATGAGAAAAGACAGGAACTTTCCAATATTCAGGTGATCCTGCGTGGAACCGGGGATAAGGACAGATATAAACTTTCTATTATCAACAAGGATATACTGAATATCCTGAAAAGGGAAGATGTAGAAAAAGCATTGAAAAATCTTGGTCAGTATCCGTTCACAAAGATCAGAAATGATTTTGTAAATGTGCATGAACAGGCTGTTATGAACCTGTTGGGCCATCAGAATCAGTATATTTTGTTAGATTCCCTGCTGAGAGAAGCCATTGCAGGGAATGCTGCATCAAACTTTCATATACATTGGGTATATGAGATTCAGAAGGGAACAGAGATCAGTTACAAAAAAGAAGAAGAGAAGGAGGTTCTTATGTATTGCATCAGTATGAAAAAGAGCGGTTCGGAATTACGAAAAGCGATCATGACCGCAAAAAAAGACACGACCGGAGATAGTCTGCGTGGTATCGAGTATCAGCTGCTTAATGCGCTGTCGGTAAAAAATACAGAGAAATTTATGGATATCGTTGCGAGACTGTACAGTTCCTATGGATCGGAAAAACTCCTGATACCGAATGGGATGATTCGGATGTTACAGGACAAAGAAAAATTTTCGGAGTATGGATACGCATTTGTTTTAGGACTGATTGGATGTTATGAAGGAAAGAAAGAGGTAGAACAATGAGAAGAGAAGGATTGACAGTAACTATGGTTTTTCTTGCGGAAAGTGCCAATTACGGAGAGGGAATCGGAAATATTTCTACATTAAAGAAAATGTCAAGAGGAAACCACGAGCAGTATTCGTATATTTCCAGGCAGGCGATGCGTTATAACATTGTCCGGCAGGCAAACTGGGATCAGACTCCGGTGGACGGAAAAAGCGGTGTGGTTCAGTTTGCACCGTCTGCAACGATTGCGGAATATCCGGAAATCGATCTGTTCGGCTATATGAAGACAGCGGCAAAGGATGGCGATCAGAAAGGCGGAGCGTCTACAAGAAGCGCTGTAGTGAGACTGAGTAATGCTATTGCACTGGAGCCGTTTTTGGGTAATCTGGAGTTCTTAACTAACATGGGACTGGCAGCAAGAGGAAAGCTGGAGAATGGAATTGCACAGAGCGAAATTCAGCGATCATTTTATACTTATACCATAACGGTCGATCTGGACCGGGTAGGGATTGATGGAGAAGTGCAGATCACAGGAGAAGAAAAAGCAGATCGTGTGAAAACACTTCTGGATACCGTGCAGTATTTGTATCGGGATATCAAAGGTAGAAGGGAAAATCTGAGCCCATTGTTTGCGATCGGGGGAAGATATGAACGGAGAAATCCATTTTTTGAAAATAGGATCCGGATAGAAAATGATCAGATCAATGTAGAAACTCTGGCGGAACTGTTAGAGGACGACGCGATCCGCACCCACACATTTACCGGTGTCGTAACAGGAACTTTTGACAATGAAAATGAGATCCGGGGAAAATTATCCGGAGAATCCGTAGGTGCAGCATTCAGACATTTAAAAGAGGAAGTGGAACAGTATTATGGAGAAAGCAATTAGAGTTCAGTGTTTTCAGAACCTGGTAAATTATCGAAAACCGAGCAGCTTTATCATAAAAGAGACATTCCCGCTTCCTCCGTATTCTACGGTGCTTGGAATGATCCATGCGGCCTGCGGATACCAGGAATTTCATCCGATGAAACTGTGTATTCAGGGAACAAACAGCGGAATGGTGTCGGAACTGTATACCAGATATTCCTTTTCTTCTGGTACGAAGTATGAAGAGGGAAGACATCAGCTGTGTGTGGATGGAAAATATGGTGTGTTTAGGGGGATCGCGAATGTAGAACTGGTCTGTGATAATCACATGGTGATTCATATTATTCCGGCAGAGGAAGATTTTGCACATGTATATCAATCTCTTCTATATCCGGGCAGGTATTTATCCCTGGGAAGATATGAGGATCTCCTGGATATCGAACGGGTTGACATTGTGAAAATTCATCAGGAAGAGGAAGTAGATCTCAAGCGGGATATGTACATACCGGTAGCGATGGCAGAGACACTGGGGATTGAGAAAAGTCGTATGACGGTGTACCATCTGACAAAGGAATATGAGATTACCAAACAGGGTCTGCGGCGGTGGAAAAAGGAAAATGGAAGAGTCAATGCTTTTTATTATCCTGCAGGAAATACACTGGGGCAGGGTGCCTACGTGGACGATTTCGAGGAAGATGCAGCGTTAGTGTTCTGTTAAAGAAGGTCAGAAAGGCGTGGGAATGAAATACTATGCAAAATCGAAGAAAAAGGGATTATCCGATAAAGAGCGGGGGAAACAGATAAAAGAACCGGAAGAAGAACAAAAAACACTGAATAGCCATCAGGAAGATATTGTGCGGTGTGCTGAAGCGTTTTTTGAAGAATATGGCCGGTATTTTTCTGAAAAAGAGAAACGGCTGGTCATAGAAGCCTGCCGCATTCATGATTGGGGGAAGGCGAATCTGGTCTTTCAGGTAATGATAAATCCGGAACTTGCCGGAGAACGGAAGTTAAATGTGAAATCTATCAGTCAGATCCCTCATGGACATCTTAGCGCAGTTACTCTGTCACAAAACGAATTCTTTGCAATGGACGATAGTTTTACGAAAGATGATTTTGGGGCTTTTGTCACGGCAGTCTATCATCACCATACGAGAAAAGACCAGGAAGACAGTTCGGAGCTTCGTACATATGGAAAGAAATATTATCTGGAAGAGATCAGTGATTATCTTGGACAGACCAGAACAAAACTGTACTGCAGCAACTTGAACCAGCTTCTGTTTCACAATAACGGATATAGTGGGAAGTTCCTATGTGATCCTGCAGTCTGGAATGAATATCTTCTCGTAAAAGGATTGCTGAATAAGTTTGATTATACGGTTAGTGCCGGATATGAGAATGCGGAACTGGCATGTGATATCAGGGAAAAAAGGCTGAAAAAAGAAGTGGAGAGTTTTCTGGAAGGAAAAGATTTACGGCCTGCTCAACAGTTCATGAAAGAGCATATGGATGATAGCCTTGTTGTTATTGCGCCCACCGGATCCGGAAAAACAGAAGCCGCTTTGTTATGGCTTGACGGGGAGAAAGGATTTTACACGCTGCCTTTGAAAGTTTCTTCCAATGCAATTTATTCCAGAATAAAAAACGGATATGGTTATGAACATGCGGCGATTTTGCATTCGGACAGCATGGCGATGTATCTGAAAGAAAATCCGGGATCTGCCTGGGAAAAACAGGAACAGGCAAAGTTGTTAGCGAATCCTGTTACTGTGTGTACGATTGACCAGTTGTTTACGTTTGTTTACAGGGCGCTGGGGACAGAGATCTTTGCAGCAACTTTGAAGTATTCCAAGCTGATCATAGATGAAATACAGTCTTATGATCCAAGAAGTATTGCTACGATCTTATACGGTCTGAAAACCATCCAGCAAATGGGCGGCAGATATGCGATTATTACGGCAACTTTTCCACCTGTACTGAAAGATTTTATGGAGCAATACGGATTGGCAGATCATTGTTTGTTTGCAGACTTTACAGAAGATCCGGATATTCTCATTCGTCATAAGGTAAGCATCCAGTATTCGGAAATGTATCTGGAAGAGATTGCAAAGCAGGGGAAAACCAAAAAAGTACTGGTGATTTGTAATACCGTTTCCAGGGCGCAGGAGGTTTATGAAAAACTGCGGGAAAGGAACGATTCTGTGTGGCTGTTACATTCCCGTTTTATTCGCAGAGACCGTAATTTACTGGAACAAAAGATTATGGAGTTTTCAGAATCGGATGAAGCGGGGATCTGGGTCACCACGCAGATCGTTGAAGCCAGTCTGGATATCGATTTTGATATTCTGCATACGGAAATGTGTACAGCAGACAGCTTGTTGCAGCGTATGGGAAGATGTAACCGGAAGGGAAGAAGGATTCCTGAACTTTCCAATATTTTTGTATATGATAACAAAAATGGAAGCGGAAGTATTTACGAGGAGAACTTGTATCAGCGATCGCTGGAAAAACTGAAAAAGTATGAAGATATCCTTTTTTTAGAAAAACAGAAGACGAAATATATGAATGAAGTGTATCGGACAGAAGCGATACGGAATACAGAATATTACAGGAAAATTCAAGACTGTATGGAGAAATTCTCGGAGATCCATCCGGCGGAATATACTCTATCGGAAGCGAAGGTGCGCGATATCAAGAGCATTACGGTCATTCCGGATACCATCTATGAAGAAAATCAAGAACTGTTTGAAGAAGTAGAAGACAGATATCTATCAAAAGAGAGAAAGCAGGAGATTCGGACAAAGTTGCAGGATTTAACCATGGGAATCAATCTGAGGACCTGTTTTGGACATCCGGATGGAATAGATAAGGCAGCAATTGGCTCGACAGACATCCATCGAACACAGTTTGTTTATGAGTTTGATTGTGAAACACTGCAAGGACGAGGTCTTTTGCTTGGAGAGAAGGCAGATAGTATCTTTTTATAGGAGGTACGACGTGAAAGAAAATATAACTGGTATGATGGTATATTATTACTTCGTCTGCAAACGAAAACTCTGGTATTTCTGTCATGAAATCACAATGGAGACGGAGAACGAAGATGTGTTACTCGGAAAACTGTTGGACGAGAGCAGTTACAAAAAGAATGACAAACACATTTCTATTGATCAGATAATCAACATTGATTTTATGAAAAAATTCGGAGAGCTGCATGAGGTGAAAAAGAGTAAGTCTGTAGAAGAAGCAGGGATTTGGCAGATGAAATACTATCTGTATTACCTGCAGCAGCGTGGTGTGACCGGAATGAAAGGAAAAATCGATTACCCATTATTAAAAAAGACAATGAGTGTGGAGCTTACAGATGAAGACTGCGGGGAAATAGAAAAAATCATCTGTGAAATTACACAGATAAAAAAGAGGAATATACCACCGGATGATTGTAATAAGAAAATATGCAAGAAATGTGCGTATTATGATTTGTGCTTTATATAATACGAGGTGAGTGATATGAAACAAAGTTTTTATGTTTATAATAACGGGGACTTAAAACGAAAAGATAACACACTTCAGTTTACGAATCACGATGGAGAAAAGAGAGATATACCGGTTGAACGGATTTCTGATATTTATGTGATGTCGGAAATGTCTTTCAATACAGCTTTTATCAATTATATTTCACAATATGGGATTCCGATGCATTTTTTCAATTACTATAATTTTTATACGGGAAGTTATTATCCGAGGGAAACGTTGCTGGCAGGGAGATTGCTGGTAAGACAGGTTGAACATTACACGGATTATGAGAAAAGGATTGTGTTGGCGAGGAAATTTATCGAGGCTGCGGCGGATAATATTTATCGTAATCTCAGATATTATAATGGAAGAGGGAAAGATGTTTCTGTTTATATGAAAGAAGTGGATTCGTTTCGAAAACAGATTGGCAGTACGACTACAATCGAATCGTTGATGGGTGTGGAAGGTAATATCCGAAAACAATATTATGCTGCGTGGAATATTATCATTAATCAGGAAATATCGTTTGAAAAGCGTGTGATGCATCCCCCGGATAATATGATCAATTCATTGATCTCTTTCGTAAATACGCTGATCTATACCAAGGTGCTGGGAGAACTCTACCGTACTCAGCTAAATCCCACCATTAGTTACCTGCATGAACCGGGGGAGAGAAGATTTTCTTTAAGTCTTGATTTTGCAGAAGTGTTTAAGCCACTGATTGGTGACCGGCTGATTTTTTCCCTGTTGAATCGGAATCAGATCACGGAAAACAGTTTTACGAAAGAACTGAATTTTCTTCATCTGAAAAAAGATGCCTCAAAACTTATCGTGTCGGAACTGGAAAGTCGGCTCAAGAAAACGGTGATGCATAAAGAACTGGGAAGACAGGTCTCCTATCAGTACCTGATTCGTCTGGAAGCGTATAAATTAATTAAGCATCTGATTGGCGAAAAAGAGTATGAGGGATTTCGAATATGGTGGTGAAGTATGTATATCGTATTAGTATATGATGTAAGTCAGGAAGACCATGGAACTAAGCGATGGTCAAAAATATTCAAGACATGTAAAAGATATTTAACACACATCCAGAACTCTGTATTTGAAGGGGAGATAAGCAGAGCGCAGCTGGCAAGCCTGCAGCAGGAACTGAAACAGTATATCGATCCGGAGTTGGATTCTGTTATTCTCTTCAAATCACGTCAGGAAAAATGGATGGACAAGGAATTCTGGGGCAGAAAAGATGACCTGACCAGTTTCATCTTGTGATTGTCGACCTGAGATAGAGATAAAATTACGAGAGGTCGACAAACGTGAAAAACATAAGCAAAATAGTGCTTCCGGTGAACCGTGTTATATCGAAATAAATAAAAAGATAAAAAAATACCATGGTCGACAAAATATGGTATAATATGGAAGAATTAATCGGTGGTTCAGAGGAGCGGGGTATTAATAGAAACATATTGGAATGTAAAGGTGATACGTTCGACGTAGAGACTTCTTTCGTAACTAGGTATTAATAGAAACATATTGGAATGTAAAGAAAAAAGAAGGGGAGTTTGTGTAACCCATACCGGAGGTATTAATAGAAACATATTGGAATGTAAAGTACGGCTACGTGAGATTGTCTCTACACGGCGTTCTGGTATTAATAGAAACATATTGGAATGTAAAGGTCGATGCGGATGCGCTTCTGGAAATCGAGGAACAGGTATTAATAGAAACATATTGGAATGTAAAGGCAGATGAAGCAGGAGATGACCGAACTGGTAGCGGAGGTATTAATAGAAACATATTGGAATGTAAAGTAATTCTGTGCCCAGCCCAACGTGCAGGTTTTTTCAGTATTAATAGAAACATATTGGAATGTAAAGTCATTCGCAGTACAAGACCATCTCGCCGGTCTGTGTATTAATAGAAACATATTGGAATGTAAAGTTAATTTTCCTGATAAACGCACCTTTGTAGCCTGCTGTATTAATAGAAACATATTGGAATGTAAAGTGTAATAGGTCCGACCATAAGATGCTCTTGTCTTGTATTAATAGAAACATATTGGAATGTAAAGGTGCTTTCCGCTGGTGGTTCCGGCGCTCAGAGGTGGGAAAAATATTCCTGCCTTCCGGTCTTCTGACATTTTTTATCGTAGGAGGTCCGCTGTTTGGTGTTCTGACTTCGATGGTTCCGGTTATTATGTTAACCTGTGCGCAGATCCAGGCGGCAGCAGACAATGATCTGTTCCCTGCATTTGTAGCGAAAAAGAATAAAAACGGTGTTTCACCGGTGATTCTTTGTTTCGTTATGCTGTTTTCGATTGCATGTGTTGCCACCGGTTCCAGTTTTGGTGTGCTGATGACGGTATTTTCCTTTGTCAATGCCCTGTCTGATATCGTGCTTTGTATGGTGCCGTTCTTCCTGAAGAAGAAATATCCTCATGCATGTAATCACTCTACCTTTAAGATGGCGATCGGACTGGTGTATGCGCTGTCTGCCTTTGCTTTTATCGTTGCGGCTTATCTGGCCTATGCGATGATCAGTACGCTTGGTATGACGGTATGGCTGATGATCCTGGGTGCGGTTGTGCTGTTTGTGATCTACATTCTGATCCGTATCGCTTATCTGAAGAAACATGGTCGGGATCTGATCGCAGAACTGAAACAACCATATGAGCCATGGGAAGCCCGTGAGCGCGAGTGCAAAGCGCTGGATGAAGTAAAATAGCCGTTGCTATTCACGGATACAAATGAATAAGAAACCGGTCGGGAAAGGCCGGTGTTGCGACAGCGTACGGATAGTATTCCGTACGCTGTTGTCGTATCCGGGGAAATCCGGAATATGAATAGAGGATGAGAGAGGAAAGTGAATTCACTGACAATATCCGGCGAAGCGTGTTGCGAGGATGGAGTGAGCAGCAACAGAAGGGTTGTGTGAAATAAATTAAGTATCGAATCGATGTGGAATATGTTATACTGAGAAAAAATGTGAAACCCTATGTTTGTGAGGGCGGTTTACACAGAAAGGACAGATATGGAAAAAGCAAGAACAGATGCATTATATTACGCGTTGAAAGAAAAAGGCTACCCCGATGATTTCTGCCGGGAGATCGCATATAAGCAGATGAATACGGATTATACCGCAACAAGGATGCTGGGATATCTGTACCGCGTATCGAACCCACGCCCGGAAGATGTGGTGGATGAGATGCTGGCAATCTTAAGTGACCGGAACGCGATCATTCAGAAAAAAGAACTGGAACATGCACAGGCAACGATCAACCGGATCTACAGAGAGGGGCTGTAACAGTCAGAATATGGACAAAAGAAAAATTGCAGTAAATACAGGATGTGTCTGTCTTATAATTCTGTTTATCTTCGGCTTTTATCAATCGATCCAGTGGGATAATACGAGCAGAAGAGGGCAGGAAGAAGCAAAAAAACAGAAGGAACTGGACGAGGCAGAGGCGGAAGAGAAGGCGTATGAGCGGGCAAAAGAATATATGGAAAATTACCGGATCAGCCTGCAGGAAAGTATGCAGGCTGCCGGAATTGAGGATATCAGAGTATCTTATGAGCAATACAATCAGAGCACGTATTCCAGCGTTTACAATTACTGGGACGATGATCCTGACTATCAGTATTTTTATTATGAACTGAGTTATTACTGTGACTCGATAGATTCTATATTTGAAGAAGCTACGCAAGATGGAAATTATGATTCTTTTATAGAACTGATGGAACGGGAGTGCAAGATTAAAGATCAGCGGCCGGTGGAAGTGGATGGGTTTTATAAAATATTTGTTGGAGATAGAAAATACGCCGTAAAGATCAATGAAAGAGATCCGGAAGGAGAACTGACAATTTCCCGGGAGTATGGAGTGTATTACAGACTGGTGCAGGGAGAAGACGGGTATGAGCTTTATACGAACAGAGGAAAGATTTATCCGAAAGAAGACATGGAAGAGGATAATGAATCGAAAAACAATGCCGGTTCGAACACCAATTCAGGCAGTACTAACAGTTCCGGAAGTTCCTATGGGCATGCCGGCGGATACGGTTCAGGCAGCTTTTACGGAAATGCCAGTGGATCCGGTTCTGGCAGCACTTCCGGGCATTCCAGTGGTTCCGGTTCTCTGAAAAAGACAGATCCCTACGATGTGGATGATTACGATGATCCCGATGATTTTGCGGAAGAATGGGCAGAAGATTTTGGAGATGGGGATTATGATGACGGATACGATGATGCTTATGATTACTGGGAAGAAGAGTATGATGATTAATCGAAATACATAGTTTGTGATATTGTGCGTATAAATATAAGTATATAATAGGTAGATAAAAAAATAAGCTGGGGTAACAGCGTGCTCCAGGAGAGTAAGCAGTCCTGTGATGGGGCTGCTTTTTTCTGCTTAAAGACCAAAAAATGAAAAAAAATATCAATAAAAAATCTAACTGATGAATTTTTTCAATAGTCCTTTGCATTGTTGACAGGAAAAAATTTCCTTGTTATTATGCTGATACTTTCGTTAGAATACGCTAACGAAAAATAGTTAACAAGGAGAGAAAAAGATGAAAAAGACATGGAAAAAAGTCGTATCACTGCTTATGTCCGTCATGGTTGTTTTCTCTATGATGGGAGTTCCTGTTATGGCAGAAGAAGCAAAAGCAGCGCCGACAGAGGTGGCTTCCTGTACAGCCAGCGGACTCTGGACGACAGTCCTGAACTTTGCATTCAAGGACACTGCCTGGATGAATGCAATCAACAGTGTGACCGTCAATGGTACAGTGTATACGAACAAAACGATCAGCAGCTTTGGAAGTGATACCAATATCTGGGATATAGGAAGTGCAACAGGAGCTTATGGAAGCTACACAGCGCTTAGAATTGTCAGTCCGGATACCTATCCGCTGACTGTTGATATCACAGCAGCCGGTTATCAGAAGCTGACCATGCAGGTGACAAAAACAACTGTAAGCTATCAGGATGTTTATACAGCAACCATAGTACCGCAGCAGCCGGTAGAAAAGACTTACAAAGCAACTGCAGCAGCTGCAACACACGGCAAAGTTACTCTGAGCAAGAGCGAAGGCATCAAAGAAGGCGAGACAGTAACTGCAACCGCAACACCGGACGAGGGATATGAACTGGATACCCTTACCGTTGCCGCTGCAGACAGCAAAGCAGTAGCAACACAGGCTACCAAAACAGGCTGTACATTTGCCATGCCTGCTTCTGATGTGACAGTTACTGCAACCTTCAAAGAAGAAGCACCGAAAACGATCGATCTGAGCCAGGTAAGCATCGCAACAGATACATTCGGAAATGACTGGGAAGTAACTTTTAAAGATGCGAACGGCTATGTAAAAGTGATCACAGAAGTGAAAGTAAACGGAACAACATGGGAAGAAAAATCCTACAGTATTTCTTCCGGTGGTGCATATAAGAAACATACAGACGATAACAAACTGGTATTTGCAGCAAAAGATTACAGCTCTGCACCGGTGATCCCGGTATTAAAGAGCGGTGATGTGATCACCATTTCCGCAAAAGGTTATGAAGATTTTACAGCAAAACTGGTTATCGACCTTGACGGAAAAGCATCTCTGGTAGCAGATGACGGAAAGAGAGATCCTTATGAACTGCATGTAAAGATCGAAGGTACTTTCGATTCTGCCCTGGTAGGACAGGACAATTACGATGCAGTATCCAGCGCCAGTGTCGGTGGCGCTTCCAGCAACAAAAACAGTGATGTAACGGTATACGGAGCAATGCTGGAAAAAGGCAAAGAACCGACCGATAGCGACTGGAAAGAACTGGACAATATGTCCCAGATCAAACTGGACGGTAAAAAATGCAGCGTAAGTATCGTACCGGATACTGCAAGCGGAACACCGGCTGACAGCGACAGCGGAATGCAGGGTGTCTATATGACCATCAGCAGTGCCCTGACACTGAGCGGTACACCGAAGGATGCCGGTAACTATCTGATCTCTGTAAAGATTACCGATCAGCAGGGAAGAGAAGCAGTCAGCAATACCTTACCGTTCCATGTATACACCGGAGAGGAAACTCTGGCAGACAGACTGGTAACAGATAACTTCAAACAGTATGAAAGCGGTCTGTATGCATGGGATATCATGGAACCATGGGCAATCAAAAACTTTGGAAGCAATGTGGATGGTGAAACAGAAAGCGTTCGTGTTCCGAAAGACCTGGAAGCATGGTTCGGATCTCATGTGAGCGGAACTTACGGATATCTGGGTTATGATCTTCCGTGGAAACAGGTAGTGAGTGGAGACATTCCGCAGACCCTGTATATTCCGGAAGGATGCAACCTGACACTGACCAATATGAAGATTCTGAGCAGCGTTCGCATCGTCATTGAAAATGGCGGAAAACTGACACTGGATGATTCTGTGGTACAGGGTATCATCGATGTACAGAGCGGCGGTACTTTCTCCATGAACTACAGCAGCTACAACAACGAATTTACCACAGGTGCATCTCTGTGTGGACAGCTTCGTCTGGCAGATGGCGCAATCCTGGAAAATGCAGCTATCTACTCTCATGCAAACTATCTTGCAAATGGAAACCTGACAGACCGTACCACTTCCGAGCCGGTAGTAACCGCAACCGGAAATGTTACGATCAAAGGCAAAGTATTTATCAAGGGCGATGACGGCGGAAGCGATATCGGACAGATGGCCCTGCGCGTATCCAACGGAACTCTGACACTAGAAGACGGTGCGGAACTGGTAGCTTACGGTGGAAGCGGCAAGACACTGCTGTACACCGAAGGAGGAACAGCAATTGAGCTGGATAATGCAACGATCACAGGAAACGGAAAAGTAACAGCAATCGGAGGAGATGTACTCTGGGGCAATGGCGGAACAGGTGTAACCGGAAACGGAATCATTTCCACAAAGGAAGCATTCCTTCAGGGAGCAACTGCAAACACTTCCAAAAAAGCCGTACCTGGAAAAGCAACCGACGGTAATGTAAAAGTGACAAGCACAAGCAAACACATCGAAGACGGAACCGAGATCTCCGGCGCAGACAACGATCCACTGGCAGATCTGTACTGGAAGACTGGAATTAACCCAACTCCGCCGCTGGATAAATTTGTAACAACTCCGGCACTGTCTATCAGTGATGTGGAAGTTGCAAATACAACCTATACCGGAAGTGCACTGGATCTGGTTGTAACAGCAAAAGACGGAGAAACCGTACTGACAGAAGGAACCGATTACTTCCTTACGTTCAAAGATGCAGACGGAAATGAGATTTCCGCAGATTCCATTGTACAGGCAGATACTTATACCGTAGTAGTAAATGGTGTCGGAAGTTATGGTGGAATACAGGAAATCCAGTTTACCGTGGAACCAAAACAGACCACTCTGAGCGTGACTACAGATCCGGCTTCTGCAACATACGATGGAACAAGCAAAACTCCGACCGTGGAAGTAAAAGACGGTGACCAGACACTGGTTGCAGGAACGGATTACAAAATCACTTACATTTACGGGGAAGAAACAAGTGCGAAAGATTTTGCAGGCGCAGAATTTGTAGAAGCAGGCAGCTATAAGCTGGTCATCACCGGAATCGGCAACTATGCTGGTTCCACCGGAGAAACTGTTTTTGAGATCAAAAAAGATTCCACCGGAACCGATGACACCAACAAAGGTGATGATAAGAAAGACGATACCAACAAAGGTAACGACAATACTTCCACCACCGATAAAAATGACGGAAATACAACAACCGATAACAACAAAACAACAGGAAAAGATAACCAGACGGTATTAAAAGATGACACAACAACCAGCAATACAAACAACACAAATACTACCGCCAAGACATCCACCAGAACAAACAGCGTGAAAACCGGAGATACCAACAACCTGTATATCTGGATCACACTGCTGGCAGTTTCCTGTGTTGCACTGGCAGGTCTTGTAGTATATACAAGAAGACGTAGAGCAAAATAAAAATATGAAATGAAAAAGATGTGGGCATCATGCATTATCCGGCATGATGCCCACGTTTTATGTTGCATTGCATATCAATAATTGGTCCAGTGGACCAATTTTGATTACGGGCAAAGGGCGAACGTTGACATGGCTGTATTGCTCTGGTAGAGTAATAAAAACAGAAGGCATCCGGCAGGGTGTGGTTGGGTTATCAAAAATTCTGAAAAAAGGAAAGGCGAGACAGAAAAATGGAAAAGCAGAAAATACTGGATCAGATCAAAGGGGGACTCATCGTCTCCTGTCAGGCGCTGGAACATGAGCCGCTGTATACGAAAGAGGGCGGTATTATGCCACTGATGGCGAAGGCTGCTGCACAGTCGGGCGCTGTGGGGATCCGTGCAAATACGGTGCGGGATATCACGCAGATCAAAGAGGTGGTAGCCCTTCCGGTGATCGGGATTATCAAGAAAGATTATGAAGGAACACCGATGTATATCACGGTGACGATGAAAGAAGTGGATGCCCTGGTCGCGTGTGGTGTGGATATTGTGGCGGTACAGGGAACCGGTGCCAGACGCCCGGACGGAAGCAGTGCACCGGAATTTATCCGTGCGGTCAAAGAAAAATACCCCCAGCAGCTGGTAATGGCAGACTGTGCGACGTTGGAAGAAGGAATCGCATGTGCCGAGGCGGGGGCTGATTTTGTGGGTACTACGATGCGTGGCTACACACCGGAGACAAAAGGATGCGACGATATCGATTATGCATTTATCCATGAACTTTCCGAAAAATGCCCTGCAAAGATCATTGCAGAAGGACATATCCATTACCCGGAACAGGCAAAAAAAGCGTTGGAAGCGGGTGCATTTGCTCTGGTAGTCGGAGGGGCAATCACAAGACCTGCGGAGATCACATCAAGATTTGTTTCGGCGATCCGAAAATAAGAGAGCAAATAGAACGTTGTTATAAGAAAACAGTGACGGTTGACTTTATGTAAACCAACCGTCACTGTTTTTCTATGCTGAAATTATATGGAAAAAGTTATGTTCATATGGATTACCGTTCACCGGCTGTGTCCAGACCCATCACCCATTTTCCGTTGGTAAAATCCGGAATATCAACGACAGCACCGCCTCTGGCTACAGACATCTCGGACAGGGCTGTGATCGCCATCCAGGAAGCTGCATCGTAGACATCTACCGGCATCGGGCTGTCTTCGCGCAGGCACTGGAAGAACTGTTCGAATTCCAGCCAGTCCATGCCGCCGTGGCTGCCCTGGACGCCTTCTTCGAGGAATTTTTTCCAGATCGGATGATCGTAGGTTTCGGCGTAGGTATCAGCATTTCCGCTGCACTCTTTTCTCCAGTCAAAATCGTGATCGCGGTCTTCTTTGCGGTCGATGAAGACAGAATCGGTGGCTTCTTCGTACATGCCTTTGGTTCCGCGGACAGTGAAGTTACGGCTGTAGTATCTCGGCAGGGTGGTGTCGAGGGTCAGTTGGATGGTTTCTCCGTTGGCACAGCGGATCATTGTGGTGATGATATCACCCTGGGCAAAATGTGCCTGTTTCAGTCTTTCGTCATCGCTCTTATTCTGCATGATGAACTCATGGAGTCCTGCGGACTTGGAGGCGAAGGAAGAAAGGGTGAGCATCCGGTTTCCGTGGTTGATATTCAGGATCCTGGCGATCGGTCCCAGATCGTGAGTCGGATAGTTTTCGCAGTTTCTGGACAGATAATTTCTAAGGCGGTAATGTCTGTTCTCTTTTCCGAATGCGATTTCGTCTCTCAGATCATGCTGATATCCACCGGCGCAGTGAACTATCTCACCGAGAACACCCTGTTCTACCATATTTAATACCATCAGTTCGCGGCGGCCGAAGCAGCAGTTTTCCAGGAACATGAACGGTGTTTTAGTTTTTTCATAAGCATCGACCAGTTTGTAGCAGTCTTCCAGAGAGTAAGCGCCACCGACTTCCATGGCTACGGCTTTTCCGGCATACATGGCAGCAAGGGCGATCTCTACATGAGATTCCCAGGCGGTTACGATGATGATCGTATTTACCTCTTCATTTGCGATAATATCTTTATAATCGGTAGATACAAAAGGCGTCGGCTGTCCGGCAGCTTCCACTACTTTCGCTCCTTCCCGGGCGCGATCTTCATAAACATCGCAGACAGCGACAACCTGTTCTTTCTGAGCCAGAACAATATTTTCCAGCAGATCTTTTCCGCGGCATCCAAGGCCGATATATCCGATTTTAATATTTTCCATTAGAGTCTCTCCTTTATGTGTCTTTGTATAACCATTTAGTAGATAGAGTTCTGCGAGGTTTTTTGCTCTCGTAACTGCGAATATGCCGAATGATTATATTCTGAGGTTTATTATACACAGATACCGGGATTTGGCAAGGAAAGTAAAATCTAAATATTATGAAAAATCGTAACTATTCAGTAGCCACTGTCCACTGTGAAGGTACTGAACAGTTACGAAAAATCAAAGAAAAGTGAGTGAGAATCTTGTGTTTTATGTGGGAAATTTCTATAATAAAAGAAGAATCGTTTGAAAAAAATGAGAAGATTTCTGAGGGCTACAAACATAATGTAAAGGAGACAGGAAATTATGAAATTTACCAATGGTTACTGGCTGCTTCGTGATGAGATGAAAGCTGCCTATGCAGTAGAGTACGGAAGTCACCGGGTATACGGGCAGGAACTGACGATGTATCTGCCGTGTTCCCATATTGTGGATCGGGGAAGCTGTCTGAATATCCCGCTTCTGACGGTGACACTGTCCAGTCCGATGGACGGTGTGATCAAAGTGTCTGCGGTGCATCATGACGGAGCCGTATATAACGGACCTTTTGCAAAGATTTATACCGGCGATGCGCATGTGCGGATCGAGGAGAATGAGGAGCAGCTGATCTATCAGACGGGCTCTCTGAAAGCGGTGATCGATAAAGCACCGAATGGATACAAGATGGCATTTTATGAGGGAGATACTTTCCTCACAGAGTCGAGTTTCCGGAATCTTGCCTATATGCAGAACACAAAAACCGGGAAAAACTATATGCTGGAGCAGATGTTCCTCGATGTGGATGAATATGTCTACGGACTCGGGGAACGTTTCACGCCGTTCGTAAAAAACGGACAGGTAGTGGAGATGTGGAACGAGGATGGCGGAACTGCCAGTGAGATTGCCTATAAAAATATCCCGTTCTATGTGACAAATAAAGGCTACGGTATCCTGGTGGACAACGAGGGCGATGTGGCGTATGAGATCGCCAGTGAGAAGGTAGAACGGGTCCAGTTTTCCGTGGAGGGGGAACGTCTGGATTATTATGTGATCAGTGGAAAAACGCCGATGAGAACCGTAGAAAAATACACAGAACTGACCGGAAAACCGGCACTGCCGCCGGCATGGTCGTTCGGATTGTGGTTGACGACTTCTTTTACTACGAATTATGATGAGGCGACCACTTCCGGTTTTATTCAGGGCATGGCAGACCGGGAGATTCCGCTGCATGTGTTCCATTTTGACTGCTACTGGATGGATGCCTATGAGTGGTGTAACTTTGAATGGGATCCCGCGACATTCCCGGATCCGAAAGGCATGCTGAAACGGTATCATGATCGCGGGCTTCACATCTGTGTATGGATCAATCCGTATATCGGACAGAAATCCTGTCTGTTCAAAGAGGGAAAGGATCATGGCTATCTGGTTAAGAAAACAGACGGAAGCGTATGGCAGACGGATCTGTGGCAGCCTGGTATGGCACTGGTTGATTTTACGAATCCGGATGCTGTGGCATGGTATCAGGGAAAGTTAAAGACGCTGCTGGATATGGGCGTGGATTGCTTTAAAACTGATTTTGGTGAGAGAATCCCGGTGAAAGAAATCGAGTATTTTGACCATTCCGATCCGGTGAAAATGCATAATTACTATACTTATCTGTATAATCAGGCAGTTTTCGAATTACTGGAGCGTGAGAGAGGAACCGGCGAAGCTGTACTGTTCGCGCGTTCTGCCACCGTCGGTGGTCAGCAGTTCCCGGCACACTGGGGCGGTGACTGTTCTGCAAGCTATGTTTCCATGGCAGAGACTCTTCGTGGAGGACTTTCTCTGTCTCTGGGTGGATTTGGTTTCTGGAGTCATGATATCAGTGGATTCGAGAGTACCGCACCGGCGGACATCTACAAACGCTGGTGCCAGTTTGGCCTGTTAAGTTCTCACAGCCGGCTGCACGGTTCGTCTTCTTACCGTGTGCCGTGGATGTTTGATGAAGAGGCATGTGATATTCTGCGGGAATTTGTCAATCTGAAATGTCGTCTGATGCCATACCTGTACGGGCAGGCTGTGCGTTCACACAAAGAAGGCCGTCCGGTGCTGCGCCCGATGTTCCTGGATTTCCCGGAGGATCGTGCATGTGATACCCTGGATCGGCAGTATATGTTCGGCGATTCTCTGCTGGTGGCTCCGATCTTTAAAGAGAACGGTGAAGTGCAGTATTATCTGCCGGAGGGAACCTGGTATAATCTGATCACCGGAGCAGAGGTGAGTGGAGGAAAATGGCAGAAAGAGACGCATGATTATCACAGTCTGCCACTGATGATCCGTCCAAATACAGTGCTTGCTTTGGGCAATAATGACCAGAAACCGGATTATGATTATGCGGATGGTGTTAGCCTTCTGGTATCCGCGTTTGATGAGGGAGCCGAAGCGAAAACTGAGATACCGGATCTGAAAGGAGAGACGGTGATGACGGTGACTGCGAAACGTGTGGGAGATGAGATTCACCTGCATGTGGAAGGCGGAAATGGAAATTATACGGTGAGGAGCCTTTCGGGTTGCAAGGTAGTTGTGGAAGCGTAAGAATCTGCGGGGACAGAGAAGAAATACCGAAGCGTATCCGTAGAAATGTCAGAAAAGCCATAATGCGAAAATAAAATTGTAAAATTATATCACCACAAAGAAAAAGCATGCATACAGAAGCGAAAAAATCCTGTATGCATGTTTTTTTGATGCATTGCATATTAAAAATTGATCTGGTGAATCAATTTGCTTACATAAGATGCGTAGAACACTGCTGGATGTATCTGGATTCTGTGTCGGTCGTGGGAGATTGCAGTTGAAAAAGTCCTGTGTGCGGATCAGTTACCGGCAGCCGTACCGCGCTCCGCCCAGCGAAACCACTTTTGTGGAAATTCAAAGACAAACGGGATGCCAAGCACGATCGCCACCGCGATCTTCAAAGTCTGGAATCCACGGTCGGAAGCTTTGGCCAGCTGATCTGTCACGACATAATAGGCAGTCCAGTAGATCCCTGCTCCCGGAACCAGCGGGAAGATGCCTGCAACGAGAAAGATCGTCACCGGACAGTGGCGCCGGACCGCACTGAGCCTGGAGAGAAAAACGACAAGAACCGTGGCAAAAAAGGTGGAACCGAAGAGCCCGCAGCCAGCTAGCAGTAACTTGTAGCAGATCCAGCCACAGCCACCGGCCAGACCACAGTTTACATAATATTCCTTTGGTACCTGAAAGAGCAGGGCGAAAGCGATCGTACCGACAAAAGCGGTAAGAAATTCGAAAATCAGATGTACGGACATAAAGATAACCTCCTGAGAGATAGATAAATATATTTGATTTACGCAAGCAATAAGTAAGCTTCGCAAAGCGTATGTTATCTCGTTTTATAAAATCCGCCGGGACGAAAGAAACCCATGCATTCATAGAACCCCATGAATCACGGCAGAATCGCACCGCCCACAAAATGGTGATACCCGATCATTACAAGACCGACGCCCATTGCGATACTGAACGTGACAAGCAGTGCGTCCAGCATGCGGACCGCACCGGCAATATAGTCCTGGTCGGCGATATCGCGGATGCCATTCGTAAACGCCACACCGGGAACCAGCGGGATGATGGAACCGATGATAATCTCACTCAGATGATGTCCCAGTCCCAGCTGATAGATCAGCACAGCGATGAAAGTCACAAACATGCCACCGGATATATTCGTTGCGATTTTGGAAAGCTGTCCTTTCACCACGCACAGCAGATAGACATACAACAGAAGCCCCGCGATAAAAGCCACGATACAGTCCACCGGATCGCCGCCGAAGAGATAACAGAAACATCCACTGCCCACGCCGGAAGCAAGGATCTGGTAGAGATTCCGCTTGGCAGGCATCTGCTGGATATCCTGAAGCTTCTGATAGGCTTCCTCCGGTGTATAGAATCCGTGTTCAATCTCACGGGAGAGCTGGTTGACCGCAGTGACACGGTCAAGCCGGGTAGCACTCAACGGGATGTGGCGTACCCAGGCAAAGTTTTGATCCGAGTTGCTGTCAGCCGTGAGAAAAAAACCACTGCTTAGGACAAACGGATCACACGATTCGATGCCGTAGGCATGGGCGATCCGGTCGATGGTTTCCTCCACACGGAAAATCTCCGCTCCGCTCGCCAGCAGGATATCCCCGGCAAGTGCCGCCACATTTAACGCCATACGGTTATGTTCTTTTTCTACAGTTTCCAAAATAAAATCCCCCATTGTACACAAAAGATGCGGATACAGAAATAGAAAGATTCGGGATGTATTCGCGTATGGTATGACTCTAACACATTTTCGAAAGAAAACAAAGAAAAACCGATGCATTTTCAGCAGAAAATCAGGAGACATTTCACCATGTGGATGAGGAAAAGCAGCAGGAATCGACGGAAACGGTGGGATTTTTTGCTTGTTTTGAAATAGGTCTTGACGGGGGGAAGGAATATCTGTAATATATTCAAGAAGTACGCCCATCTGGTTGAAAAAGTTGGTGGGTGAGAAATGGAAAATAGAAAAGAAGTAACCGGCGGATCGTGGGTTGACTGTGGGATGGCGGTTATGAAAAAGAGGATAAGTATATGAAGAAAGATTGGGAAAACGTGACACTGATGCCGGAGTTTGACGAGCAGGGTGTTGCCTGCTATCGGCTGGATGGCGGGGATTATCTGAATGAGTATTATGTGGTTTCGGAGGCGGAGACGCGGAAGCTTCTGAATACACCGGAGATTGTTGGGTATGAGGTTTATAACTGCCTGATTCCTTCTACTTCTCAGATGTTGTATTATCTGAAAGAACAGAAGAAGGTGACGACGGCAAATATTTTATCGATCCTTCGCGGTGCGCTGAATTATCCGCTGGAGGAGAGCTGCTACCGGGAGCATATCCGTGTGCATGATATCAGTTTCTTATCCAGTGAGCGTGTATTTCAGGAGGAAGAGATCGCAGGGCTGGAGATCAAGTACAGCAAGCTGACGATGGTTCCGGACAGCACATTGATGATCGGGGATATTATTGCGAGTGGGGAGACGTTGATCCACTGTCTGCGGTATGTGACTGATTTTTATCGGAATCACGGGGCAAAGCTTCGGAATATTATCATCTTTACGATCGGTGGAACGAAGGGAATCGAGATCCTGGAGGATCTGACCCGGGATATTCGGGAGTTCTGGCCGGAATTTGAAGGATTTATCACGGTATATTATGAAGGAATCTTTGGAATATACTCGGATAAAGGTGTGTCAGGCATCAACCTTCCGAATGTCGACTTCTACTGGAAAGGCGGTATCGTGGCTCCGGAATTTCGTCGGGAGACACTTTCCATGTGCAGTCCTCTGTTTGAAAAGTGTATTATCTATGATGGCGGTGCGAGACGTTACGAGATCCATGAGCATGTAGAAGAAGTGCTGGAGTTCTGGAACGGGATCAAAGAGCGCGCCGGTCAGATTGATTTTGGAACTTTACTGGAAGAAAAACTCGGTTATGAACTTCCAATCAGTTACGAAGACTGGCTCCATGCAAACCATTATGAAAAGATCCGTCCGGCAGATACAAAATGGCTGTATCGTCAGGAACAGGGATATGTGGAGAGCATGAAGAACATTACATTAGAAGAACTGGCGCAGCAGCGGATCGATGAATTTACCGGTGCACTGCGTAAATATATTCTGTAATGGAATCAGCCGAAAGACAAATAAGGTTATGGAAACAAACTGAGACGGGAGAAAACAAATGAAAAAAGAGACAGAACAGAAAGTAGATATTGATTATGCGGATCGCGTCGTACCGGAGGAAGGAAAGAAGGGCTTTGTGACCATGTTTATGATCATGCTGGGATTTACCTTCTTCTCCGCGAGTATGTGGGCAGGTCAGCAGCTGGCAGCAGGACTGGATTTCTGGGGATTCTTAAAATCTCTGCTGTTCGGTGGAGCAATCCTTGGTCTGTACACCGGACTTCTTGGTTATGTCGGAGCGAAGACAGGTATGAGCATGGATCTGCTGGCGCAGAAAGCCTTCGGAGAGAAAGGTTCCTATCTTTCCTCTGCAATGATCAGTTTTACACAGATCGGCTGGTTCGGTGTTGGTATCGCCATGTTTGCGATTCCGGTAGCAGGAGAATTATTCGGTGACAGTAAAACTGCCATGTGGGCACTTGTTATCGGAGCCGGTGTGTGTATGACAGCTTCCGCTTACTTTGGTATAGATTCTCTGACGGTGATCAGCTATATTGCAGTGCCGCTGGTAGCAGTACTCGGTACAGTGGCTATGGTCATGGCGATCCGTCAGGGCAACGGAACGATCGTGGATCAGTTCGCCGTATCCAGCGGTTCGCTCACCGTCGTTGGCGGTGCCGGTCTGGTTGTGGGATCTTTCGTATCCGGTGGAACTGCAACCCCGAACTTTACCCGATTTGCCAAAGATGCGAAGACAGGAACGATCGCAACGGTCGTGGCATTCTTTATCGGAAACTCCCTGATGTTCTTCTTCGGAGCAATCGCCTATATTTTCGTAGGCGGAAATGATATCTTCGAGGTTATGATCCGTCTGAATCTGTTCTACATGGCAGTTCTGGTACTTGGTCTGAACATCTGGACAACCAACGACAATGCCCTGTATACTGCCGGTCTTGGTCTGGCAAATATCTTTCATCAGAAGAAAAAACCGATGGTTCTGGTATCCGGTATCATCGGAACTGTGCTTTCTGTATGGCTGTATTATAACTTCACAAAATGGCTGAACATCCTGAACTGTACGCTGCCGCCGGTAGGTATCATCCTGGTACTTTCATACTTTATGAATAAGAAAGAGTATGAAGATCCGACCGCGAAACCTGCAGTGGTCAACTGGTTCGCTGTAGGCGGTGTGATCCTGGGAGCTGTTGTGGCAAATGTTGTAAAATTGGGAATTGCTTCCATTAATGGTATGGTGGTAGCAGCTGTATGCTATCTGATTGGCCAGGGAATTACCAAAAATAAATAAAAAATATAGAGAAAAATACAAAAAACCGTTATGTTGTACGAAAAACCGTAGGCATAACGGCTTTTTTGGTATACAATAGAGCGTAGAGTCTGCGAGAAGATAATATGGAGGGTTACATAATATGGAACAGGAAAAAATCAATCGATTGCAATGGATCCTTGATGATGCAGTGGCAAGGGGAGAGATCCCGGGCGCGATTCTGATGGTCAGAAAAGAAGGGAAGGAAACCGTGTATCTGGAAAGCGGTTATGCGGATATCGAGGCAAAAAAGCCGGTGTCGAGAGACAGTATTTACCGTCTCTATTCTATGTCCAAACCGATCACCGCAACTGCAGTGATGATTCTGGTGGAGCGGGGACTGATCGATCTGGCAGATCCGGTATGTAGATATCTTCCTGGATTTTGTGGACAAATGGTGGCTGCAGCAGACGGACATGTGGAAAAGCCATGGCGGGATGTCACGATCCAGGATCTGGTGAATATGACCTCCGGTCTGGTCTATGACGGCAATCATCTGACCGGAAAACAGACGGAAGCCTTATTTACCGAGGTGATTCAGGGACTTGATGAGGGAGAAGGAGGAGCTTATGGTACGGTGGAGATTGCCAACCGTCTCGGACAGATCCCGCTTGCCTTTCAGCCGGCGCGCTCCTGGTGCTATGGAACTTCCGCTGATGTGGCAGGTGCCCTTGTGGAAGTGGTTTCCGGTATGCGGTTCGGAGATTTTCTGGAAAAAGAGATCTTCACTCCACTGGAAATGGTGGATACAGGCTTCTGGGTACCGGAAGAGAAGCAGAGCCGGCTGGTGAAAACGTATGAGTGTAACGAAGGAAAGCCGTCGGTACTCTATACCGGTAATCATCTGGGCATCCGGAATGCGATGGATCGCCGCCCGGCATTCGAATCCGGTGGTGCAGGCCTGGTGTCTACGATTGATGATTATTCTCATTTTGCACAGATGTTGTTAAATGGCGGAAGTTATAAGGGAAAACAGATCCTCAGTCCGGCGATGGTACGCTTTATGACCGGTCATGTGCTGAGCGCAGAGCAGCAGGAAGTCTTTGAACGGGAAGGTATGGCATGGCTGGAAGGATTTTCTTATGGTAATTTCATGCGTGTGCTGGTGAACCCGGGCAGATCCACAACGCTGGGAAGCAAGGGAGAGTACGGCTGGGACGGCTGGCTCGGCTGCTATTTTGCCAATGCACCGCAAGATCAGATGACGATCCTTATGATGACACAGAAAAAAGATTCAGGAACTTTCCGGATGACACGGTTGCTGAGAAATACGATTTATAATATGTAAAAAACATAATTCTGTGGAAGAATGAACAGTTACAAAACTATAAACAAATGGAGAAGATGTGATGAAAAAAAGAGAATCATTTAATACCCGGTGGGGATTTATCCTGGCGTGCATCGGTTCGGCGGTGGGCATGGGAAATATCTGGATGTTTCCCACCAGAGTATCGTTATATGGAGGCGGAGCATTTCTGATTCCGTACTTTATCTTTGTGGCGCTGATCGGATTTACCGGGGTGATCGGAGAGATGACATTCGGACGTGCAACGAGATCCGGTCCGATTGATGCGTTCGGAATTGCCTGTGAGAGAAAAGGAAAAAGAAAACCGGGAGAAGCACTGGGGCTGATCCCGGTGGTCGGCTCGCTGGCGATGGCGATCGGCTATACGGTCGTTATGGGATGGATCTTAAAATATACGGTCGGCGCATTCACCGGGGCGACACTGGCACCGGCTGATGTGGACGAATTCAGTGCTGTGTTCGGTTCGATGGCATCTGCGTTTGGCAATACAGGCTGGCAGGTTGTGATCCTGCTGACAGCTATGGGGATCCTGATGTTCGGTGTCGGTGGCGGAATCGAGAAAGTCAATAAAGTGCTGATGCCGGTATTTTTCCTGCTGTTTGTGGGACTTGGCATCTATGTGGCATTTCAGCCGGGGGCTGTGGACGGATATCACTATATTTTCCGTGTGGACGGCAAGGCGCTTGGCGATCCGAAAACGTGGATTTTTGCCCTGGGACAGGCATTTTTCTCCCTCTCGGTGGCGGGAAACGGAACGCTGATCTATGGCTCGTATCTGCCGGATGAAGAAAATATTCCGGCTGCTGCGGGAAGAGTGGCTTTCTTTGATACACTGGCTGCGATGCTGGCAGCTCTGGTCATCATCCCGGCGATGGCAACCACTGGCGCGCAGCTTGACCAGGGCGGTCCGGGACTTTTATTTATCTTCCTGCCAAACCTGATCAAAAATATGCCGGGAGGAAAGATCATTGTGATTATTTTCTTTGTTGCTGTATTATTCGCGGGGCTGACCTCCCTGATCAACCTGTACGAAGCACCGATCGCAACGGTTCAGGAGAAATTCCATCTGGAGAGAAAACCGGCATGTGCGGTGATCGCGGTGATCGGCGTGATAGTTGCCATCCTGATCCAGGGTATCGTATCCGGCTGGATGGATGTGCTTTCTATCTACATCTGCCCGCTGGGGGCCGGACTGGCTGGTATCATGCTGTTTTGGGTATGCGGAAAAGAGTATGTGGAAAAACAGGTAAACAAAGGACGAAGTAGTCACCTTACCTCCTGGTTTTACCCGATCTGTAAATATGTTTATGTGCCGGTGTGTATCCTGGTGCTGGTTCTTGGGATCGCGCTGGGAGGTATCGGATGAAAAAAATACTTCTGATAGCGACAGGTGGAACCATTGCATCCAAATATACGGAACAGGGACTTTCTCCGCAGATCTCGGCGAATGAGCTTCTGGAGTATGTTCCTGCTGCGAGAGAATTCTGTACGATCGATACGGAAGCGCCGTTTTCTCTCGACAGTACGAATGTGTGTGCGAAACACTGGGCTGCACTGGCGGAACTGATTGAGAAAAAGTATGAGTATTATGATGGATTTGTCATCTGTCACGGGACAGATACGATGGCGTATACCGCGGCGGCGCTTTCTTATCTGATCCAGAACAACCGGAAACCGGTCGTTGTGACCGGTGCACAGAAACCCATTGATCTTGCGATCACAGATGCGCGCTCCAATCTTCTGGACAGCCTTCGTTTCGCTTCTCATCCGCGGGCACACGGGACGGTCATTGTTTTCGGCGGCAAAGTCATCGCAGGAACCCGTGCAAAAAAAGAGTTTTCGAAAAGCTATAATGCATTTTCGAGCATTAACTATCCGGATATCGCGGTAATCCACGATGACAGGATCGTCTTTTACATTGATGATAAGGAACAGTCTACGAAACTGTTGCAGTTCTATCATGAGATGGACGACCGTATTTTCCTTCTGAAACTGATCCCGAGCATCGATCCGCTGGTGCTGGAAAATCTGGCGGATTCCTATGATGGACTGATTCTGGAATCATTTGGTGTAGGGGGCTTGCCGGACTATGGAAACCATGACTTTGCAGCAATGATCGAAAAATGGACATCTGCCGGAAAACTGGTCACAATGTCCACACAGGTGACCCATGAGGGAAGTGATATGGGAATCTATAAAGTGGGAAAAACAATCAAAGAGAATTTTGAGATCTTGGAGTCCTACGATATGACACTGGAGGCTACAGTAACGAAGATGATGTGGATTCTGGCGCAGACGAGGGATTTTTCGGAGTGCAAGAAGTTGTTTTATACGACGATTAATAAAGATATTTTGTTTTGAAGGAACCAATGGGGACGGAGAAAAGTGGCTTTTCAAAGCCACTTTTCTCCGTCCCCATTGGTTTTTCGGTAAGCCCCCGGTGTCGTATGCACCTCTTTCCGAAATACCTGCGAAAAATAAGACTGGGAAGAGAATCCGACGGACTGTGCAATCTTGGCAATCGGCAGATTGCTGTGCGTCAGAAGTTCCTTTGCCTCATCAATCCTCCGGTTGATCAGATAACTGATCGGAGATACTCCTTTATAGCGTGTAAAAGCATGAACCATATAATATTTATTCATATATGTCAGCTCACTCAGGGTATCCAGATTGATCTCCTCCGCGAAATGCTCATCGAGATACTGTTCAATAAAATGACATTCCCGCGAAAGTTTGTCTGTGGTGGAGAAATCCGGGGTGGCGATGGTGTTGCGGTCGACCAGCTGGATCAGGATCTCAAGAAGGTTCTGACAGATGTTGATATAATTTTCCTTTTTTTCCCGGAGCTCCTGGGTCAGGGTCTGGGTGTAAAAAAGCATTTCTTTTCGGTTGGAACGAAGATTGCAGATCGTGTATGGCAAAAATGTATTGTTGGCAGAACGAAAAGAGATTCCGCCCAGTCCCAGAACGATATATTCCAGAGCATTTTCCCCGTGGCTGAACTCCGTATGTGTCACGTTCGGATTGATCAGTACCAGGTCGTCTTCTACAACCGGGAAAGAATCATTTTCTGTCTGAAAAACACCGGTTCCGTGAATGACATAAAAAAGTTCGGCGAAAGCATGGGAATGAAGAATACTCTGCCAGTTCCGGTCATAGCGGGATTTGCTGATATAGAGAAGCCGGATGTCCAGCCGTTCGCTGGATAAGGCTTCTTTTTCAGGTGCGGTAAATATATAGCGATGATATGCCATGCGTTCCTGTTCCTCCTTTTTTATGTGCAAAATGCGAAAAAGTATAGAAGAAGTATAAAATGTGTTATATAAATTTACAAGAAATTATTTAGGATAAAGCAAGAAAACTAAAAAAATAGACAACATAGAGATATAGAAACCGACAGAAGTGTGATACGATGCAAGTAGAACCAATAACCAGACAAAAAAGATAAGGAGGAAATCATGAAGGAGAGAACAAAGAGATTGCAGGCACTTTTCTGTGCACTTGCAGTAACGGCAACTTCTGTTGGCTCACCGTTGGTATCGGTCCCCGTATATGCGGAGGAAACACAGGGAGCAGAAGATACTTCTGAACATCCGGAAACAGAGAACGGAAAAGCAACAGATACATCAGACAATGCGATATCAGAAAGTCCGGATCAGGTAGAGAAACTGATACCGGAGAATCCGAATCCGGAGCCAGTGACAGAGGACGAAGGGGATAGCAGTCAGAAAACAACAGTGGCGGCAGAAGCGGCACAGACGCCGCAGGCAGCAGCGGTGCAGGAAGCACAGATACAGGAAGCACAGATACAGGAAGCCGAAACCGTAACGCCAAAAGAGAGCACTCTGACAGTAAAAATCAACGGAACCGCAGCGAGCGGAGAAAGTCTGGAAGCAGCAGTGACCGCAAGCGGAACGGAAGCTGCCGCAGTGACCCGTCTCGATCTGATATCCGGTACGATCACACAGGCAGATCTGGCATATATCACAACCCTGACCAGTCTGCAGGATTTTCATATGCAGCTGGGAAGCGGACTGAAACTGATCGGAAAGACCGGAAGTGCAACGACAGTGCTCGGAAAAAATACCGCGGTACTGAATTTTGCACCAAAAGCATCCGGAAGTAGCAAGGGTGCGCTCAGATCTGTGGAACTTGGCGGCGTGACCGAGATCCTGACCGGCGGAATCGTTTCGGACTCGATAGAAACGATCAGCATGCCGGATGTTGTGAACGTGGGCATGAATGCGTTTAAGGGATTCGGATGGCTGGAGAGCATCTCACTGCCAAAGGCAGAAACCATCGGTTCGAGTGCATTTTTTAACTGTACCAGAATGACCAGTATCACACTGGAATCCGTAAAAACACTGGAAACAAGCAGCTTTGAAAATACAAACAGCCTGACAAAACTGACCTTACCGGCAACCATCCAGACGATTAAAAATATCAAATTTGGTACGGCAAGCCAGGGAAATAAAGTGGGAACCCGACTGGTGATGAAAGGCATGACACCGCCGAAAGTGACAAAAGGAGCATTTTCCGGGATTTCTCAGAACAAAATCTCTACTGTGACTGTACCGGTAGGTGCTCTCGATGCATATCTGGCACAGATCAATGCAGAAAACAGCTCTGCGGGACTGATCAGCAAAAGAGAGACGATGTGGAACAATCTGTACCTGAGAGAAGAGGGCAGTTATGCAGTAGAATATTACAGCGAGTATGTCACCGGCGTGAAAGTGGCATATGTGAAAGCCGGAGAGGGAGTCACCGCAGAAAAAGTGGCATCTGCGACGAAAGCAGGAAATATTTTCAAAGGCTGGAATACAAAGAAAAACGGAACGGGAGAAGCTTTCGGAGAGGGAAGCGTACCGACCGATGATATCACCGTGTACCCGGTATTTGCAGCAGCATGCACGATCCAGGTACATCAGGAAGATGGAACCACAACAAAACTGGAAGTAGAGAAAGGTCAGGCGATCAGAGAAAACCTGCCTGCAGCACCGACAAAAGAGGGATATCTCTTCAAAGGCTGGAACACCAGCGCCGACGGAACCGGAACGACGGTGACTGCGGATACGATCATTACAGAAAATATGGATATTTATCCGGTTTACGAAGAAAATCTGCCGGATGTTATTAAAGTTCTGGTAAATGGCATCAGCGTGGACGGTTCAAGCCTGGAAGACGCGATCAAAGACAGTAAGGTAGCAGTAGCCGATGTGACGAGCATCGAACTGGTATCCGGGGAGATCACACAGAACGATCTGGCATATCTTGCACAGATAACGAACCTGAAAAAATTCACGATGCATCTGGGTGAAGACCTGATCCTGCACGGAAAAGACGGCAATCCGACAACGGTACTGGGACCAAACAGTGCGGTACTGAACTTTGCACCGAAGGCAGCAGGAAGCAGCAAGGGAGAACTGAGAGAAGTGCACCTGGAAGGTGTGACGGAGATTCAGAAGGGCGGAATCGTTTCGGACTCGGTAGAAACGATCAGCATGCCGGATGTTGTGAATGTGGGCGCGAATGCGTTCAAGGGATTTGGATGGCTGGAGAGCATCTCACTGCCAAAGGCAGAAACCATCGGTTCGAGTGCATTTTTTAACTGTACCAGAATGACCAGTATCACACTGGAATCCGTAAAAACACTGGAAACAAGCAGCTTTGAAAATACAAACAGCCTGACAAAACTGACCTTACCGGCAACCATCCAGACGATTAAAAATATCAAATTTGGTACGGCAAGCCAGGGAAATAAAGTGGGAACCCGACTGGTGATGAAAGGCATGACACCGCCGAAAGTGACAAAAGGAGCATTTTCCGGGATTTCTCAGAACAAAATCTCTACTGTGACTGTACCGGTAGGTGCTCTCGATGCATATCTGGCACAGATCAATGCAGAAAACAGCTCTGCGGGACTGATCAGCAAAAGAGAGACGATGTGGAACAATCTGTACCTGAGAGAAGAGGGCAGTTATGCAGTAGAATATTACAGCGAGTATGTCACCGGCGTGAAAGTGGCATATGTGAAAGCCGGAGAGGGAGTCACCGCAGAAAAAGTGGCATCTGCGACGAAAGCAGGAAATATTTTCAAAGGCTGGAATACAAAGAAAAACGGAACGGGAGAAGCTTTCGGAGAGGGAAGCGTACCGACCGATGATATCACCGTGTACCCGGTATTTGCAGCAGCATGCACGATCCAGGTACATCAGGAAGATGGAACCACAACAAAACTGGAAGTAGAGAAAGGTCAGGCGATCAGAGAAAACCTGCCTGCAGCACCGACAAAAGAAGGATATCTCTTCAAAGGCTGGAACACCAGCGCCGATGGAACCGGAGAAACTGTGACTGCGGATACGGTGATTACTGAAAATATGGATCTTTACCCGATCTTCGAGGAAGACATTCCACCGGTAGTGGAAGTACGAGTAGTATTCGATGTGGATGGACAGAAGAGCGAAGTGAAGGTAGTGAAAGGAGAGGCAATTGGAAGTAACCTTCCGGTGAATCCAGAGAAAGAAGGATATACCTTTAAGGGTTGGAATACCAAAGCGGATGGAACTGGAGAAGCTGTGACCGCGGAAACTGTAGCGACGGACGAGATGGAAGTATATGCAGTATTTGAGCAGAATCCAGCACCGATTGAAGAAGTGAGAGTAATCTTCGATGTAGACGGTGTGAAGAGCGAAGTGAAAGTAGTCAAGGGAGAAGCAATTGGAAGTAAACTTCCAGCAGCCCCAGAGAAAGAAGGATATACCTTCAAAGGCTGGAATACCAAAGCGGACGGAACCGGAGAAGCCGTGACTGCGGAAACCGTAGTGGCAGATGAAATGGAAGTATACGCCGTATTCGAACAGAACCCAGCACCAATTGAAGAAGTCAAAGTTGTTTTTGACGTAGACGGTGTGAAGACGGAAGTGAAAGTCATTAAAGGAGAAGCAATCGGAAGTAACCTTCCGGTAGATCCGACAAAAGATGGCTACACCTTCAAAGGCTGGAATACAAAAGCCGATGGAACGGGAGAAGCTGTGACCGCGGAAACTGTAGTAACGGATGAGATGGAAGTATACGCCGTATTCGAACAGAATCCAGCACCGATTGAAGAAGTCAAAGTTGTTTTTGACGTAGACGGTGTGAAGACGGAAGTGAAAGTCATTAAAGGAGAAGCGATCGGAAGTAACCTTCCGGCAGATCCGACGAAAGACGGCTACACCTTCAAAGGCTGGAACACCAAAGCGGATGGAACGGGAGAAGCTGTGACCGCGGAAACTGTAGTAACGAATGAGATGGAAGTATACGCCGTATTCGAACAGAATCCAGCACCGATTGAAGAAGTCAAAGTTGTGATCGACGTAGACGGTGTGAAGAGTGAAGTAAAAGTCATCAAAGGAGAAGCAATCGGAAGTAACCTTCCAGCAGATCCGACAAAAGAAGGCTACACATTCAAAGGCTGGAATACCAAAGCGGACGGAACCGGAGAAACGGTGACTGCAGATACGCTGGTAAGTGACGATCTGGAAGTATATGCAATCTTCGAGAAGACTGAAACCCCGAAAGATCCGGAGAAACCGGATCCGGGAAAAGGTGATGATACGAAGAAACCGGAGACCCCAACCCCAACCCCGACACCGACCACGACTCCAACCAACACCAACACAACCAAAAAGAACAACACAACGACAGGTACCACAACACCTGCATCCAAAACAACCACAACAGCGCAGACAGCCAAAACGGTGAAAACAGCCGATGCCACACCACTGGCATCCACCGCAGCCGCAGGAGGACTCTCTCTGCTCGGCATGCTGACAGCCCTGTTTGGAAAAAAGAAAAAATAATCTGATACTCAACACTCCTGGAGTATAAAAAGAACCCCGCCCCGGATAAGAAGCGAAGCGATTCGCGGAAGATCCGGGGCGGTCTTCGGTGATGCCCTGACAGCGTTCCTACGGTTCGAGGAGCGGAAAGAACAGTGTCGTAGACCTGATAAGCACCGTTTTTCAGATGATCTTTTGAGATACCGAGTCCGACTTTTCCAGGAAAAACCAGCGTTTCTTCCTGAGCTTTCGAATCGAAGTTTCCATATGATATGATCTCCCATAGGTGTAAGCATATTTTGGATAAAAAGATATAATTCTATTGTAGCAAGCCAAAACAAAGAGCACCTACTGGAAACAGAGAAAATTCATATTTTTTGCAACTGTATCATTGACATTTTCCTGTAAAAGAGTTATCTTTGAGAAAGATAATAAAACTATTTTATTAAGTTTCGAAAACTCATATATGGAGGGCATTTCACATGGAAGGTAAGATGAAAGTAGCAGTGATGAACGGTATCGGCAAGATGGGATTTACGGAGCGTGACATTCCGACGCCGAAGGATGATGAAGTTCTGGTAAAGCTGGATTATGTAGGAATCTGTGGATCGGATCTGCATTATTACGAGAGCGGAGCCATCGGCGATTATGTGGTAGAACCGCCGTTTGTTCTCGGTCATGAGCCGGGTGGCGTTGTTGTGGAAGTGGGAAAAGATGTCAAACACCTGAAAGTCGGTGATAAAGTAGCTCTGGAGCCGGGAAAAACTTGCGGACACTGCGAATTCTGCAAACAGGGCAAATACAACCTCTGTCCGGATGTCGTATTTTTCGCAACGCCGCCGGTAGACGGTGTCTTTCAGGAGTATGTTGCGCATGAGGCGGATCTCTGCTTCAAACTCCCGGAAAATGTAAGCACACTGGAGGGCGCGTTGATCGAACCTCTGGCTGTCGGTTTCCACGCAGCGATCCAGGGAGACGCCCATCTGGGACAGAAAGCAGTGGTGATGGGCGCCGGATGTATCGGTCTGGTTTCCATGATGGCACTGAAAGCCCGTGGAGTATCTGAGGTTTATGTGGTAGATATCATGGAAAAACGTCTGGAAAAAGCCCTGGAACTGGGCGCAACCGGAGTGATTAACGGCGCAAAAGAGGATGTGATCGCCAAAGCACAGGAACTGACCGGTGGGGCCGGTATGGACCTGATCATCGAGACCGCCGGTACAGAGATTACCACCAGACAGGCGATCCATATGGCGAAGAAAGGTTCCACGATCGTTCTGGTCGGCTACAGCAAGAGCGGTGAGATGACCCTGCCGATGAGCCTGGTTCTCGACAAAGAACTGACTTTCAAAACGGTCTTCCGTTACCGGCATATCTATCCGATCGCAATCGATGCGGTAGCTTCCGGAAAAGTAAACGTAAAAGGAATCGTTACTAATATTTACGATCTGGACGATGTACAGCGGGCGATGGATGAGAGTGTGCATAATAAGGCAGACATTGTAAAAGGTGTGATTAAGATTCATCCGTAAGAGTTGAAAGGCTCGTAAAAAGAAAAAAGCATACAGGTGTCAGGCATTTCTTCGTAAGAACTTTGTAAGAGTGCCTGACACTTTTTAGATTTCAAAAAAAGTCGGAAATGACCTATAAATCAGCCGGAATCCTATCTGGAAAATCTCTTGCTTTTTGAGTAAAATAAAAGTAATAAGCGGCGATTGTGCCGCAGGAAAATAGTTACTGGGCACGGAGTGAACAGTAACAAAAATAACAGGCAGGGCGGTCCGCCGGCGAGTGCGGTGGGACAGCCGGAAAAGAGGTTTGTGATGAAAAAATGGACAAGAGTCATGTATCAGCCAAATCTTCCCCTGGAAGCAGGCAGATATGTAACAGCAAGTAAAGAACATATTGCATTATCCCTGGAGGCAGCGACAGAGGGTATGGTGCTTTTGAAAAATGAGAACAATATCCTGCCGTTAAAGAACGGTTCCCGGATCACACTGTTCGGACGCGGAAGCTTTGATTATGTCAAAGGCGGCGGCGGAAGCGGTGATGTAACCGTATCTTATGTACACAATCTGTACGACGGTTTCAAAACACTGGAAGATAAAGTCCAGGTATACGAGCCGGTAGCAGAATTTTATAAGAAAAATGTGGAAGAACAGTATGCGATCGGAAGAGCACCGGGTATGACCGAAGAGCCGGAACTGCCGCAGGAACTTCTGGACGGCGCGAGAGCATTTGGCGATACCGCACTTATCGTACTGAGTCGTTTCTCCGGAGAGGGATGGGATCGTTCCAGCGTGGAATACAACGGTGAATTCAATCCATGGCCGGATGAGACAAGCATGCCGAAACTGTCCGCAGAAGTGTATCCGGACGGCGATTTTTATCTGACTGCAGGCGAGAAAAAACTGCTGGCACAGGTAGAAGAAGCTTACGATAAGATCGTGGTTGTATTAAACATCGGCGGCGTGATCGATCTGTCCTGGATCAAAAAAGATGACAAGATCGGAGCAGCTTTATACGGCGGTCAGGGCGGCATGGAAGGTGGAACTGCAATGGCACAGGTACTGTGCGGTCTGGTCAACCCATCCGGTAAACTGGCAGATACCTTTGCTGCAAGACTGGAAGATTATCCGTCCACGGAAAACTTCCATGAGTCTGTAGAATATGTGGATTACACCGAAGATATTTACGTTGGTTACCGTTATTTTGAGACGATTCCGGGCGCAGCTGAAAAAGTGGTTTATCCGTTCGGTTACGGTCTGTCCTACACAACCTTCGAGGTGGAGACACAGAAAGCATGGGAAGAGGCAGACTCTATCAACGTACAGGTGAAAGTAACCAATACCGGAGATATGGTCGGTAAAGAGGTCGTACAGCTGTATTACAGTGCACCACAGGGACTGTTAAAGAAACCGGCGAAAGAATTGGGTGCATTTAAGAAAACCCGCCTTCTGCAGCCAGGAGAGAGTCATACGATGGTACTGACCGTCACAAAAGAAGCAATGGCATCCTACGATGATCTTGGAAAAGTAGCAAAATCTGCTTATGTTCTGGAAAAAGGCGCATATGCTTTTTATATTGGAACCTCCGTAAGAAATAACGAAAAAACAGCTTATGAATATCTGGTAGCAGAAGATACCGTGGTAAAACAGCTGGAAGCAAAGCTGACACCGTCAGGTCTGTCTAAGAGAATGCTTTCCGACGGAACCTACGAGGAACTGCCTCAGACTGAAGGAAATGATCCCAATGCCTGTGCATTTGGAAAAATGGTTCCGGGAACCGATGAAGGCATCCTGCCGGAAGTACGTTTCCGCGAGCATCGTCTGGCACTCTATGTAGTGAAAAAAGGTGCAAAACCATTTATCGAGGTAGCAGAAGGAAAAATCACCCTGGACGAGTTCATGAGTCAGCTTTCCGATGACGATCTGATCGAACTGCTTGGCGGACAGCCAAATACCGGTGTGGCCAATACCTTTGGTTTCGGTAACCTGCCGGATTACGGTGTACCGAACATTATGACAGCCGACGGACCTGCAGGTCTTCGTATCGCACCGGAATGTGGCGTGTGTACAACTGCATGGCCATGTGCAACTCTTCTTGCCTACACCTGGAACCCGAATCTGGTAGAAAAGGTAGGTGCAGCCGGAGCAGAAGAAGTGAAAGAAAATAATATCGCCGTATGGCTGACACCCGCTGTCAACATTCACAGAAATCCTTTGTGCGGAAGAAACTTCGAGTATTATTCCGAAGATCCGCTGCTTGCAGGTAAGATGGCAGCAGGTATGGTACGTGGTATCCAGTCTCAGCATATCGGCGCTTCCGTAAAACATTTTGCCGCCAATAACAAAGAGACAAACAGAAAGCACAGCGATTCCCGTGTATCCGAACGTGCCCTTCGTGAGATTTATCTGAAACAGTTTGAAATTATCGTAAAAGAATCCGATCCGTGGACGATCATGAGCTCCTACAACGTGATCAACGGTCACAGAGCTTCGGAAAATAAAGAACTTCTGGAAGACATCCTTCGCGGAGAATGGGGATTCCAGGGCATGGTTACCACAGACTGGTGGACCCGTGGTGAGCATTACAAAGAGATCAAAGCCGGCAATGATGTCAAGATGGCAACCGGTTATCCGGAACGTGTGAAGAAGGCTATAGAACTTGGTGAACTTACCCGTGCTGATCTGGAACACTGTGCAAGACGTGTACTGGAACTGATCCTGAAAATCGATTAAATATAACTAACAGTTACGATTAATCAAAAAATATGCATAAAAAGTGAGAAAAAAAGCAAACAGAAAAAGAATCTACTTTCTGTTTGCTTTTTTTTGCAAAAATATAAAAGGCCATACTGGATTACTGGAAAAAAACAGGGTATAGTAATAAGAAAACAGAACGTGTAAGAGGGGTAACAAACGATGAACAGAAAGATAGAAAATCCTTTCCTCTATGTAGAAGTCAGTGACCGCGGAGCAGAACTGATGCGGATTATGAGAAAGGATACCGGTGCGGAGATTCTCTGGAATGGGGATCCGGCTTTCTGGAGCTACCGGTCTCCGATTCTTTTTCCGAATGTGGGAAGTACCTGGCAGAAAAAAATGAAGATCAACGGAAAGGAATATCAGACCCGCCAGCATGGATTTGCCAGAGAAAAAGAATTCACCTGTGTGGAAGAAAGTACTGAAAAACTTCGCTACCGGTTAATGTCTGACGAAGAGACAAGAAAGTACTATCCATTTGATTTTGTATTATGGATCATCTATGAACTGAGAGAAAAAGAGGTTCTCGTCAGTTGGGAAGTGGAAAACCGATCCGGGGAAGTCATGAGTTTTACGATTGGCGGACATCCGGGCTTCCGTTTTGAAAAAGAAGGAGAACAGAAAGAAGACTACGAACTATATTTTCCGGAAAATACAGAGTTTACCGCTACCGCAGTCGATCTGGTCAACGGTACCGGAAAACCGGATCAGAAATACCGGGTGAAACTGACAGATCATACGCTGGTGTTAAGTGACCAGCTGTTTGATGTGGACACGCTGGTAGTTGACGATGCACAGATCCGGGAAGTATGGCTCAGAAGAAAAGCCACCGGGCAGCTTTATGCGGGAGTCCGTTGTATCGATGAATTTTGCAGTTTTGGAATCTGGTCCCTTCCGAAAGGACCGTATGTCTGTCTGGAACCCTGGGCGGGAAGATGTGATGATGAAGGGTTTTGTGAAGATATTTCAAAAAAGCCGGGAATCAACCGGGCGAAGCCGGGAGAATGCTGGAAAAAGCAGTATGCGATTCTGATCGGATAGAACAGAGTATCTTAAGAGGTGTATTTACAACAGGGAAAAAGAGTGTCAGATGTAAGAATCCGGCACTTTTCTGTTATCTGCAGAAGAAAAATAGCAGAGGATAAATTTTATAATTATAGAAATTACAGGGAGGTTTTTGTATGGGAAGAGCAATTTATGTGAGCAGTGTAAACGGAGATGATGCAAACAGCGGGTATGCACCGGAGAAAGCATTCCGCAGTCTGATAAAGGTAAACCAGATGGAGATACAGCCGGGCGATCAGATTCTTCTGGAGAGAGGATCGGTATTTGTCGGAGAGTATCTGCATCTGTACAGAGGTGGTACAAAGGAGGCACCGGTTGTGGTAGATGCGTACGGAGAAGGTGCGCTGCCGCGCATCGAGACGGACGGAAACGGGATCTGGTATCAGAACTATGGCGGACATCTGGACAATGTAGTACATATCTGGAAAGGCTATCTGTCCTCAGCGGTTCTTTTATACGATGCAGAATACATTTCCATCCGGAATCTGGAAATTACAAACAACCCATGCGTCCAAAATGAGCGCCTGAACCAGGCAGACCGTATGAACCGCACCGGTGTATCCGTGATTGCGAAGAATCACGGGACGCTCCATGAGATCGAACTCGATCATCTGTATATCCATGATGTAGAGGGAAATATCTACGACAAACATCTGAACAATGGCGGCATCTACATGTCAGTCTCCCGTCCGGATGACGAAGAAAAGACCGGAATTGCCCGTTATGACGGTATTCATATCCACCACTGTAAAGTTGAGAACTGCCGCAGATGGGGAATTGCCGCAGGCTACACGTACCAGCATGACAAATTTACCACACTGGAACTGCCCGATGAAGTGGTGAAAGCCTACGGCTCCACCAATGTTGTGATTGAACACAACTTTGTCAAAGATATCGGCGGAGACGGCATCACACCGATGTACTGCTTTGAACCGCTGATCCAGTACAATGTGTCTGAAAATATCGCTGTGGACATCCACCCGGATCTGTACAACGAAGAAGGAAACCGTGGCGGTATGACCGCAGCCGCCATCTGGCCATGGAAATGCAAAACAGCGTTGTTCCAGTACAACGAAGTCTACAACACTGTCTATAATCAGGATGGTCAGGCGTGGGATGCCGACTCCGGTGACGGAACGATCTACCAGTACAACTACAGCTGCAACAATGGCGGTGGCTGTGTGATGTTCTGTGAGGGTGAGAGCGTCAACAACATCTTCCGCTACAACATCAGTCAGAATGACGGAACAGGCATCCTGACCCCGGTACGAAACGTGGATGCGAAAATCTATGGCAACATCTTCTATATAAAAGAAGGCGTGGACTTTATCCGTCATCGGATCTGGGGCGATACAATGATCGAAGGCGGCGGAATCGAAGTCACCGACAACATTATCATCTACGCCGGAAACGCCCCCAAAGAAGAGTCCTGGACCTACAACAGCCCCAAGGCATATTATCAGAGTAATACATATGTAAACTATCAGAATACCCCGGAAGGTGATCCGGCTCCAATCTGCCTCTCCGCTGCCACCGACATCCTGACAGCTCCGGGCATCGCCCCAGAGACCACCAACGGCAGCAGCCGCATGTACAAAGGCAGTCAGGACTTTGCCGGTTACCGCCTGAAAAAAGACGGCACAGACCTTCTGAAACTGTAAACTTCAGGAACAAAAGAACAAGAAGAAAGGACACAAAATTTTCACAAAAAAATTAGCACTCCCCCTTGACGAGTGCTAATACAGGTGTTATAGTACAAATAGAACAAAGGAAGAGAAATAAAGAAGTTCAACTACCGGATGTTCTACACGAATAATCAATTAAGCAATCACTCCGCCACCGGGCGGAACAAATAGAAGGGAGAAATGACTTATGTTAATGCCTAGTATTTTTGGTGAGAATTTTATGGATGATTTCTTTGGAGTTCCGGAGAGAACTTATACACAGAGTGCACAGAACGCCCTGATGAAAACCGATGTAGTAGAAAACAAAGACGGATTTGACGTATCCATTGACCTGCCGGGATTCAAAAAAGAAGATGTGAAGGGAGAAGTCAAAGACGGCTACCTGATCATTACCGCATCGACCAAACAGAACAAAGAAGAGAAAAACAAAGACGGCAAGTACATCCGCAAAGAGAGATACAGTGGAACCTGTCAGAGAAGCTTTTATGTAGGAGAAGATATCACCCAGGAAGACATCAAAGCAAAATTTGAAGATGGTGTTCTGAAACTGGAGATTCCGAAAAAAGAAGCAAAACCGGAAGTAAAAGAAGCAAAATACATCTCTATTGCATAAAAGAGCAGGGAGATGAAAATTGAGACAAAACACGTATTACGAGTTTTATCCATTCATGCGGCAGGCGCGGACCGGGCGCCTGCCGGATAAATAAACTGTGCGCTCATTACTGTGAAATCGAGTGAACAGAAAAAGGAAAATAACAGGGTTTTAAAACCCGTTCACTATAGAGATTACCACAGAGGGACAGGACAAACTTTATATCCGGAGTCTCTCTTTTTTATATATACAGGCAGCAAGCCGAATGTACAGGATGTAACAAGTTCCCAAAGGAGGTGGAACAAGTGGAAAATAAAAGAGATTACTATGAAGTGCTTGGCGTAAGCAAAGAGGCAGACAGTTCGGCAATTAAAAAAGCCTACCGGAAACTGGCGAAAAAATATCATCCGGACACCAACGCCGGTAATGCAGAGGCAGAAAAACGATTCAAAGAAATCTCGGAAGCCTATGCAGTACTGGGAGATGAGGAAAAGAAAAAATTATACGATGAATTCGGACATATCGCCTTCGAGCCGGGATTCAATGCGGATGCCGCAAGAGCACAGAAACAATATGGATATGAAAACTTCGGCAGTGATAACAGCCAGAATGGTTATCGGGAGTACCATTTTAACGGATCAGGTGGAGATGACATCTTCGGAGATCTGTTTGGAAATATGTTTCGCCGGGGAGCAAAAGGCGGGAATTTCCACAGCGAAGGATTTCATAACGACAGCGGATTCTATCAGCAGTTCCATCAGAGAGAAAATGATGGCTTCTATGGTAAACATGGATTTCACGAAACTTATTCCGGAAAAGGGGAGAATCTGGAAGCAGAGATTTCACTTACCTTTGATGAGGCTGTATTTGGCTGCGACAAGATGATCACATTGCAGGAAGCAGGAGGTAACCGCACTTTGAAAGTGCATATTCCTGCGGGAATCGATACCGGACAGAGCGTTCGACTGCGTGGAAAAGGTCATCCGGGAATCGGAGGCGGTGAACCTGGCGATCTGTTGCTGAAAGCAAAGGTTGGAAGAAAACCGGGATACGAACGAAAAGGCGTCGATGTCTACACCACGGTCAGTATCCCATACACAACCGCCGCTCTCGGCGGAGAAACCAGAGTATCAACATTATACGGGGATGTTAGTTGTAAAATCAAAGAAGGGACTCAGTCGGGCAGCAAGATCCGGCTGCGTGGAAAAGGAATTGTATCTATGAAAAATCCGAACGTCCACGGCGACCAGTACGTCACCGTCCAGATCCAGGTGCCCCGTCACCTGAATCAGCAGGCACGCCGGAAACTGATGGAATACAAACAGGCTTGCGGATAAAAAGAGCAGACAGGAATAACTTTGAACAGTTGTTACTGTCTGCTTTTTGCATGTGTTGTGCCGCATTTCGGGTGCGTTCCGGTTTGAAAGCAGAAAACAGACAACGAGAGTCTACGAGATGCAGTTTACAAAACATCATTTCTGAGCTATCCTATAGAAAGAAAAATAATAAAAAGTAACTATCCAGTAGATAGCATAACGGTGAAGATACTGAACAGTTGCGAAAAGACAATCAGGAGGAAGCAACATGGTAGGTCCGGAAGGAACAAAACGAATATCCAAAATAGATACGTACCTGAATGTAGCCGAAGCATTTGCCTATCGAAGCACCTGCATCAAACGAAAATACGGTGCGGTGATCGTAAAAGATGATGTGGTAATCTCCACCGGCTATAATGGATCCCCGCGCGGCTACGACAATTGCTGCGATATCGGCGAGTGTCCGAGAATAAAACTGGGTATGCATCAGGGAGAGGGGTACGGTCTTTGCCGTGCGATCCATGCTGAGCAGAATGCATTGCTGAACTGTTCCCGCGAACAGACCATCGGTGCCGACCTCTACCTTGCCGGCATCAATCCCGGTGATAATTCTGTTCACCGCGCAAAACCCTGCCCCATCTGCTCCCGCCTTATTATCCAGGCCGGAATCAAAAACGTCTACCTCCGTGTAGGTGCAAAAGCCGGTGAGTACGAAGTGGTTCCGGCCAAAGATCTGGTGTGGCATCTGTAAAACAAAAATGATAACCGGAAAATAAAGACAGAAAAAGCCGCAAGGAAACAGTCCTGGCCAGTAAAGTTCAATGCCCCGGAAGCCCGCGATCCCTCCTCGGTGCGCGCGAACTTGTCGAGTACGAGTTTGAGACTACAGGCTCAAACCGAACGCAGACCTGAGCACGCACCGAGGAGGGATCGCGGGCTTCCGGGGCTCACAACATCCCCAACAAACCTTACTGCGGAATCCTTGCCTTATAATAAAGTGGCGACAACCCAAAATACTTCTTAAACAACTTACTGAAATGATAAGCATCCTCATATCCCACAGCCATCGCCACAGCCTGAATCGACTGCTCCGGGTTCTCATCCAGCAGTTCCCGGGCCTTTTGCATCCGCAGGCTGATCAGATAATTGATCGGCGTATCCCCTGTTTCACTTTTGAAAATCTTCGAAATATAAAAAGAACTCAGATACATATTTGCCGCAATCTGATCGAGCGAAATCTTCTCTTTATAATGAGTCTCCATATAATGCATAATCTGCTGAACCACGTACTTCTTATTTACCGACTTGAACTCATACCGTGGTGCATACTGACGCTTTACATCTTCCTCAAGCTCCTGCTTCTGATATCTGCAAAGCAGACAGATCACCTGAATCAGATAGGACTTCAGCATAAAATACCGCCCTGGCTGGCAGGTCTTCGACTCCTGTTCCATCAGGTTACACAGCCGAAACAACGGTTCTTTATAACTGTCCGGCAATGTTGCCAGCAGCTGATAATTTTTAAAAAGAGGAAAATGCCCTCTGGTACATCCGGCAAATTCCACATTTGAAAAAGCCAGATAAAATTCCCGGGCAGAAGTTCCAGCTACAGGAAGGCTCTGGTGATATGTTCCGGGATTCAGCAAAATCACGGATCCTTCTTCCACATCATACAACTTCTCATCTATACGAAATGTTGTTTTTCCTTTCAGTATAAGCACAAATTCAATAAAATCATGACAATGATAATTCATCTCAGGCTCTGTTCGAAGCAGATTACAGCAGAACAGAAAGCGGGGATTGAGATCATTGTAAGTAAGATCATACACCGATGGTTCCATAAAAATCCCCCTGTCATAAATATAATTTCAACGTAACTGTTCAGTACCTTCACAGTTACGAGCCAAAATGCCTCGCGGGACAGTGGCTACTGAATAGTTACATTTCAACACATATTTGATAAGTTAAGTATACAACATAAACCATCCGATGCACAAGAAAGTACATTCCACTTTTTCGACTGTACTTTATAATAAAACTATCGTAACTGTGAAGATACTGAACAGTTACAGTCATATAAAAATTGGCAGCCAGCGGTAAAAGATGCCACATGGTATGCAAAAAAAGAAAGGATGAAAAAAGAAAATGACAAAAAGTATGACATCAGGAAAACCGGTAAAACTAATCCTTTTATTTGCGCTTCCGCTGATTGTGGGTAATATTTTTCAACAATTCTACAGTATGGCGGATACCGTAATTGTAGGACGTACTATAGGAGTTAATGCCCTGGCGGCTGTCGGATGTACAGGAAGTGTATCTTTCTTTATTCTCGGATTTGTTATGGGATTTACCTCGGGTTTGTCGATTCTCATTGCCCAGCGTTTCGGTGCGGAGGATGAGGAAGGAATCCGTTGCAGCTTTGCTGCCGGTATCATTCTAAGTATTGCACTCACAATTGTGATGACATTATTTGCAGTGGCACTGGTTCGTCCTGCCATGGAATTTTTGCAGACACCGGAGGAAATCCTTGACGATGCGGTTTCTTATATCCGGATTATATTCTGGGGAATCGGAGCAAGTGTATTATTTAATCTGGGATCAAATACGATGCGTGCATTGGGCGACAGTCGGACACCACTGTATTTTCTGATTTTTGCCTGCTGTGTCAATATTGTACTGGACATTGTACTGATTGCCGTAGTCGGTATGGGAGTTGCAGGGGCAGGTGTGGCAACTATATTTTCTCAGCTCCTGTCAGGAATCTGCTGCTTTGTATATATATGGAAGAAAATGCCGGTACTTCGGATTAACCGCCATCACTTTCATCTGGCGCGAAAACAACTGGGTGATCATCTGCGAATTGCTCTTCCAATGGCGTTTCAGATGTCCATCATTGCGATCGGTTCCCTGATTCTGCAGTTTGCTCTGAACGGTCTGGGCGCGGTATCTGTAGCAGCTTATACGGCGGCACAGAAGATTGATTCCATTGCAACCATGCCACTGAATTCTCTTGGACAGGCAATGACTACGTATACTGCTCAGAATTATGGTGCCGGCCAGTATGAGAGAATAAAAAAAGGAGTGTTCCAGTGTATTCTGATTTCTCTGACCGTCAGTGTTTTGATGGGACTTATGAATATTTTTGCAGGAAGCAATCTGTCCGCTGTGTTTGTGGGAAGTGGTGAACGGGATGTAATTGCCTTATCCAAAACATATCTGGTCATCAACGGATCCTGTTACTGGATGTTGGGACTGTTATTTATCTATCGCTTTACCTTGCAGGGACTTGGTAACGGATGGGTGCCTACAGTGGCAGGAATTATGGAACTGGTCATGCGTGCAACAGCAGCTGTTTTGCTGGTAGAGCGTTTAGGATTTGCCGGTGCAAGTTCCGCAAGCCCGTTGGCATGGATCGGGGCATGCATTCCGCTGGGAATTGCATATTATCTTACAATCCGGCAAATGGTTCCCAAACAGCCGGAGACTACTCCTGTAAAAGCCATGTGAGCCTGAAAGTCAGCGGCTTTTCCTTTACTTCCCGGGCTATGGGAAGTATAATAAAGGAAACTGAGAAAACGTGGAGGGTATTACCTATGGAACTGTTATTTTTGGAGCCGGTATTCAAAGAGGCTATCTGGGGTGGAACAAAATTAAGAGACTCGTTTGGATATGATATTCCAAGTGACACAACAGGAGAGTGCTGGGCGATCAGTGCTCATAAAAATGGTGACTGTAAGATTGCAGGTGGCAGATACGATGGAAGATATCTGAGCCAGTTATGGGAAGAAGAGCCGGAACTGTTTGGAAATTATCCGGGCAGCCAGTTTCCGCTTCTGATTAAAATCATTGATGCGAAAAATGATCTGAGTATTCAGGTACATCCCGATGATGCATATGCATCCGAACATGAAAATGGCTCGTTGGGGAAAACCGAGTGCTGGTATGTGCTGGACTGTGAGCCGGGTACAAAAATTGTTATCGGCCACAATGCAAAGGATAAAAAAGAACTGGAAGAGATGATCCGTCAGGGACGGTGGGATGAATTTATCCGTGTGACAGATGTGAAAAAAGGAGATTTTTTCCAGATCAATCCGGGATGTCTGCATGCAATCAAAGGAGGTACAGTGATTCTGGAGACACAGCAGAACAGCGATATTACATATCGTGTATATGACTATGACAGATTGTCCGACGGAAAACCGAGACAGCTGCATGTGGAACAGAGCATTGACACAATTGTGGCACCGTTTGAGCCGGCAAAATGCGATACCTATACTGAGAACCTGCAGGGGGCGGAACATAAACATTTGATCACCTGTCCATTCTATTCTGTAGACAAGTATGATGTGGACGGTGTATTTACTATTGAATTTGACAAATATTTTACGGATGTCAGCGTAGTAGAAGGTTCCGGTACTGTAAATGGAATTCCGCTAGAAAAGGGTCAGCATTTTATCGTACCGGCAGGATACGGAAAGTGCCGTTTTGAAGGCGTGATGAGTCTGATCTGTTCAAATCCGGAAAAACATTAAGAGAAAATCCGGACTTAATAAAAGGAAATTAAAAAGTTAGACGGAATATATATAACAGAGATAATCTGAGAACGGTATAAAAAGCTGTTCAAAACACAGGTAAAAAGGAGAATACAGATATGAGACTGGGAGCACTGGAAGCAGGCGGAACCAAGATGGTCTGCGCAATCGGAAACGAAAATGGGGAGATTTTTGAGAGGATATCTATTCCTACCGAAACTCCGGAGATCACACTTCCGAAACTGATTGAGTATTTTAAAGATAAAGAGATCGAAGCACTGGGAATCGGCTGCTTTGGACCGATTGATGTAAACCGTAACTCTGAAACTTATGGTTATATCACAACCACACCAAAGCTGGCGTGGGCAAATTGCGATATTGTCGGTGCTTTTAAAAAAGCACTGAATATTCCGGTGGGATTTGATACGGATGTAAATGGATCTGCACTGGGAGAAGCCACCTGGGGAATCACCAAAGGCCTGGAAAACAGCGTATATATCACTATTGGAACCGGTGTCGGTATGGGTATTATGAGCAACGGAAAACTGCTTCATGGTATGCTGCATCCGGAAGCCGGACATATCCTGATGAGAAAACATCCGGAAGATCATTACGAAGGCAAATGCCCATATCACAAAACCTGTCTGGAAGGTCTGGCTGCAGGCCCGGCGATCGAAGCACGCTGGGGCAAAAAAGGAATAGAACTGGCAGATAAGAAAGAAGTATGGGAGCTGGAAGCTTATTATATCGGACAGGCTCTGGTAGATCTGATTCTGGTACTGTCTCCGGAAAAAATTATTCTTGGTGGCGGTGTTATGCATCAGGAACATATGATGCCGTTAGTCAGAGAAGAAGTAAGAAAACAGATGGCCGGTTATATTAAGACGAAACAGATGGATGATCTGGATAATTATATTGTACTGCCAAGCCTGAATGATAATCAGGGAATTATGGGTGCGCTGAAACTGGCAGTGGATGAGCTGGAACTGGAGAAATAATATCCTTATATAAAATAAGAAAGCTGTCGTGGTGAAATCTGCGACAGCTTTCTTATTTTTACATGAATAACGAGCCACATTCATATCTTTTACTTGACTTTTTTGTTGACACATGGTATATTAAGTAAGCGACATGGAAGTAGGTCTTTTTTTTATGCCTAAAATCGAAAGACGTGAATTTCGATGGCAAAAGAAAAAAGTCCGTTGCAACAACGCAAATCAACACAGTGGAGGTGGAAGTCGTGCGCGTAAAAATCACATTGGCATGTACAGAATGTAAACAGCGGAATTACAACATGACAAAAGAGAAAAAGAATCATCCGGAAAGACTGGAGACCAAAAAGTATTGTAAATTCTGTAGAACACACACAATGCACAAAGAGACGAAATAAGATTGTCGTGTAAGAGGTGAGGACTATGGCAGAATCTGCAAAAAAAGAAAAGGCTCCGAAAAAGGAGAAAGCTCCGAAAAAGAGCTGGACCAAAGGTCTGAAGTCCGAATTTGACAAGATTATCTGGACTGACAAGAAAACAGTCGGCAAACAGACGGTTGCCGTTGTTGGTATCACAGTAGTCCTGGGCGTGATTATTTCCGTTCTGGACAGTGCGGTTCTGGAGTTCGTTAATTTGCTGATTAAATAAGGACAAGGGTGAGGAAATGGCAGAAGCAAACTGGTATGTAGCCCATACATATTCGGGCTATGAAAACAAAGTGAAAGCCAACATTGAGAAAACAATCGAAAACCGACATCTGGAAGATCAGATTCTGGAAGTTCGGGTACCGATGCAGGATGTGACAGAGTTGAAAAACGGTGCACAGAAGCTGGTATCCAGAAAAATGTTCCCGGGATACGTACTGATCAACATGGTGATGAACGATGATACATGGTATGTTGTTCGTAACACCCGTGGTGTGACCGGATTCGTCGGACCGGGATCTAAACCGGTGCCTTTGAGCGAAGAAGAGATCGGCATGCTGGGTATCCAGCCTGAAACCATCGAAATCGATTTTGCAGAAGGCGACAGCGTAGTTGTTACCGGAGGAGCCTGGAAAGATACTACTGGTATTATCCAGACGATCAACAGTCAGAAGCAGACTGTGACAATCAATGTTGAGTTGTTTGGTCGCGAAACACCGGTTGAGATCAGTTTCGCAGAAATTAAGAAGTTGTAAACAGAATCATCGAAGTATGAAGTTTCGCACGGAAATGATTCGTGGGAGGGAAATCCCCGCAATTACCACATTATAGGAGGTCATTACAATGGCAAAGAAAGTAACAGGATATATCAAATTACAGATTCCTGCTGGTAAAGCAACACCAGCACCACCAGTTGGACCGGCTCTGGGTCAGCATGGTGTAAATATCGTACAGTTTACAAAGGAATTCAATGCTAGAACAGCTGACAAGGGAGATCTGATCATCCCTGTAGTTATCACTGTATACGCAGACAGAAGTTTCAGCTTTATAACCAAAACTCCACCAGCTGCAGTTTTGCTGAAGAAAGCTTGTAACATCAAATCAGGTTCAGGTGTTCCGAACAAAACAAAAGTAGCTACTATTTCCAAAGATAAAGTAAAAGAGATCGCTGAAATGAAAATGCCAGATCTGAATGCAGCAAGCATCGAAGCAGCTATGAGCATGATCGCTGGTACTGCAAGAAGTATGGGTATCGTAGTTGAGGACTAATCTTTACTAATGTAACTTTGAGACCATAAGGTCACAAACAAACGAATATCGTGGGAGGGCAATCCCCGCAATTACCACAGGAGGTTATAGGAAATGAAACACGGTAAAAAATATATGGAAACTGCCAAAGCAGTTGATCGTGCAAAACTGTATGATCCGGATGAAGCAATCGCTTTAGCTAAAAAATCTGCAGTTGCAAAATTTGATGAAACAATCGAAGCTCATATCAGAACAGGCTGTGACGGACGTCACGCTGACCAGCAGATTCGTGGTGCAGTAGTTCTGCCTCACGGAACCGGTAAAACTGTTCGTGTCCTGGTATTCGCAAAAGGTGTGAAGGCTGATGAAGCTCAGGCAGCTGGCGCAGAATTCGTTGGAGCAGAAGAACTGATCCCGAAGATCCAGAACGAAGGATGGTTTGACTTTGATGTAGTTGTTGCTACACCGGATATGATGGGTGTTGTTGGTCGTCTGGGTCGTGTACTTGGACCGAAAGGCTTAATGCCAAACCCGAAAGCTGGTACAGTAACAATGGACGTTACAAAAGCTGTTCAGGATATCAAAGCTGGTAAGATTGAATATCGTCTTGATAAAACAAATATTATTCACGTGCCAATCGGAAAAGCTTCTTTCACAGAAGAACAGTTAGCGGACAACTTCCAGACGCTGATGGGTGCAATCAATAAAGCAAAACCTTCTACACTGAAAGGTCAGTTCCTGAGAAGCGTAACAATCGCTCCTACTATGGGAATTGGTGTTAAGATTAACCCATTAAAACTTGTGTAATTTATAAAATGAAACACTCCGGAGAATTTCTCCGGAGTGTTTTTTGTACAATATAGACAAAAATTTATAGTTGCTTTTGGAGTGTCTGCTTATCTTTTTATTTCCCTCTTGATTTTTGATAACAGTTGTAGTAATATCCATGTATAGCAAAAAAACAAACGTTTGCGCAAACGTTAAAATCACAAAAATATTAAAATAAGGAGGAGGAGATGAAGCTTTTTTACGAACCAAACAATGCATACTTTGGAGATTGTATGCCATTTTACCATGACGATACGTTTTATGTGTTTCACCAGAGAGATGCGAGAAATCCACGTCCTTTTGAACCTTTTGAATGGTCTTTGGCAACGACAAAGGATTTTGTCCATTATGAAGATAAAGGAGTAGCAATTCCGAAAGAAGGAGATGATTCTCCGGAGCAATATATTTTCGCAGGAAGTGTTTTTGAAGGCAATCATAAATTTCATGCAATTTATACTGCTTATAATCGGGATTTTGCTGCACAGGGAAAAGATGCACAGGTTTTGATGAGTGCGGAAAGTGATGATCTTCTCAATTGGAAAAAGACTGGTAAGTTTGTTCTTCCTGCACCGGAAGGATATGATGGCAATGACTGGAGAGATCCATTTATTTTATGGGAGGAAGAAAGCCAACAGTATATTATGATATTGGGGGCCCGAAAATTAAAGGGAAAACAGATGAGAACCGGAAGAACTGTCTGGTTTACATCAAAAGATTTGTCGGAATGGCATTTTGAGGGCGATTTTTGGGCACCTGAAACATTCACGATGCATGAAATGCCGGATTTGTTTAAAATGGGTGACTGGTGGTATTTACTTACCACAGAATACAGTGAAAGAAGTAAAACAATCTATCGTATGAGCCGTTCTTTGAAAGGTCCCTGGATTGCTCCGGCGGATGATGCCTTTGATGGTCGGGCCTACTATGCTGCACGTTCGTGTTCGGATGGAAAACATCGGTATCTTTTTGGATGGGCAGCAACAAAAACTGATAATCAGGATATGAATAGTTGGGATTGGGCAGGAACTTTTGTGTGTCATGAAATCTATCAGCGGCCGGATGGAACGCTGGGTGTAAAACTTCCGGATTCTATGCTTTCAGCTTATGAGCCGGATACAGAGGTTATGAAAGGCCCTGCTACACTTGAAACAGTAGATTCTCAGGCAAACCTTCATATTACAGAAACACCTGAAGACTTCTATAAAGTTGAGATGGATTTTCAGATTTCCGAGAATACCAGAATGTTTGGAATTAGATTGTTCGAAGATCCGGAAACCGGAGATTCTTACAAATATGAAGTTAATCTGGCAGAAAATAGAATTTATTTTGACAGAACACCAAATCAGCCGTGGTATCGCTATTTTGACAAGGGATTGGAAAGACCGATTCATTTAGAAGCAGGAAGAAAATACCATGCCAGATTGATTGTGGATGACTCTATTGTTATAATGTATATTGATGGTGTTTCGTTAATTGCCCGGATGCATGCAAAAGCTGGATGTGACTTAAGCGCATATGTAATTGATGGCTCCCTCAAGATTGAAAATATTACAATAGCAAAATCATTAAGGAGTTAAGATCTATGTCTAATCGAACGGTGAATTTAAAAGATGTTGCCGCAAAAGCCGGTGTATCCATTACGACTGTCTCTCATGTAATAAATAAAACTCGATTCGTTAAACCTGAAACAACAGCTGCTGTAGAAAGTGCAATAAAAGAACTAAATTATGTTCATAATCTTGCAGCCAAAACTCTGCGGTCGAAAAAATCCGGAATCATTGGAGTTATGATTACTGGATTTGGAAATCCATATTTTCTGGAAATTCTTCAGGGTATAGAGCATATTTTAAGCGAAAAAGGGTATCAAATGATTCTTGGGAACATTGGAAGCTCTATGGGGGCGCAGGAAAAACAATTGGACATCTTTAATTCGTGGTGCGTAGACGGGATTATAACCTATGGTCAGGGATACCAAAATTTATCTCAAAAATATGATTCTCTGAATTGCCCTGTTGTCTGCATTGAATCTCCGGGAGGAGATCAAACAGATAATGTTATTATAGATGACTGCGCTCTGATAAAAGAAGCGATTACTGATATGATTCAATGTGGACATCAAAAAATCGGTTGTATTTATGGCGTTTCTGATGCATATACATCGATTCAGAGAACAAACGGATATAAGGAAGGTCTTTTGGCTAATAAAATAAAAGTAGACGAGACCATTATCAGATGTGGACAATCGACATTAGAAGGTGGTTATCGTGAAACAAATTGGCTTCTGGAGAATGCTGAGCTTGATGCAATTTTTGTGGAAAATAATTTGATGACACTTGGATGTGTAAAAGCATTATCTGAGCGTGGAGTTGAAATTCCCAATCAAATCGCCCTTCTTGGGTATGATGATGATGACTGGAGAGATACGGTTGTTATACCGATCAGTTCCATACAGCCTCCACGATATGAAATGGGAGAAAAGGCCACCCAACTTTTGTTGCAGAAAATAAACTATCCAAAACGAAGATCCATTACAATCAAACTATCTCCAGAATTAATAAAACGAAAATCTTATTGATATATGAAGGAAGATTATTCTGTATAAAAAATATTATCTATACTCTTGACAGGTCTTAGAACGGTTTCTTTTGCCGGATGTTCGAATAAAGAAGCCGATAAGAGTAAGTCAAATGAACTGGTGCTTTTTAACGCCAAAGGTGAAAATGAAGCTGAATTTGAAGAGATGTGCAAAGCGTTTACAGAGGAAACTGGCATTCCGACAAAATGGTTTTCTACGTGCAATGGAACAAACCAGTCTTTCAATTGATCCTGCATATATTGGGCATTTAAAAGGTGAGGTGGACATAGAATCCGTGGTATCAGTCATAGAAAAGATTTTTGTACCGAATCATTTTCCTACAGCTATTTTTTGCTGTAGTGATGAGGTAGCCATTGAATTGATGTGTTGGCTTATGCATCATGGATACAAAATACCGGAAGATGTTTCTGTACTATCTTTTGATGGCATACCTTATACAGAAAAGCTGAATCCTTCAATGACTACAATCTGTCAGCCGGTAGAATTTCAGGCAGAAAGAATCATAAATGGAATGTTATATCTGCTGGATGGAAAAGAGCGAAAAAGTGATGATACTGGAAATGATTACGTCTTACAGATAAGAGACAGCACAGGAGTTCCAAGAGAATAAAAGATGGAGATGGGACGAAGGAAGTTAAAAATCGTCAAAGCCAGTAAAATCAATAGATTAGGGCTTGACAGAATAGGAGGTATATGAATGGAAAAAGTGCTATATGAAGAATTGTTTCCGGATGAGTTCGCCGAGCGAATAAAAAAAATGCCTGTCGCATTTTTACCTCTTGGTACATTAGAGTGGCATGGACCTCATATGCCATTAGGAGCAGACGGAATACAGTCAAAGGAATTATTTATCGAGCTTGCAGGGAAAATGGGAGGGGTGGTCCTTCCAATGCTATTTGTAGGGCCGGATCGCGTGTTCGATGATCGTGGAGAATTATTTTACGGAATGGATATTAATACAAGTGGCGCTTTAAAAAGTTATCCGGCGCAACGTTTAACTGGTAGCGCATATTGGCTGGATACAGAATTGTTTAAAAAGCTGCTTATGAGCATTGTGGAGCAGCTTTCAAGAACTGGAGTAAAAATCATTATCGGACATGGACACGGACCATCAATAAATGCTTTTGCAAATATTGCAGCTGATGCCCAGAAAATGTATGGAGTGAAATTGTATACTGCATGGAGTTTTGCTGAGAATGAAGAATTAAAATTTCAAAATGACCATGCGGGGGCAAATGAAACTTCAATTGTGATGGCATTTCGACCGGATCTGGTTGATTTTAGCCGTGTGAAAGAAGATGAAAGTAATCTGATTGGAATTGCCGGTCGGCATCCGGTGAAAGAATCTTCTGCGGAGTATGGAAAAAGGATCAAAGAGTATACAATAGAATGTATTTATGCAGGCTTACGTTCGGAATATCCACAATTGTTTGAAGAATAAGCCCTTACAATTCCGGAATGTGCGTTTAGAACTTCAGGTGGTTTTAAAATTTCTTAACGGGGACTGATGCGGGGACGCAAGCCTTATTTGATCAATCGAATATTGTTTATCATTCCCGTATGTCGGGCATGATAGCCGATCTTATGCCGGACTATTGACAATGACCTTCAACCCTATTGTTAGCAGCTGCAAACATTTTACTGATATTCCAGGGTTAACTAAGGCTGACAGAGATGATATTCAGATTGACTGTAATTAATTTGAAAGTATTTTAAATACTATAAACATGACGAAACACAGTGGTGGAAAAATTGTGCAGGAATGTAGATTTTCGTTCGCGTTCGTACGGTAGGCGCCAGCAGAATTTATCTGAAAAAAGTAGTATGGGCGGAAGGAAAATTTATATAGAGGCAACGGAAGATTGACGAATAAGATGTTGTCTGAGTTATTTTCAAGACCTAAAGGGAGGGAAAGAGATGAAAAGAAAAATAGTTGCAGTTTTAACAGCAGCTACGCTCGCGGTTGGTATGTTAGCCGGCTGTGGCGGCGGCGGAAGCAATTCTAGTTCCGGATCAACAGATACAAGCGGAACAGCAGCATCTGAAGGTATTACTACAGAGGTAGGAACTCCTCGTTCCGAGACACTGATCGTTGAGAGTTCGACGCCTACTGATACACCAGGTCAGTTCAACAGTTACATGACCGGTACCCAGATGGGATTTGGTATTCATCAGTTGATGAGCGCACATCTGTGGGAGATGGATACCGTAAAAGGTGAGCAGTGGGGTGAAATCGCTGACGGTATGCCGGAATCCAATGATGACTTTACTGAGTGGACAGTAAAAGTACGTCAGGGTATCAAATGGTCCGATGGTGAAGATGTAACAGCAGATGATGTAGTCTTCACTTTCAACATGATCAAAGACAATGACGGAATCAATGCAAGTGCAGCAACAAACATGTACATTGATTCCGTAGAAAAAGTAGATGATTACACAGTTCTGTTTAAGATGAAAGAATCATTCCCACGTTTTGCACAGAAATATGGTATCACTGCATGGGGAACTGATTACCGTATCGTTCCGGAACATATTTATTCTCAGCAGTCCGATGTTACTACATTCAAAGATGAAGATCCTGTAGTAGCAGGTCCTTATACCGTAAAAGAGTACGATAAATTAGGTGACTGGGTACTGTATGAACTGCGTGATGACTGGCAGGACAGCACACTTGGTGTTGCAGGATCTACTCAGTATGACTATGCAGACGGAGCAACTCCTCCGAAATATGTATGGTTCCGTACATTCGCAGATTCTACCACAAAACAGATGGCTATGATCAACAACGAAGTTGACCTGCTGTGTGAAGTAACACTGGAAGAGTTCCAGACAATGAAAGAATCGAATGACAAGATTAACTGCTGGTACAATGACTTCCCATATGCAAACCCAGATGACCCGGGTGCAAAAGGAATCGTATTCTCCATGGGTAAAGGCGCACCTTATGACAATGCAGATTTCCGTTGGGGTATTGCTTTAGCACTTAATATCGATGAGATTTCCATGAACACGTTCTCCGGTGCCGGACGTGCGGCTCCGATCCCGCTGTTTAACAATACACAGTTCCTGCAGGATACATACACAATCCCGATGCAGGATTGGCTGGAAAACTTTGAACTGGATCTTGGCGATGGAACAACCTTTAAACCTTACGACACAGGTTATGCAAAACGTATGGCTGAGTCTCTTGGCGTTGAAGGATCCGATGAAGAACTGATCAGCATGTTTGGTGCAGGCTGGTGGAAACACGACGAAGAAGCTGCTACAAAACTGCTGGAAAAAGCCGGTCTTGAAAAAGTAAACGGCGTATGGAACTATGAAGGCAAACCGTTCACCTTCGAGATGAGCTATCTTGCTGATACTGAATTCCAGGCAGCACGTGGCGTACAGGCAGCTTACAACCAGCTGACAAAATTCGGTTTCCAGTGTACAATCACTTCCAAATCTTCTGCAACATGGGATGTAGACGGTGGAAAGGGTAACTTTGATATCGCTGGTTACTGGATATCCGCTGGTACCCTGAAAGATTTCTATACCGGAATCAGTGGTTTTGATGCAAATCTGATCAAACCTGTTGGCGAGACTGGTTCCGGACAGGGTCTCCGATGGAAAAACGAAAAAGCTACAGAGATTATTCATGAGCTTGCTAATACTTCTCCTGACGATGAAAAATCTTATGAATTACATCAGGAATTCCTGAAGGAATGTGTAACAGATATGCCTAATATCAACTTCCTCGCTGGTACAAAATTCGTTCCGACCAACTCAACATATTGGGAAGGTTATCCAAATGCGGAAAATCCGTATAGTGGTCCATGGTGGTGGTGGAGCTGCTTCAAATACATGCTGCCGAACATCACTCCGACACAGGCTTAATTGCTATATATAATAAGTCTTTGGAACAATAGTAACATGATGAAACCAACAGAGATCCGGTAGAGGGTTCTGTTGAAATATCAAAAGGGACGGAGTTGTAAGAAGATCTTATGACCCCGTCCCTTTTAACGTAAACCTGAATCCGTGAACTTCACGGATTCAGGACTTTTTTTAAAAAGTCGGAAATGACCTATAAATCAGCCGAAATCATATCTGGAAAATTCTTTGTTTTTTGCGTAAAATAAAGATAATGGGCGGTGATTAGGCCGCAGAAAATAAGTTTGGTGATACTGCACTTGTTGTACTGAGTCGTTTTTCCGGAGAAGGATGGGATCGTTCCAGTGTGGAATACAATGGAGAATTTAACCCGTGGCCGGACGAGACCAGTATGCCGAAACTGTCTGCGGAAGTGTATCTGGATGGAGATTTTTATCTGACTGCAGGTGAGAAAAAACTGCTGGCGCAGGTAGAAGAAGTATATGATAAAATTGTAGTTGTATTAAATATCGGTGGAGTGATCGATCTGTCCTGGATCAAGAGAGATGATAAGATCGGAGCTGCTTTATACGGTGGCCAGGGAGGCATGGAAGGCGGAACCGCGATGGCACAGGTATTGTGTGGTCTGGTCAATCCATCCGGTAAATTGGCAGATACCTTTGCTGCAAGACTGGAAGATTATCCGTCCACGGAAAACTTCCATGAGTCTGTAGAATATGTGGATTATACGGAAGATCGTTTAGTATCGGTTCTGGTCAGGATTCTGACGAGATTTTACGTGCGCAGATGAATTCGGAAAATCCACCGGCAATTTATACTTTAGCCGCTTTAAGAGCTTTGCCGGAATGGAAAGAAAGCGGTCGGGTTTTGAATCTATCAACTGTTGAAGATCCGGAATTTCAGGATATTGTATCTTCTGTTCCTGATACTATGCGTTTAACAGATGGTGGGCCGGAAAGTTATGGGATCCCTTATGGCGTTGAAGGAATCGGTTATATCGTAAATAAGAATATGCTTAGTGACTTGTTCGGGTCAGATAACGGAGAATTAGTGCTTACTGAGCTTAGTACCTGTTCGTGGGATTGATTATCCTATACACAGGTTTTGGTATCAGTATGTCTGTGTTTATGATGACAGGTTACATTAAGAGCATTCCAAAAGATATTGAAGAGTCTGCTGTTATTGACGGTGCAAATATTATGCAGGCCTTCTTTTATATCATGCTCCCTTTGATTAAACCTATGACTATAACGATTATAATTTTGAATGGTATGTGGATATGGAATGATTATCTTCTTCCGTTCCTGGTGCTTGAAACGTCGGATTTCAAAACCATAACGCTTGAGATCTATTATGTTAAGATGACAGCCGGGCAATATGTGAGTCCTTGGGAGACGCTTTTTCCAAGCGTTCTGATTGCAATCCTACCATTGATTGTAATATTTTTACTTTTTCAAAAGCATTTTGTTAAAGGTGTTACTGCTGGAGCGGTGAAGAGCTGAAAATAAGTTGGTTCTCTTTGAAGAGGATGTGATTACATTTAGATCACATCCTCTTTTCTGATTATAGGTAATGCATTCAGATAAATGAAGAATTTTTCTGCATACAGTATAAGCTCTGTTAAATGTAAAGTGAAATATAGGTAACTATTCAGTCGTTAATTAATATCTCTAGGCTGAACTGTAACAAATATAGTTTAAAAAATAGAGAAAAACTATTGACAAGCCACAACCTTGATGGTATTATACCTAAGTATCACGCCGAAGACAGCAGGTGCCGTAAGGCATAAGACTAAAACGCCTGCCGAGGAAGTACATTCTTAGTAAAGAATCGAGGTCCTCTTTGTCGTGCACAAAGAGGTTTTTTTATACCTTGCCTCGGGCAGCCAGAGCCTGCTCCCATGGAAGGATGGCTGACGGAGTGCCCGCAGGTGTATATTTGGCGGTACACAAAATCTATAAGGAGGTGCACCAATCATGGCAAAAGTTGAACTGAAAAAACCGATCGTAGAAGAGATTTCCGCAAATATCGCTGATGCTCAGGGCGTTGTTCTGGTAAACTACAGTGGTCTGACAGTAGCTCAGGATACTCAGCTGCGTAAGGAATTAAGAGAAGCTGGCGTTGTATACAAAGTATACAAAAACACAATGATGAACTTTGCATTCCAGGGAACTCCGTGTGAAGAACTGTGCAAACATCTGGATGGAACAAACGCTCTGGCTATCTCTAAAGAAGATGCAACTGCCCCTGCAAGAATCCTTGCGAAATTTGCAAAGACAGCTCCGCAGCTGGAACTGGTAGCAGGTGTTGTTGAAGGTGGTTACTATGACCAGGCTGGAATTAAAGCACTGTCCGAAGTACCTTCCAGAGAGGAACTTCTTGGAAAACTGCTTGGAAGCATCCAGTCCCCAATCGCCAACTTTGCTCGCGTCATCAGCCAGATCGCAGAAGCAAAAGAAGCATAAGTTTCTTAGCGAAGGCAAGCTGAAAGCGCAGCCTGAGGTTAGAAACTTAGCTGTTCGACAGCGCAAAGCGATGTCGAACTTCCTAGCAGCGTAAGCTGCCCAAAAAAAATTAAAAAAGAAAACAAAACTTATAATTGGAGGTAAATAAAAATGGCAAAACTTACTACAGCTGAATTTATTGAAGCTATCAAAGAACTGTCCGTTCTGGAACTGAACGAACTGGTAAAAGCATGTGAAGAAGAATTTGGTGTATCCGCAGCAGCAGGTGTTGTTGTAGCAGCAGCAGGTGCAGCAGAAGCAGCAGAAGAGAAAGATGAGTTTGACGTAGAGCTGACAGAAGTTGGTCCTAACAAAGTTAAAGTTATCAAAGTTGTTCGTGAAGCAACAGGTCTGGGACTGAAAGAAGCTAAAGAAGTAGTAGACGGTGCTCCGAAAGTAATCAAAGAAGCAGCTGCAAAAGCAGAAGCTGAAGAAATCAAAACAAAACTGGAAGCTGAAGGCGCTAAAGTAACTCTGAAATAATCAGATTACAGCATTTAGTTGAAAGATGGAGAACCCGGAAGAGCTACAATGCTCTTCCGGGTTTTTGTAATGAAAAAATAAAAAAGATTAGAAAATTGGGTTGACACTCTTGACAAACTGTGATATTGTAAAAAATGCACTATTATGGCAAGATATGCCTACTAGTCTAATCTTAAAAGCACGAAAAAGGCATGAGCAGTAATAAATCAAATACACAAGGGGTGAAACGGTCAATGGAAAAAAACAGAATACGTCCTATTACAAACGGTAAAAGTATGCGGATGAGCTACCAGAGACAAAAAGAAGTTTTGGAAATGCCCAACTTGATTGAGGTTCAGAAAGATTCCTATAACTGGTTCCTTGAGGAAGGTTTAAAGGAAGTATTTGCTGATATCTCTCCGATCACTGATTACAGTGGCAAGTTGAGCTTGGAATTTGTGGACTTTACTTTGTGCGAGGATGATGTGAAATATTCCATCGAGGAGTGCAAAGAAAGAGACGCAACTTATGCAGCACCTTTAAAAGTAAAGGTGAGATTGTACAATAAGGAAAACGACGAAATTAAAGAGCATGAGATTTTCATGGGAGATTTGCCGTTGATGACAGCAACCGGTACCTTCGTAATTAATGGTGCAGAACGAGTTATTGTCAGTCAGTTAGTACGTTCCCCTGGTATTTACTATGCGATTGCTCATGACAAACTTGGTAAAAGACTGTTTTCTTCTACCGTAATCCCGAACAGAGGAGCATGGCTGGAATATGAAACAGATTCCAATGATGTCTTCTGGGTACGTGTAGACAGAACAAGAAAGGTTCCGATTTCTGTTCTGATTCGTGCTTTGGGAAAAGGAACCAACGCAGAGATCACAGAACTGTTTGGTGAGGAGCCGAAGATTCTGGCAAGCTTTACCAAAGATACAGCAACCTGCTATGAAGAAGGTCTGTTAGAGCTGTATAAAAAAATTCGTCCGGGTGAACCGCTGGCAGTAGACAGCGCAAGAAGCCTGATCACAAGCATGTTCTTTGATCCGAAACGGTATGATCTGGCTAAAGTAGGTAGATATAAATTCAATAAAAAACTGCATCTGAAAAACCGTATCAGCGGTCATGTACTGGCTGAAGACGTAGTGGATACTACCACAGGTGAGATCCTGGCAGAAGCAGGTACAGAAGTAACAAAAGAACTGGCAACTTCTATCCAGAATGCGGCAGTTCCGTTTGTGTGGATTCAGACAGAAGAAAGAAATGTAAAAGTTCTGTCCAACCTGATGGTAGATCTGACCGCACATGTAGACTGTAATCCGGAAGAACTGGGTGTTACAGAGCTGGTATATTACCCTGCACTGGAACAGCTGATGGAAGAATATGAAGATGCTGATGAACTGAAAGAAGCCATCAAACATCATATTCATGATCTGATTCCGAAACACATTACAGAAGAAGATATTTTTGCTTCTATTAACTATAACTTACATCTGGAATATGGTCTGGGAACCGACGATGATATCGACCACTTAGGAAACCGTCGTATCCGTGCGGTCGGAGAATTGCTGCAGAACCAGTACCGTATCGGTATGTCAAGACTGGAGCGTGTTGTTCGTGAAAGAATGACAACACAGGATCCGGAGGGTATTTCTCCACAGTCTCTGATCAACATCAAACCGGTAACCGCTGCTGTAAAAGAATTCTTCGGTTCTTCTCAGCTGTCTCAGTTCATGGATCAGAACAACCCGCTGGGTGAGCTGACTCATAAGAGACGTCTGTCCGCACTGGGACCTGGTGGTCTGTCCAGAGACCGTGCCGGATTCGAGGTTCGAGATGTACACTATTCCCATTACGGAAGAATGTGTCCGGTAGAGACTCCTGAGGGACCTAACATCGGTCTGATCAACTCTCTGGCATCTTATGCAAGAATTAATGAATACGGATTTGTGGAAGCTCCATATCGTAAGATCGACAAAACAGATCCGAAGAATCCTCGTGTTACAGACGAAGTTGTTTATATGACAGCTGATGAGGAAGATAATTATCATGTAGCACAGGCGAACGAACCTCTGGATGAAGAAGGACATTTCCTTCATAAGAATGTATCCGGTCGTTACCGTGAAGAGACACAGGAATACGAAAGAAGAATGTTCGATTACATGGATGTATCTCCTAAGATGGTATTCTCTGTAGCTACAGCCCTGATCCCGTTCCTGCAGAACGATGATGCGAACCGTGCGCTGATGGGATCCAACATGCAGCGTCAGGCCGTACCGCTGATGATTACAGAAGCTCCTGTAGTCGGAACCGGTATCGAAGCCAAAGCTGCCGTAGACTCCGGTGTTTGTGTGGTTGCCAAGAAGGCAGGTACCATTACCAAGTCTACATCCAAAGAAATTACAATGAAAAACGATGACGGTACCACGGATGTATACCGTCTGACCAAGTTCCTGAGAAGTAACCAGTCCAACTGCTACAATCAGAAACCAATCGTATTCAAGAACGAACATGTAGAAGCAGGTCAGGTAATCGCTGACGGTCCTTCTACTTACAATGGTGAACTTGCTCTTGGTAAGAACCCGCTGATCGGTTTCATGACCTGGGAAGGTTATAACTACGAGGATGCGGTTCTGCTGAGTGAGAGACTGGTACAGGAAGATGTATATACTTCTATTCATATCGAAGAATATGAAGCAGAGTCCAGAGATACCAAGCTGGGACCGGAAGAGATCACAAAAGATGTTCCGGGTGTCGGTGATGATGCTCTGAAAGATCTGGATGAACGTGGTATTATCCGTATCGGTGCTGAGGTTCGTGCGGGAGATATTCTGGTTGGTAAGGTAACTCCGAAGGGAGAGACTGAACTGACAGCTGAGGAACGTCTGTTACGTGCTATTTTCGGTGAGAAAGCAAGAGAAGTACGTGATACTTCCCTGAAGGTACCACATGGTGAATACGGTATTGTTGTGGATGCGAAAGTATTTACAAGAGAAAATGGCGACGAACTGTCACCTGGTGTAAATCAGGCTGTTCGTATCTACATTGCACAGAAGAGAAAGATTTCTATCGGTGATAAGATGGCCGGTCGTCACGGTAACAAGGGTGTTGTTTCCCGTGTTCTGCCTGTAGAAGATATGCCATTCCTGCCAAACGGTCGTCCTCTGGATATCGTGCTGAATCCTCTGGGTGTACCTTCCCGTATGAATATCGGACAGGTCCTGGAGATTCATCTGAGTCTGGCCGCAAAGGCTCTTGGATTCAACATTGCCACTCCTGTATTCGATGGCGCAAGTGAGAACGACATCATGGATACTCTGGAACTGGCAAATGATTATGTAAATCTGTCCTGGGAAGAGTTTTCTGAGAAACATAAAGAAGAGCTGCTTCCGGAAGTTATGGATTATCTGTATGAGAACAGAGATCACAGAAATCTGTGGAAAGGTGTTCCAATCTCACGAGATGGTAAAGTAAGACTTCGTGACGGTCGTACCGGTGAATATTTCGACAGTCCGGTAACCATTGGTCACATGCATTATCTGAAGCTGCATCACCTGGTTGATGATAAGATCCATGCACGTTCTACCGGACCATACTCCCTGGTAACGCAGCAGCCTCTGGGTGGTAAAGCTCAGTTCGGTGGCCAGCGTTTCGGAGAGATGGAGGTATGGGCACTGGAAGCATACGGTGCATCTTATACTCTGCAGGAGATCCTGACAGTCAAATCCGATGATGTGATCGGTCGTGTGAAGACATACGAAGCGATCATCAAAGGTGACAATATCCCTGAACCGGGTATTCCGGAGTCTTTCAAGGTATTGCTCAAAGAGCTGCAGTCTCTGGGACTGGATGTAAGAGTCCTGAAAGATGATAATACAGAAGTGGAAATCATGGAAAATATCGACTATGGCGATACTGATCTGCGTTCCATCATCGAGGGTGACAAGCGATACAACCGCGATGAAGAAGAGTCCTACGGAAACTATGGTTTCAGCAAACAGGAATTCGAAGGCGAAGAACTGGTGGATGTAGAAGAAGACGCAGCTGATGAATCAGCTGACGAAGAATTAGATTTCTAAGAGAAAACATTCTCTGATGCGATAGAAAAAGTCCTGTGGCCGCGTAACAGCGGCCGTGGGAATGAATCCTAGAAAGGAGCAACCAAATGGCTGAAACAACCAATAAAGAAGTATATCAACCAATGACGTTCGATGCGATTAAAATTGGTCTGGCATCTCCGGAAAAGATCCGTGAATGGTCTCATGGTGAAGTTAAAAAACCAGAAACCATCAACTACCGTACATTAAAACCGGAAAAAGATGGTCTGTTTTGCGAGAGAATCTTCGGACCAAGCAAAGACTGGGAGTGTCATTGTGGTAAATATAAAAAGATCCGTTATAAAGGGGTTGTCTGCGACCGCTGTGGTGTAGAAGTTACAAAATCAAGCGTTCGTAGAGAGCGTATGGGACATATTGAACTGGCAGCGCCGGTATCTCATATCTGGTACTTCAAGGGAATTCCGTCCCGTATGGGTCTGATCCTGGATCTGTCTCCGAGAACACTGGAGAGAGTTCTGTATTTTGCGAATTATATTGTCCTCGATCCGGGTGATACCAATCTGCAGCTGAAACAGGTGCTGACAGAGAGAGAATACCAGGAAGCAAGAGAACAGTTTGGAGACACCTTCCGTGTAGGTATGGGCGCAGAATCTATCAAAGAGCTGCTGCAATCCATAGACCTGGAAGCAGAATCCGTAGAACTGAAAGCCGGACTGAAAGATGCAACCGGACAGAAACGTGCCCGTATCATCAAACGTCTGGAAGTTGTAGAAGCATTCCGGGAATCCGGTAACAGACCGGAGTGGATGATCATGGATGTTGTACCGGTTATTCCGCCGGATCTGCGTCCTATGGTACAGCTGGACGGTGGACGTTTTGCTACATCTGACCTGAATGATCTGTACCGTCGTATCATCAACCGTAACAACCGTCTGAAAAGACTGCTGGAGCTGGGAGCCCCGGATATTATCGTAAGAAATGAAAAACGTATGCTGCAGGAAGCTGTAGATGCGCTGATCGATAACGGTCGCCGTGGCCGTCCGGTAACCGGACCTGGTAACAGAGCTCTGAAATCTCTGTCCGATATGCTGAAAGGTAAATCCGGACGTTTCCGTCAGAACCTGCTGGGTAAACGAGTTGACTACTCCGGACGTTCCGTAATCGTCGTTGGACCGGAACTGAAGATTTATCAGTGTGGTCTGCCGAAAGAGATGGCAATCGAGCTGTTTAAACCGTTCGTTATGAAAGAACTGGTTGCAAACGGAACCGCTCATAACATTAAAAATGCAAAGAAAATGGTCGAGAAAGTACAGCCGGAAGTATGGGATGTACTGGAAGACGTTATCAAAGAGCATCCGGTTATGCTGAACCGTGCTCCTACACTGCATCGTCTGGGTATTCAGGCATTTGAACCGATCCTGGTAGAAGGTAAAGCGATCAAGCTGCATCCTCTGGTTTGTACCGCGTTCAATGCCGATTTCGATGGTGACCAGATGGCTGTCCATCTTCCACTGTCCGTAGAAGCACAGGCAGAATGCCGTTTCCTGCTGTTGTCTCCGAACAACCTGTTGAAACCGTCCGATGGTGGTCCGGTAGCCGTTCCTTCACAGGATATGGTTCTGGGTATTTATTACCTGACACAGGAAAGACCGGGAAGCAAGGGAGAAGGCGGATACTACAAGAGCCTGAACGAAGCTATCCTGGCTTACGAAAACGGATACCTGACACTGCAGACAAGAATTCACGTTCGCCGTGAAAAAACTCTGCCGACAGGAGAAGTCCTGGAAGGAACAGTAGAATCCACTCTGGGTAGATTCCTGTTCAACGAGATCCTGCCACAGGATCTGGGATTTGTAGACAGAAGTGTTCCGGGTAACGAACTGCTTCTGGAAGTTGATTTCCATGTAGGAAAGAAACAGCTGAAACAGATCCTTGAAAAAGTTATCAATACCCACGGACAGACAAAGACTGCGGAAGTACTGGATGATATCAAAGCTACCGGTTACAAATACTCTACGAGAGCTGCTATGACCGTATCCATTTCCGATATGACTGTGCCGCCTCAGAAACCACAGATGATCGAACAGGCGCAGGAAACTGTAGATAAAATCACCAGAAACTTCAAACGTGGTCTGATCACAGAAGAAGAGCGTTACAAAGAAGTCGTAGAAACCTGGAAACAGACCGATGATGAGCTGACAAAAGCCCTGCTGAATGGTCTGGATAAATATAACAACATCTTCATGATGGCCGATTCCGGAGCCCGTGGATCTGATAAACAGATCAAACAGCTGGCCGGTATGCGAGGATTGATGGCCGATACAACCGGTCACACCATCGAGCTGCCTATCAAGTCAAACTTCCGTGAAGGTCTTGATGTACTGGAATATTTCATGTCCGCCCATGGAGCTCGAAAAGGTATGTCCGATACCGCTCTTCGTACCGCCGATTCCGGTTACTTGACCAGACGTCTGGTAGATGTATCTCAGGAGCTGGTTGTTCGTGAGATGGATTGTGCGGAAGGCAGAGATGAGATTCCGGGTATGTATGTGAAGGAATTCACAGACGGAAAAGAAGAAATCGAAAGTCTGCAGGAACGTATCACAGGACGTTTCTCCTGCGAGACAATCAAAGATAAAGATGGTAATGTGCTTGTAAAAGCAAACCACATGATCACACCGAAACGTGCAGCTAAGATCATGAGCGAAGGTGTCAATGCAGAAGGCAAACCTTACGACAAGATCAAGATCCGTACGATTCTGAGCTGTAAATGTAAAGTTGGTATCTGTGCAAAATGTTATGGTGCCAACATGGCAACAGGAGAAGCTGTTCAGGTTGGTGAGTCTGTAGGTATCATCGCCGCACAGTCCATTGGTGAGCCTGGTACACAGCTGACCATGCGTACTTTCCATAGTGGTGGTGTTGCCGGTGGCGATATCACACAGGGTCTTCCTCGTGTCGAGGAGCTGTTCGAGGCAAGAAAGCCGAAAGGACTTGCCATTATCACAGAGATTCCTGGTGAAGTTGCAATCAAAGATACCAAGAAGAAACGAGAAATCGTAATTACCGATAAAGAAAGCGGAGAAACCAAGACATACCTGATCCCTTACGGATCCAGAATCAAGGTTACAGACGGACAGATGCTGGAAGCCGGTGATGAACTGACAGAAGGTTCTGTTAACCCACACGACATTCTGAAAATCAAAGGTGTACGTGCCGTACAGGATTATATGATCCGTGAAGTACAGAGAGTATACCGTCTGCAGGGTGTAGAAATCAACGATAAACATATCGAGGTTATCGTTCGTCAGATGCTGAAAAAGATCCGTATCGAAGACAACGGAGATACAGAACTTCTTCCGGGTACGATGGTTGATTTCCTTGAATATGAAGATATCAATGAAAAGATGGAAGCAGAAGGAAAAGCTCCGGCGGAAGGAAAACAGGTTCTGCTGGGTATTACCAAAGCTTCTCTGGCAACCGATTCCTTTATGTCAGCAGCATCCTTCCAGGAGACAACAAAAGTCCTGACAGAAGCTGCTATCAAAGGAAAAGTTGACCACCTGGTAGGTCTGAAAGAAAACGTTATCATCGGTAAACTGATTCCGGCCGGTACTGGTCTGAAGCGTTACAGCAACATCAAACTTTCCACAGATGATATGCTGAAGGAAGAAGAGGACGATATCCTGCTGGACGATGAAGATCTGGAACTTGTACCGGAAGATATCACAGTAGAGGAAGAAGCTTCCGAAACTGCTGAGACAGATGAAGAAACAGATGAAATCGCTGAAGAACTGGTAACTCTTGAGGATAGCGAAGAGTAAAGGTCACTGATATCAGGGAATAATGAGTAAATAAGTAAAAAGTCAGGGGAAACTGATAAAAATCAGTAATACTCCCTTGACTTTTTATTTTTTCGATGCTATGATACTACAGGTGCGCATGGAAATGCAGTTATTTTAATGTGCGCAAAATTACCTTATAAAAGGTAAGACGGCTGCATAGTCGTATGATTTAGAAATAGCAACCGCAGAACCAGAAAAGGAATAATTACAGGAGGTGAAATGGAATGCCAACATTTAACCAGTTAGTAAGAAAAGGACGTCAGACTTCTGTTAAGAAATCTACCGCTCCTGCTCTGCAGAAAAGCTTTAACTCTTTAAGAAAAAAATCCAGCGATCTGTCTTCTCCACAGAAGAGAGGTGTGTGTACAGCTGTTAAAACTGCTACACCTAAAAAACCTAACTCAGCTCTTCGTAAGATTGCCAGAGTACGTCTGTCAAACGGAATCGAAGTAACAAGCTACATTCCAGGAGAAGGTCATAACCTTCAGGAACATAGCGTTGTTCTGATCCGTGGAGGCCGTGTTAAAGACTTACCTGGTACAAGATACCATATCATCAGAGGTACTCTTGATACCGCAGGTGTCGCTAACAGAAAACAGGCTCGTTCCAAATACGGAGCTAAAAGACCTAAAAAATAAGATGAAAAGCTACGCTACGGCTGCTTAGCGGCATAGCGAAACAAAATTGATAATATCACAATACTATGTACGGTCATTCCATTTATACCCTGATGGTTGCGGGTGAAATAGAGGAATTTACCAGTGCGAACACATAGTCGACAGTACCTGTTTAACTGCTCAGGCTGTCATGTGAGTACCTAAGAGATAATCTATTGATTAAGGAGGGAAGTAACGTGCCACGTAAAGGACATACTCAGAAAAGAGACGTTCTGGCAGATCCAATGTACAACAATAAAGTGGTTACCAAACTTATCAATAACATCATGTTAGACGGTAAGAAAGGTGTAGCACAGAAGATTGTATACGGCGCTTTCGCTAAAATTGAAGAAAAAGCTGGAAAACCAGCTATCGAAGTTTTTGAAGAAGCTATGAACAACATCATGCCTGTACTGGAAGTAAAGGCTAGACGTATCGGTGGAGCTACCTATCAGGTACCTATCGAGGTTCGTCCGGAAAGACGTCAGGCTTTGGCTCTTCGTTGGTTAACTCTGTATTCTCGTAAAAGAGGAGAGAAGACCATGGAAGACAGACTGGCAAATGAGCTTCTGGATGCTATGAACAACACCGGTGCATCTGTTAAGAAGAAAGAAGACATGCATAAAATGGCAGAAGCTAATAAGGCATTTGCTCATTACAGATTCTAAAGGAGGAAATCCAATTGGCTGGAAGAGAATATCCATTAGAGAGAACCAGAAATATTGGTATTATGGCGCATATCGATGCTGGTAAGACCACTCTGACAGAGCGTATCTTATATTACACCGGTGTAAACTATAAAATCGGAGATACACATGAAGGTA
>OLPP01000141.1_pt1 | contig 83951 bp, 78 predicted proteins | sample 1643151 | NCBI WGS metagenome assembly OLPP01 (sample SAMEA3136679, study PRJEB25190) | human gut metagenome | biome: human gut; feature: human-associated habitat; material: faeces | place: Austria | collected 2013 | reverse complement strand
CGATTATCTCATAAGGGCAAAAATAAGGGAAAATACATATCATTTCACTAATGAATGGGCTGAAAAGCCTGTAAAATAGGGAAAGTTAGAAAGATATTTCGGCAAACCCGAATTTGAATAAAATTCAACTCATAAATTTCTGATGAGATGTTTTGACATTGTTTTGATTCACCATCGCATACTGCATCGTTGTATCAATTTGTGAATGTCCTAATATTTTTTGCACCTGTTCTATTGGCATTCCTTTATCTATTGCTCTGGTTGCCATGGTTCTTCGAAATTTATGGGGATGAATGCGTTCCAAATCAATTCGTCTTCCTAATTCCCTTAAACGAATTTCCACTCCGCTTATTTTTAGCCTGTCATGTGGTGCATCCAGGGTTACAAACAATGCAGAATTATTATCTTTTCGGTAATCAATATATTTTTTTAAATGCACCTTCGCTTTTGCATCAAAATATACACGCCGCTCTTTGTCTCCCTTTCCGTATACAATGCACTCACGCCCTTCCAAATCAATGTCATCAACATTCAGATTTACCAGTTCACCTACTCGTATTCCTGTAGAATATAGCAAATCTATAATTGCCAAATCCCTGATTTCTTTGCAGTTATCTCTGAGTCGTTCAATCCCTTCATCTGTAATAACGCTTTTTACTACCGTTTTAGTTTTAATCTTATGAATCCGTTTCATAGGACTTTTTAAAATATAATCTTCTTCCTCTAACCAGGAGAAAAAGCTGGAAATGTTTCTTCGAATATTATCCACCGTAACATTTGAACATTTATTATTCTTCTGATATTCTGCCAGATATGTCCGTATTTCCTCTGTTGTGATCTTTCTTACAGATGTTTCAATATGGGATAGCAAATGTTCCACTGTAACTTTATAATATTGGATGGTTCTTTCTGAACAGCCTTCGATCTTCTTTGCATCCAAAAACATTCTAAGAAAATCTGTATTGGATATTTCCATTTTACCAGCTTCATTCTCTGCACATACTTTTAAGATTACTTCCTGAAGTTTTTTCATTTGTGTAATTGACAGATATTCTGACATTTCATTCAGTATTTTTACTATTTTTTCTTCCATGCTGGCATACTCCTTTCAAAATATACCAGCATCCTTCAACCATTTTGTTTATAGCATTCTGTTTTCCCGATACGATTCAAATATATATGACGGATTTTCGTAATATACACTGCTGTTGTAGTCATCAATCTTTGCACTGATAAAAGAATTGTATACTTTTATTAAAGCTTCTATAATTCCAATACCCTCATCTGCAGCAACCATTTTTATCAGCCGCTTATATACTTTTCCAATATCCCAATGTGATGGAATGCTGTATTTACAATCACCCACATTGTCAAATTTTCCCTCTTGTATTCCTGCTTCTTCGATAAAATCATCACTGACTCTGTCAATGTTATCACAATGGTAGACATCTGCGAGGTCATAAATTTTATCAATCCTCTGCTTTCCAAGCGTATTTACAACATCTGCCCGAGTATTCTTTGTTTTCCGTGCAATGTAATCAATCAGGCTGCATGTGTAAAATAAATCATTATTTTTTTTGCTTTCACGTCCTTCTCCTGCCATTTATAGCACCTCACAATCTCTATACTTCAGGCATTTCAATGATTCTTTGGAACAAAACGCTATCTGATGAGTTGGATACTTGAACTTTGCCAGAACCCAGAACTGTTCTCTGGTAATCGTACCGTCCATGTAATCAGAAACAAAATTATAAATCTGATCGTCTGCCATTGCACCGATTACAATATCATATTCATGGTCTTTCCCACTCCGACATGCAATTATAAAATCCAACCATTCTTCTGTCATATCTTTGAATTCTTTTATTTTCAGATTCGATTTTAAACGCACATCATAGACAGATACAACCTTCGTATCATACCTCCTGGCCCATCTTTGAGCCTGTTCTTTTATAATTGTACAGTAAAAACCCGTTCCAAAATCTTTTGTATTACGACCTTTTCTGATTTCCGGTTTCTCTACAGCCTGATATCCACCATGGTACACCGTCATTATCGCCATTCAGCTTCTCCCCTTTCTAACCAAAGTATTGTTGCATCAGACTATCGAATAACTTTTGTGTTTCATCCAGTGCTTTTTGTACTTTAACTTTTGATTTGTCGACTTGATGAACAAAGGAAACATACTCCTTTTGTAATTGCATTTCAGGAACAACTACTGGTAATCCTGTTAATTGACGCATATTAATGCTCGCAATACCTGTTGTTTGCTTTGCACATCCAAGAAAATATCTCTTTGCCTTTTGTTGTTGCAAATATTGTTCCATATATTCTGGTAACAAGGTACCTCTATTGAGACGCACTCTAAAAATGTGATTTTGATGAATACAATTTTTAGGTGGTTCATGAATAATAGCTCCTCGACCAACTTTGTCAGGATCTCCGCCTTCCGTCATGAGCACATCAAACGGTTTTAATTGATACTTGTCTATTTCTGCTTGACTAGCCATTACTGTTTTTACAGTTGTCCAATCAATGTATCCATCTTTAACATTTGAAACTGCCATATATGGAACTTCAAATAATTCTTGTTCTTTGATTTTTCTTCCTTTTGTAATACCCGATACAATATCTGCAATTTCATCCAGCCTCACCTCTGGCCAGTTTTTTGAATTTAACAGCATATCCCCAAACATCTCGACAAATCGGGCTTTTATAAGATCATCTAGCTTTGACAATTCATCTATTCGATGGGCAAGTACTTGCTGAATTTTGTCAAGAATCATTACTATTTCATTTTGTTCAGATAATGCGGGAATGTTTAATTTTATCTGCTTTAAATCTTTTACAGCAAAGCTTGCCTGGTTAACAGATTTTTTTGTTATCTTCCTGATTTGACTTCTAAATGGATGTCCATAAAAACAATATTTTGCATATGCAGGATTTATCACATCTCGTCTAGCTTTAAGTCTTAATAAATTCATTCCATGGATAATAGTTTCATCTGATTGTTTAACATATAACACTGTTCGGCCTAGATACTGAACACTATTAATGTGTGACATTAATAGATCTCCATCTTCAAGTAAATATGATGTATATTTCGAAATATCAGTTATTCCAGCATATCCCATCCTATCTCTGCTAAATTTATCATTTGTTATAGTTTCAATTCTTGTAATAGGAAAGCCACCATCTACATCTCCCTGTTTTATATTCGCTCCATTCTGTATTAAAGAAAAGCACTCATCTATCGTTTTTATCATCTACCTCATCCCTACAAACCCGAATTTTCGAATCTGCCATCCTTTCTCTTATAATCCCAACAACCGCTCCAACTCATCCATTTCTTTTCCGATCTCCAACTCCAGCTCCCGGATATTGGCCATGATTTCTGATGTTGGCGGATATTCCACCGGGGTGTATTCAATTTCTTTGTATTTATTGATACTGAGATCATAATCATTCTCCACAATATCTTTTTTCGGTACCATAAATGACTGGTCTGTTCGTTTCCGTTCTGCTTCTTTATCAAGGTTTTTGAAACGCTCTATAATATCCGGAATGTCATTCTCTGTGACCGGAGTACGTTTATCGTCCAGACTGAATCCGTCTGCTTTCATATCGTAGAACCATACCTGATCAGTTCCGCCGTGTTCTGTTTTTGTAAAAATAAGGATTGCTGTGGATACTCCTGCATAGGGTTTGAATACACCGGAAGGCATGGATATTACAGCTTCCAGTCTCTGATTTTCAACAATTTCTTTTCGGATGGATTTATGTGCCCGTGATGATCCAAAAAGTACACCATCTGGTACAATACAAGCGCATCTACCTCCAATTTTCATAATCCTCAAAAATAAAGCAAGGAATAAAAGTTCTGTTTTCTTTGTCTTACAAACCTTAAGAAGATCTCCGGAAACGGACTCTGCATCCAGGCTTCCTTTAAAAGGTGGGTTTGCCAGCACAAGAGAATACTGATCTTTATCTGCATTCTGATCAGATAAGCTATCCCGATATTCAATATAAGGATTTTCTATTCCGTGAGTCATCATATTCATGGCTCCAATACGAAGCATGGTGCGGTCCATATCGTATCCATGAAACATATGATTCATGTAATGATCTTTTTTCTGTTTATCATAAAAAATTTCTTCTTTTCTTTTTTCTTTCAGATATTCTCCTGCTACAACCAGAAATCCGGAGGTTCCACATGCCGGATCACAGATAATCTCATCACTGGACGGATCCATCATCTCAACCATCATCCGGATAATATGTCTTGGTGTACGAAACTGTCCATTTCGTCCGGACTGGGCTATTTTTGAAAGAAGATATTCATATACATCTCCTCTGACATCTGCTGTCTGGATTTCATTCATAAGTTTGTAAATTTCATCCAGAGAATCCACCACTTTGGATAAAAGGAGTGGTGTCGGAAGCTTAAATATCGCATCGTCCATATATTTGGAATATGCACTGTTTTTATCATTATGAAGATTTTTTATAAACGGAAATACCCATTCCTGCATGATCATATACATTCTGTCTGCCGGAAAATCATGGAATACGGACCATTTCAGCTGACTTCCGTCAATTGTCCTCTCACCTATTTTTACTTCTCCGGAAAAAATACTCTGAAATGGCAAGCCAAGCATTGCACTTTCTCTTGCACGCATATTATCGGAATCATCCAGATCATGAATAAACATCAGGTATGTAATCTGTTCGATTACTTCCAGTGGATTGACAAGTCCTCCTGCCGCAAATATATCCCATAAACCATCTATTTTGTTTTTTAATTCACCAGTGATCATTTTTTATCTCCCATCTATCGCTCATTATTCCAGGTATATTTCGTATACCTTCCGCCGCCGATTTTTAAAATTTTTTCTGTTGTCAGTAATTCTGCCAGTGTTCTCTGTATCGTTACCACACTAATATCCGGACACTTTTCTGCGATTTCCTTTTTTGTAATTGTTCCCAGAGTGTTTTTTATAATCTCTTCTATTCGCTCCGGTTTTGATATATTCTGCGTTATCAGCAATTTTATTCTTGAAGAAAACTCTCTGTATGCTCCTACGATAACGCCAAGCATATATTTTACAAATGGTACATAATCATTCTTATTCTCATACCAGTTCTCAGAACTTTCCCCTAAACATTCATAGTATAATTCCTTTGAATTTTCTATCATTCTCTCGATACTGATATATTTTCCCACAATATAGCCGGATCTGTACAAAAGTAACAGTGTAAGTAAACGGCTCATTCTTCCATTGCCGTCATTAAACGGATGTATGCATAGGAAATCCAGAATAAACATCGGAATCAAAAGAAGTGGATCTATTTCTCCTGTTGCCATTGCCTCTTCAAATGCTCTGCATAGTTCTTCCATTGCTTCCGGTGTTTCCCATGCCGGTACTGGTTTAAACCGTATTTTTTTTATTCCCTGAGAATCTTCTTCCTCAATGACATTATCTGCAGTTTTATATTTCCCTCCAATATTGTAACTTTCAAATTTATACAAATCTCTGTGAAGCTGTAAAATAATCGCAGACTTTGGTGGGATATGGTCATGGCTTTCATGAATTGTATTCAATACATCTCTATATCCGGCAATCTCCTGTTCATTTCTTGTCCTTGGCCTTGTTTTGTCTTTTACCAATTCCCGCAATCTGATGTCTGATGTATAAATACCTTCTATTTTGTTGGAACTTTCCGTACTTTGAATTTTAGCGATTTCAACTAATTGTGTAAGAGTATCTGCTTTGGCCTCAATAAAAAGAGTTTGTTCTCCCTTAAATTCATGTATCTGTGTCAGATAAGATACAATTTCAGGAGTCAACAGATTTTTCCACTTTTCCCGATAATCAAACCGTCTCATATATTTTCCATCACCTTCTTTATCACTCTTTTTTCGATTTTATTTACTTCAAGTATATAAATCAATCTTATCATTGTCAACTTTAATTTGATCATTTTCGTAAGAATGATTAAATTGAAAGTGAAATGATAAAATTAAAAAGTCCAACAACAAATGCTTCTGCACGGATCTTCAGCATTTACTGTCGGACTTTTATCCTTTTTATTCCTTTTTGAAATATATCACAATATCATATTGTAGAGCAAAAGATTATTCTGCGTGGTCTTTCAGGTACTCTGCACGGCCCTCTTCGTAGAGGTTATTTCCCTCGCTGTCAATGATGACTACAAGCGGCATGTCTTCCACATAAAGCTTGCGGAGTGCTTCTGCTCCGAGGTCTTCGTAAGCGATAAGCTCTGCTTTTTTGATGCATTTTGCAAGAAGTGCTCCTGCACCGCCGATGGCTCCGAAATATACGCCGTCATATTTTTTCATTGCATCTACGACTTCCGGAAGGCGGGCACCTTTTCCGATCATTCCTCTGGCGCCTACGGACATCATGGTCGGTGCATAAGCATCCATACGGCCGCTGGTTGTAGGGCCTGCGGAGCCAATGACTTCGCCTGGTTTTGCCGGAGTCGGACCTACATAGTAAATGGTAGCATCTGTAGGGTCAAAAGGAATCTTTTCTCCTTTTGCAAGGGCCTCGCACATTCTCTTGTGACCTGCATCACGGGATGTATAGATGGTTCCTGTCAGTAAAACCTGGTCGCCTGCATGGAGAGTTCTTGCCAGCTCTCTTGTCAGAGGCAGTGTGATCTTTCTTCTTTCCATATTAAAGCACCTCCGTTTTATGACGTGTTACATGGCAGTTGATGTTAACTGCACATGGCATACCTGCGATATGGGTAGGCATAGTCTCAATGTTCAGACCGATAGCTGTGGTCTTTCCGCCAAAGCCCTGAGGTCCGATACCAAGCTTGTTGATCTTCTCCAGCATCTCTTTCTCAAGATCTGCATAGTAAGGATCCGGGTTCTCTGTATTCAGGGGACGCATCAGCGCTTTCTTTGCAAGAAGGGCACATTTGTCAAAAGTTCCTCCGATTCCAACACCAACTACCATTGGCGGGCATGGGTTCGGGCCTGCAGTCTCCACAACCTCGAGAATGAAATCCTTGATTCCCTGAAGGCCTGCAGACGGTTTGAACATACGAATCTGGCTCATGTTCTCGCTTCCGAAGCCTTTTGGTCCTACAGTTACTTTCACCTGATCTCCAGGAACGATCTCTGTATAGATCATAGCCGGTGTATTGTCACCTGTGTTTCCACGGCGTACCGGATCCTTGACAACGGATTTTCTCAGGTAACCTTTATCGTATCCGCGGCGTACACCTTCATTGATGGCATCATTTAAATCTCCGCCTGTAAAGTGGACATCCTGGCCAATTTCAAGGAATACGCATGCCATTCCGGTATCCTGACAGATCGGAACATTCTCACTGTCTGCGATATCAAAATTCTCGATAATGTTATCAAGGACACCTTTTGCGATCTCGCCGTCCTCGCAGGCACGGCAGGTTTTGATAGCATCCTTCACATCTTCCGGGAGATGTTCATTGGCTTCGATACAGAGTTTTTCGATAATCTCTGTAAGTCTGTTTACTTCGATTTCTCTCATAATAGACTCCTTTCGCTTATCTCATATGTTTTTATTATCGTAACATATTTTTAACGTTCGTGGCGGGCATATTTCGGCAGAAGCATAGGAGATACGTCTCCTGTATCAACTCCTGCATTTTTCAGTTCCTCTTCATATTTTCTGATATGATCCAGATTCATGGTGCCAAGCTCTACCTCTTTGCATTTGGCAGCTGCTTTTTTACCTGCATTTCTTCCAAATACAATTACGTCAAGAAGAGAATTTCCCATCAGTCGGTTTCTTCCGTGGATTCCGCCTGCTGCCTCTCCTGCAACCAGAAGGTTCGGGATTTCTTTTGTAAAGCCGTCTCCGTTGATCTCAAGACCACCGTTCTGATAATGAAGGGTCGGGTAGATCACGATCGGGACTTTTCTCATATCAATGCCGTAGTTCATATACATACGGAACATGGCAGGGATCCTCTTTTCGATAGTTCCCTCACCGCCCAGGATCTCGATCATCGGAGTATCCAGCCATACACCTTTTCGTCCACCTGGAACTTCAACGCCACGGCCTTCCTCACACTCGCGGATAACACCGGAAGCATTTACGTCACGGGTTTCCAGCGGATGAATATAAGCTTCTCCGTTTGCATTTACAAGCTGTGCACCAACGGAACGAACCTTCTCTGTTACCAGGGCACCAAGGATCTGTGACGGATAGATCGCACCTGTTGGATGATACTGGATAGAATCCTGGTAAAGAAGGGAAGCGCCTGCTCTGTATCCAAGTACGAGTCCGTCAGCAGTTGCTCCGTAGTGATTGGAGGTCGGGAATCCCTGATAATGCATTCTTCCTGCACCACCGGTTGCAATTACAACTGTTTTTGCTCTTGCAACGGAATAGTCTCCGGTTTCCATGTTGAGAAGAACTGCACCGGCAGTCTGACCTTTTTCATCCTTCAGAAGTTCTACAGCGGATGTGAATTCCACTACCGCGATCTTAAGATTTAAGACCTCATCACGGATAGTACGCATGATCTCTGATCCGGAATAATCCTTTGCAGCATGCATTCTCTTTCTGGAGGTACCGCCGCCATGTGTAGTGACCATGGTTCCGTCTTCTGCTTTATCAAACTCAACACCAAGGTCGTTGAGCCATTTGATCGCATCCGGTGCTTCCATTACCAGTCTTTTTACAAGCTCCGGTTTTGCGGCAAAATGTCCGCCTCCAAAGCAGTCCAGATAATGCTGTACCGGGGAATCATTTTCTTTATCTGCTGCCTGGATCCCGCCTTCTGCCATCATGGTGTTGGCATCACCGATACGGAGTTTTGTAACGATCATAACGTTGGCACCTGCGTTGTGAGCCTCGATGGCACAGGAAGAGCCTGCTCCGCCACCGCCGATGATCAGTACATCTACATCATAATCGATTTTTGTAAGATCGATTTTTTCGTTGAGCAGACGGCTTTCTGAATGGAGCATTTTTGTCAGTTCCAGTGGTGCTTTCTGTCCCTTGTTCGGTCCTACCTTGATCTCTGCAAATGCATCCGGGTTATAATCCGGATGGAATTTTTTGAGAAGAGCATCTTTCTCATCTGCACTCAGACGTCTTGGCTCTGTTGCCATACGCTCCGCTCTTGTAGCCTCTACCTTTTTGATGGATTCCATCATATTTTTTGGATATGGTGCATACATGTTTTACGCCCTCCTACTTCTCGATTTCTCTGCTGTTGTAAAGTTCCTGCATCTCTGTGATCGGCTTCTGCATGATCTTCTCGATCATATCGTCAAATTTGCCCTCGTGGATCTCTTCCACACGTTTCTCCAGATGCTCGCTTTTCGGCGCAATATATTTTCCGGTGAGACGTCTTGCCAGAAGGCCTACCATCGGATGGGAAATTCCTGCCGGACATCTTACGGAACAGCAGCCGCAGCTTACGCAGTCAAAGGATTCCTCTGCACATTTTTCAAGCTCGCCTCTCTGAGCATATGCAATATACTGCATGACATTTAAGTCCTGTGTACAGGCCTTTGTGCAGGCATTGCATCCGATGCAGCTGTAGATCTCCGGATAAAGCTCCATCATTACCTGCTGGTTCGGCTTAAGATCTTCTATATTATAAAGTCTCTTGTCTGTAGGGAAGAACGGGATACTTGCCACATACATTCCCTCCTGCACCTGTGTCTGACAGGCGAGACAGGTTTTCAGCTCATTCTGTCCCTTGATCCTGTAGATGGTCGCACAGGCACCGCAGAATCCGTGTCTGCAGCCGCATCCTCTTTTTAATGTGTAACCGGCATATTCCATAGCTGTCATAATGGTCAGATCACCGGGAACGCTGTATTTCTTACCGAAAAAATATACGTTTACCATATTATTTTCCATGTTGGTGTCCTTTCTTTTATCCAAATCGTACGCCATGTGGAACAGCCATCTCACACGTGCCCGTCGCAACGCTCTGCTGAACTAAGTACTAACTGCGACTAAGGAGTTCAGGAGAGCCTTCACTCCTAAGTCTTCGTAAGTACTGGATTTCAGCGCCGCTAAAACCGCTCCTAAAATGGGCATCTTAGCGAGATGGCTGTTCCACATGGCTGTGTACTGGCTATAACCAGCGCATATATTTGAAAGTTTCTTAAGGTGCAATCTATAACTTAGTACTCATTAGGTAATTCATCCACCTCATCACATCGGAATACCGGGCCGTCTTTGCAGACGTATTTGTCTCCGATGTTGCAGCGGCCGCATTTTCCGACACCGCATTTCATACGAAGCTCCAGTGTGGTATATACCTGATCTCTGGAGAATCCCAGCTCTTCCAGTCCTGCCAGAACGAATTTGATCATGATCGGCGGGCCGCAGACCAGAGCGGTCTTATTGGTATCAAAACCAATCTCCTTCAGATAATTCGGAACAAATCCTACATGACCGTCCCAGCCTTCCTGCTCGCGGTCAATGGTAAGATATACATTTACACCTTCTGTTTTCATCCATACTTCCTGGATTTCCTTAAGCTGCACCAGATCATCTGCGGAACGGGAACCATAGAGAATATCTACTGTTCCGTAATCCTCACGGTTATCCAGCACATAATTGATCACGGAACGAAGAGGTGCCAGACCGATTCCACCTGCGATGAACAGGAGATTTTTTCCCTTTAACTTATCTTCCACCGGAAAATGATTTCCGTATGGTCCGCGGACTGCGATCTCATCTCCAACCTGAAGGCTGTGGAGATAATCGGTAAGGGATCCGCATTTTTTGATGCTGAATTCCTGATAATCCTTTACAGTCGGAGAAGAAGTAATGGAAAACATACCTTCACTGACGCCTGGTGCACAGACCATGGCACACTGTCCTGGCATATGCTCGAAAAGCTTTCCACCCTCCGGAGCTTCCACACGGAAGGTTTTTACATCCGGTGTCTCCTGACGGATATCTGTGATCACGCCAACCTTGGGGATCAGCGTATCCAGTGTATAATTTTTATGACAGGTACATTCACTCATTCTTTTCACCTCCCTGTTTTTCAAAGGCCTTGATGACTTTTACGATATTTAAAGATTCCGGACATTTCTCCACGCAGCGGCCGCAGCCAACACAGGAGAACATGCCGTCATTATTTAACGGATAATAAACAAGCTTATGCATAAATCTCTGACGGAATCTCTGCATCTGGCTGGTACGGTTGTTTCCGTGAGCCATCATGGTAAAATCAGAGTACATGCAGGAATCCCAGCAGCGGTAACGGTGAACACCGTGCCCTGTGTCGTAATCCTTAATGTCATAGCACTGACAGGTCGGACATACGAAGGTACAGGTTCCGCAGGCAAGACAAGGCTTGTACAGTTTCTCCCATACAGGAGAATTGAAACGGTCCATGTATTCTTCCTGCGCCCATCCTTCCAGTGAAAGATGTGTATATGGAAGAAGCTCGATAATACCACGGATTGCCTTCTTCTCCTCTTCTACCTTTGTCTCATCAGCATCTGCCAAAAGCTCCTTCACAGCTTCTGTCAGAGCATTTCCTTTTTCTGTGAGAGGCTTCCAGAAAAGTTCTCCCTCGATGATCCAGGCTGCAACATCTGCTTCCGGATCTGCAGCATCAATGCCAAATACTTTACAGAAGCAGCTTTCCTCCGGTTCATGACAGGCAAGTGCTACGATAGTTCCATGTTCTCTTCTTGCCTGGTAAAAAGTATCCACCGGATCCCCAAGGAACACATTGTCGAGAACTTTCACGCCCTGTACATCACAGGCTCTCATTCCGAATACGACAAAATTCTGGTCTTTCAGTGCCTGAGGCTCAATGCTGATATTTTTCCCATCTTTTTTACAGGTATAGAGATTTTCACTCTGCGGAAAGAAAGCATCCTTCGGTGATTTCACGGTTTTCAGTGTTTCAAGGGAAACTTCTGCATCCTCGCTCCATGCCTTGAAGTTCACCTGCTCACTTACCTTTACCGGTAAATATAATTCCTGGTCTGCGGCAATTTTCCGGAATAATGCCGGCAGATTTTCTACTGCGATCTTATACATACATTATCCCCTTTCTGCCACGATCCCTGGCTCTACATCCTCAAAGGTAAAGCTGGTAAGCGGACCCTTTGACTCCGCATCCTCGCCTGCCTGATACTCACCGTAAAACGCATCAATATCCTTGATAAACTTACGGTTAAACAGATGAAGGGGAATTCCCTGCGGGCAGACTCTGCTGCACTCGCCACAGTCCGTACATCTTCCGGCTACATGGAAGGCACGGATCACATGGAACATCTTTTCCTCAAAGGAATCCACATTTGCCTTCTGGGCGCTGTCGAACTTGTTGCTGTCAAAAACGCATTTGCGGCAGCTGCAGGCCGGACATACATTACGGCAGGCATTACAGCGGATACATTTACTCAGCTCGCTCTGCCAGAATGCAAATTTTTCTTCCGGACTCATCGCCTCGATCCGCTCAACTTCTGCGAAACGGTCAGCGTCCTTTGTCTCCTTTGACTCACCGATCAGTTCATCGTAAATTTTATGCTCTTTTCCTTTACATACATGGCAGCGTTCCAGCATGGCATCTTTGTATGCACAGGTTTTTTCTCCGTAAACAGTATCCACAGTCAATGTCTCTGCATCTCCGGTAATCTCTGCTCCGGAAATTCCCCGGATACCCTTGATCCCCATTTTGCGGATCTTTTCAATATCCAGCTTTCCTTTACAGCCAACACCTACGATATAGGCTTTTTCTCTGTCTACACGATGCTCTTTCAAAAGCTGGTTAAAGCTATATGTATCGCAGGGCTTCAGACAGACCATGGTTTTTCCTTCCAGCTTGGAAGCTTCGATCATATATTTGCTTAAATTGGCACCGCAGAATCCATCATAGACAAAATCCTCCAGAGATTCCGGTGTTTCAAAATAGGCTGGTTCCGGATTAAAGGCAAGATCTCCGGCTTTCCACCCAAGAACCCGGACTACCGTGCCATCTGCAAGCAGTTCTTTTGCACGTTTTATCAGCTCCTGCATCTTATATCCTCCAATCTCACGTTTTTACCAAGTGAATGGATCTTCTCAACAAACTCATTCATAGTCTGTGAAAATTTCACGCCTTCTGCGGCAGATACCCATTCCACACGTGTTCTTCCGTTTTCCACCCCAATATAATCCAGCATTGAAAACAGAAGTGTCATACGTCTTCTTGCATAATAGTTTCCGGTACTGTAATGGCAGTCTCCCGGATGGCATCCGCACATGATCACACCATCGGCTCCTTTTTCAAAGGCACGGAGGATGAACATGGGATTGACACGGCAGGAACATGGAACACGGATGATCTTTACATCCGCCGGATAGCTCAAACGGCTGCTTCCGGCAAGGTCTGCTCCGGCGTAGCTGCACCAGTTACAGCAGAATGCCACGATCTTTGGTCTGAATTCTTCCTTTGTTTCTATCGACATATTGCATCCACCTCCGCGATAATCTGTCTGTTGGAGAAGCCCTGAAGGTCCATGGCTCCTGACGGGCAGGCTACTGTGCAGGCACCGCAGCCCTGGCAAAGTGCTGTATTGACAACCGCAACTCTTCTTGTCTCACGGATACCGTGATCGTTGACCTGTTTCTCCTCATAGGAAATCGCTCCGTAAGGACATACATTTGCACAGGTAGAGCATCCGTTACAGAGAAGCTCGTCGGATCTTGCCGTACATGGATTGGTTGTCAGCTTGTCCTTTGCAAGAAGTCCTATAGCCTTTACAGCCGCAGCTCCTGCCTGGGCAACTGTCTCCGGGATATCCTTTGGTCCCTGGCATACACCGGAAAGGAAAATTCCTGCTGTCGGTGATTCTACAGGACGAAGCTTTGCATGGGCTTCTGTAAGGAAATTGTTGGTGTCAATACTTGCAGTAAGCATAGTAGCAATCTTACGTACATCCGGATTCGGTTCAATGGCTGTTGCAAGAACTACCATATCTGCTTTCTTGAAGATCTGCTTATTATCAAGAAGGTCCGAGCCCTGAACAAGAAGTGTTCCATCCGGCTGCGGAATTACTTTTCCTACCTGACCTTTGATGTAGTTTACGTTATACTGCTCAACTGCTCTTCTGTAAAACTCATCGAAGTTTTTACCAGGTGTACGGACATCAATATAAAATACCGTCACATTGGTATCCGGATATTTATCACGGATCAGCATGGCATGCTTAGCTGTGTACATACAGCAGATCTTGGAACAGTATGGCTTTCCACGGTCATCGGAGCAACGGCTTCCAACACACTGGATAAATACGATCTCCTTCGGTGCTTTTCCATCGGAAAGGCGCTCAAGATGTCCTTTTGTAGGTCCTGCAGCATTCATGATACGCTCCAGCTCCAGAGATGTGATCACATCCTTGCTCTGGCTGTATGCGTATTCATCATATTTGTCAAGCTTGATGGTATCAAATCCGGTTGCCACCACGATTGCTCCGTATTTCTGTGTTACGATCTCATCCTGCTGATCGTAATCAATGGCTCCTGCCTGACATACTTTGGAGCAGACACCACATTTGCCTGTCTTAAATTTCAGGCAATGCTCTCTATCGATCACAGGAACATTTGGAATCGCCTGTGCAAACGGAGTATAAATAGCTGACCGGTTGTTCAGCCCTCTGTTGAACTCATTTGGAATCTTTTTGGAAGGACATTTTTCCTGGCAGACTCCACAGCCTGTACATTTGTCCATGTTGACACTTCGCGCTTTTTTGCGGATATCAACAGTAAAATCTCCTACAAAACCTGCAACTTTTTCTACTTCACTGTATGTATAGATATTGATCTTTTCGTGAGCTGCAGCCTCCACCATTTTTGGAGTAAGGATACATGCGGAGCAATCCAGAGTAGGGAAGGTTTTGTCAAGCTGTGACATTCTTCCGCCGATACTTGGTGTTTTTTCCACAATATCAACTTCATAGCCTGCATCGGCAATATCAAGAGCCGTCTGGATTCCGGCGATACCGCCTCCGATGATCAGGGCTCTCTTTGTAACCTGGCTTTCTCCCGGCTGAAGAGGAGCATTTAAATTGACTTTTGCTACTGCTGCTCTTGCAAGGATCACGGCCTTCTCCGTAGCCTCCTGCATATCCTTGTGGATCCAGGAACAGTGCTCACGGATATTTGCGATCTCCACCATATATGGATTCAAGCCGGCCTTTTCCGCTGCTTTACGGAAAGTTGCCTCATGCATACGCGGAGAACAGGAACAGACAACCACTCCTGTGAGATTTTTTTCACGGATGGCTTCCTGGATCCTGGACTGTCCTGCTTCAGAACACATATACTGATAATCTTCTGCATGGACAACTCCTGGTTCTTTTGCAATGATCTCCACAACCTTTTTCACGTCTACCGTAGCGGCAATATTACTTCCGCAATGACAGACAAATACACCGATTCTCTGCACTTTCTCACCTCCTGTATCTTCTGAACGCACTTACAAGCAGCTGCTGAGGAAGCTCCGGATCAAGAAGCTCCGGAATTTCATTTGGTGAAAGATAGTCTCCGCCTTTTTCCCGAACAACCAGCTGTCTTGCCCCGTCAATGATCTTTCCGGGTTTTACGTCTCGCGGACAGCGCTCCACACAGGCAAAACAGGAAAGACATTTCCACAGGGATGCTGAATTTACAAGTGCTTCGATATTTTCATTGATCACGTAGGACACAAACTGATGAGGCTTGATATCCATCTCGTCAAAGGATGGGCAGGTAGCAGAGCATTTGCCACACTTCATACATTTCAGAGGATTGGTCCCGCTGATCTCCTTTATTTTTTCCGCAGCAGAATGGTTATCTCTCATTTTGCCACCTCCTCTTTGACGCCAAGGGCTTCTGCCAGAAGCTCTGTAAAATAGTAAACCGGCATTTTATTTCCGGAATTTTTATTCAGATTGTATTTGCAGAGCGGACAGGCAGTGATCAGCATATCTGCGCCAAAGCCTGCTGCGCTTTCTTCAATCTTTTCACACATATTCTGTGACATTTCTTTTTCTTTCAGGGATATATATCCTCCACAGCATTCATTTCTGTAAGGATAGATCACAGGCTCAGCGCCAAGGGCACGGATAAAATCCTCCATGATCCTTGGATTTTCCGGATCATCAAATGCCATGATCTTTCCAGGTCTCAGAAGCAGACATCCGTAATAGGCTCCAATCTTCTTTCCGGTAAAAGGATTTACTACTTTTTCTTTCAGTTTATCAAAACCGACTCTGTCCCGGAGAACCTCCAGATAATGGAGAACGGTTGTCTCTCCTTCATAGGGAGCTTCCAACTGCATATAATTGTTGGCTCTGGTCCGGATATCTTCCACATTTTTCATATCATCATTGACACGCTTGATCACATGATGACAGGCTGAACAGATCGTCACCAGATCCTGGCCTTTTTCTTTTGCCTGGTTTAACGCACGGACGGAAGAAAGCTTTGTGGCGATCTCGTCTGTGCCAAGCGGATAAACACCACCACAACACTGCCAGTCCTCGATCTCCTCAAGCTCAAACCCAAGGGCTGTGGCACTGGCTCTGGCATACTCATCCAGATCTTTGGCCTTTGTTCTCAGGGTGCAACCCGGATAATAACTGTACTTCATACCTTTCATTATCCTTTCTTAGTCTAAAATCTGACGTTTCTAGTAGATATTCTTGTTCATATATTGTCTTTTTTTTAACGATACATGAATAAAAAAATGAAATCTCAACTAACACTTATTTGAGTTTTTTTATCAATTTGCACCCAAATAAAAGAGAAAAACACTCTTCCTCCGCAATTAAGAAGTGTATTAGCTCGATTTCCGAAATCATCATATCACGTTATTTCTGTTTCGACAAGGCTTTTTCGATATTTTTTTGTGTTTTTTTTAACGTACTTTTGAAAAACCTTATCATTTACGATCCTGCTTCCATGATAATTTTCATTTTCGGGCATAAAAAAAGCTCCGGATCTCTCCGAAGCTTTTTTGCTCCTATCAGTAAATAATGATCGGATAACCTGCATCAATGGTGTTATAGATCAGTGCTGCCTGATCCTTAGGCAGATTGATGCAGCCGTGGCTTCCGTTGGTTTTATAACGGTTTCCGCCAAAGGATGACTGCCAGGACGCATCATGAAGTCCCTGTCCGTAGACAAAAGGCATCCAGTAATTAACCTTTACATCGTAACCATATTCATTGCTGGTAAGGTTAAAGGGACTCGCCTTGTAGGCGATCGGCCATGCACCACGATATGTTTCACGCCCCTTCACCGGCTTACCGCTGACAATATCTGTTTCCGTCACAAGGCTTCCGTCCTTATACAGCCACAAATGCTGTGCATCCAGACTGACCTCTATGTAACTGCCTGCCAGATCGTCTGTTCCGTTTCTCTGGTATCCTTTTTTGCTGTAAACAGGCTCTCTTGTTACAGCAGTACCACTTTTCAGGTCTTCCAGAAGCTGAGCATATTCTCCGTCCTGATCGATCCGGTATCCGTACTCATTTCCCTCAATGGTCACATCCGTTCCCGCAGATGTATGAAAGGTGCGGGGAACATAAATGGTATTGTATTTGTTGGCAAGCTCACTGATGTAGGCTTTAATGGCTTCTTCATCTAAAGTCAGCGTCTCCCCCTCAGCCTTCAGCCAGGATGTGATCGTATCGGAATCCAGAACAGCCGTTTCACTTCCGAATGTATAAGTTACTGTACTGCTGCGGTATTTCTTCAGCTGGCTGTTCAGGTCTGTAATCTTATTTTTCATATCCTCTGTTACAGTGACCGTCGGGCTTACATACACATGCTTGTTGATCGGTACTGTGATGGTATCCCCAAGCAGAGCCGTATCAAATGCTGCGTTCAGATTTGTGTCCACGGTAGTCTCCAGCTTATCCGGATCGATCTCCGTCCCCTGTACCTGTTTCACAAGGGTGAATTCTTTTTTCTCCTTATCGTACTGAATGGCTGCATCAACAGAAGCTTTTCTTTCTTCCGTACCGAAATTTGAAAGATCGAGAGCCTGCTTTTCCTGCTCCTCATCTTCCTCGATCTGACATTCCGGTTCTATATTTTCTTCCTTTGGAAAAAGCTTCCGGCTCTCTTCCCGCTGTTTCTGAATTTCTGTAAGCTTACTCAGAAGGGCTTCTTCATTGAGACTGTAGCCCAGCTCTTTCAAAGTAGTACTGTAAACTTCCTGATCATTTTCCTGAAAGGATACCGGACGATCTGCAAATTCCGCAGTGATCTTTTCTTCTGCCTGCTTTGCATCCAATCCGGAAACATCCACTCCCCATATGGAAATCTTCCGTCCCAGCGTATTGTGATCTGCCAAGTATGTATAGACAAATAACCCTGCCACTGCCAGGATCGTTACGCCAATGCAGATTCCAAGTATAATCTTCAGTGTCTTTTTACTGATGGTTGATCTTTTCTCCATACCCTTATCCCTCGAGTCTTATGTAATATATGTTATGTTGTCACACTGGCTGTTATTATAATACAATAAATCCCATTTTCTGTAAAAATGACTTATCCCGGATCCTTCTGATCCGGTAAAAAAAGACAGACTGACGCCTCTGCGAAAATCTGTCTTTCTCATACGTTTCTTTATCTGTTTCTGGCAGCAGTATTTCTCTCAGGATCTTCTGCTTCTTATTCCGGCATTACGATCTTGCCTGCAACGGCACAGGCTGCTGCTGTTTTCGGAGATGCCAGATAGATCTGAACCTTGGAAGTTCCCATACGTCCCAGGAAATTACGATTGTTGGTTGCCACAACCTTTTCACCGTCTGTCAGGATTCCGCCGGTCCTTCCGCAGCAAAGTCCGCAGCCCGGATGTGTAATGATAGCCCCTGCTTCCGCAAGAGTATCCAGAATGCCAAGCTCAATAGCCTGACGGTAAATTTTGCGGCTGGCAGGAGTCACAATCAGCTTTACAAAGTCTGCAACCTTTTTGCCCTTCAGCACCTCTGCTACCGCCATAAGATCCTCCAGACGTCCGTTGGTGCAGGAACCGATGAATACCTGGTCGATGGTCTCACCCTGAAGCTCACTGACATCACGGATCTTGTCCACCTGAGACGGACATGCCATTACCGGCACAAAATCCTCTGCTTTATAAGTTATGGTCTTCATGTAGACAGCATCCTCATCTCCCACAAGACTCTTCTGATAATCATCAAGCTCTACGTTGCAGTAAGCAGCTGTCTTCTCATCCGGTGTAAAAAGTGCACATTTCGCACCGGCCTCAATTGCCATATTCGCCATAGTCATACGGCTTGCCACAGACATGTTTTCAATGGTGCTTCCGGAAAATTCCAGAGCACGGTAAGTAGCTCCATCTGCACGAAGGTCACCGATCAGGCGGAGGATGATATCCTTGGACATGACATTCTCCGGAAGTTCTCCGTCGATCACAACCTTTATGGTTTCCGGAACCTTGATCCACATGGTTCCTGTTCCCAAGATGCTGGCCATCTCTGTGTAACCGATGCCGGAAGAAAACGCACCGACACATCCATAAGTCGTGGTATGGCTGTCTGTGCCAAATACAATATTACCGGGTTTAACATAACCTGCCTCAGTCATAAGCTGATGACAGATACCGTCACTTCTGTGTACGTTTTTCATGCCATATTTAGCTGCAAAAGCATCTCCCACATGGAAATGTCTGGTATCATCCTGCTGACTTGCCGGTACAAGATGGTCATAGATCAGAACAACCTTGTCCGGATCCCACAGCTTCTGAAAGCCCATCTCCTCAAATTTTTCCGCTACAAACGGAATAAAGATATCATGGATCATCACTCTGTCCACATTGACCGTCACGATATCACCAGGTTTTACTGCCTTGCCTGTATTATGTCTGATAATTTTTTCAATGATCGTCTCGCCCATTATTTCTCTCCTCTCCGTTTTTTAGTCCAGGCCGTTCAGCTTACGCATGGCTTTTACCAGTCCGCCAGCCTGGATGATATCCATCAGATTCTCCGGAAGAGAAGCGATCGGGTACTGTTTTCCATTGTGCTCTACATGCTCATTCATTACTACCGTAACCTGATCTCCCTCTTTTACATTGTCATGAAGATCCGGCTGCTCAATAAGAAGAAGGCCGTTGTTAATGGAGTTGCGGAAAAAGATCCGGGCAAAAGATTTCGCAATGACACACTGCACACCCAGTGCCTTGATGATCTCCGGTGCCTGCTCTCTGGAGGATCCGCATCCGAAGTTCTTTCCTGCTACAATAATGTCGCCCTTTTGGATCTGTCCGGCCAGCTCCGGACGAAGGGGGCTGAATCCGTACTGTTTCATATCGTCAATGGTTTTCAGTGCAAGGTACTCCGTCGGGATAATGATATCCGTATCAATATCATCACCAAGTACCCACACTTTTCCTGTAAATGCTTCCATATGTATATCTCCTGTTTATTCCGTTCCGTATCATCAGGCAAATGTTTTCTGTCTGCTCTGTTATAAGAACCCACGCCGAAACGGATCATCCTCTGATAATTTCTGAATATATTATTTAAATCTTTTCTGAAACTCTTATACTCTGTCAGCAGTTGCGATCTCACCTGCAACGGCAGATGCAGTAACTGTTGCCGCAGATCCCAGGTAAACCTTGGAGCTCGGATGCCCTGCACGTCCCTTGAAATTACGGGTTCCTGTGCTGATCAGAACCTCATTCTCGCCGATAACACCCTGGCAGCTTCCCCAGCATACACTGCAGTTCGGGTTCATAACAATAGCCCCTGCTTCCATGAAGATATCGATAAGCCCCTCCTTTAATGCCTGACGATAGATGGTCTGGCTTGCAGGAACAACCAGGAAACGAACTCCCTCTGCAACTTTTTTGCCTTTGATCACCTCTGCGCCTACACGGAGATCTTCAATACGGCCGTTATTGCAGGAGCCAAGGAACGCTTCGTTGATCTTGATGCCACAGGTTTCCTCAGCCGGAACCACATTGTCAACAAAGTCTGGCTTCGCTACAACCGGACGGACTTTTGAAAGATCAAAGGTATACTCTCTTGCGTAAACGGCATCCGGATCGCTGTGATATACCGCTTTTGGCTCACGTCCATGCTCTTTCAGATATTCCAGAGCTTTATCATCAGCCTCAAAGATTCCTGTCTTCGCACCAGCCTCAACAGCCATGTTGCAAAGTGCCATACGGTCGCTGATGCTTAATGTTCTGGCGCCCTCACCGGTAAACTCCATTGCCTGATAGTTGCAGCCGTTTGCCCCGATCTCGCCGATAATGGTAAGGATCAGATCTCTTGCGTAAACGCCCTCAGGAAGCTTCCCTGTCAGGTTAAATTTTACGGTTTCCGGAACCATGACCCAGGAAGTTCCGGTTACCATTCCGTAAAGGAAATCTGTACATCCTACACCGGTACCGAAAGCACCAAGTGCTCCGTAGGAACAGGTATGGCTGTCAGCACCGAAGATCAACTGTCCCGGACGGACATAATTCTCGATCATGATCTGGTGGCAGACACCCTTTCCTTCCCAGAAATCAATATTATTTTCTCTTGCAAAATCTCTCATCTTTTTCTGGGATGCCGCTGTTTTCGGGCTGTCAGACGGTACGTTATGGTCTACGATAAATACCAGCTTCTTTGTATCTGCAATATGAGGATTTTTTAATTTATTGTTGTACATATCAACAGTCAGATGTGTGGTTCCGTCATTACTCATCAGATGATCCAGTGAAACTGTATAGATATCTCCGGGTTTTACACTGTCCACTCCAGCCGCTGCCGCGATGATTTTTTCTGCGATCGTCATTCCCATCTCTTATTCCTCCTCACGGTTCAGAGAAGCGATAAGGCCGCCCTGATTCAGTATATTCTGCATGTATTCCGGCAGTTTTGTGCAGGAATAAGTCTTACCATTGGCAACAGCAGTTCCCTCGGACATATGAAGCTCCAGGGTATCTCCTGTCTTCACAGCATCCGGAAGATCCTTACAGACAATTGCCGGAAGTCCGATATTAATGGCATTGCGGAAAAAAATACGGGCAAAAGATTTCGCAATAACTGCCTTTACTCCAAGTGCCTTAAGAACACCCGGTGCCTGCTCTCTGGAGGATCCGCATCCGAAGTTCTCTCCTCCAACTACAAAATCTCCCGGTTTAACCTTTTTGGAAAAATCCGGATCCAGTGATTCAAATGTGTGGCCCTTCATTTCATCCAGATTCGGCAGAAGCAGATACTGGGATGCAATGATCTGATCGGTATCAAGGTCATTATGAAATTTAAAAATTGTTCCCTTATCCATAAAACAAGTTCCTTTCTGATCGTTATCCATTTCCGGGTTAACATTCCTCTGTTACCCTTTTCGTCCTATATTCTAACACAAAACGTCATATAATTAAAATGTATATTTTTAATACTTAATATAACTTTAAGTTATAAAGTCATTTCCCTGTGATCAGCGCAAAATATCCCCACTCCCACAGAAGCTCTTCAAAACTGTTCTCAAGATATTCCCGGATATCGTCTTCCTCATATCCGGTCATTCTGGAGATCACTACCATATAATCCCGGAGTGTTTCGTAGGGAAGAGATCCCCGTCCATCTTTCTGCCACCGAAGAAAAACAGCCTGGCGGATGGTGGCATATTCCATACCGATCCACTGCATATGGACCAGGGCATCTTCCAAATCTCCCTCCGGTGTCAGAAGATCTGAATATACTTCGTTGGCAAGAAAGCTCCGGAGAAGGTCTTCATATACACGAAATTTCCGATAAAAATCCTCCCGGGCTTCCACCAGTTCCTCTTCCTCATATTCTTCGGACAATTCCTCCGCAAGTTCCATCACCGGCTCCAGATATTTCCGGTAAAGTCCCTCTTTCCGGTAATTTACAGCCAGGTCCTGCAAAAGTTCATTGCATTCGTCCATGGTATCCAGAACAGGCAGCTCTATTTCATTAATAGCATGTTCCAGTTGGCGAATCGTTTTCTCTGAAAAATAATCTTCCACAAGCTCTGTGGTAAGCGGCATGTTCCAGTGAAGTTCCTTCAGAACATAAAAACTTTCAAGAAGGATTTCCTCCGGTGTTTTTTCAGGATCCATTATAAGATCCATAACCTTCCGGCGCACAAGAAAAAGCGGCTGTTCCTTTTCTTTTGGAGTTTCCGGAAAAGCGATTCTTTTCTTCTCCTTCCAGATGTCCAGGACAGCCGGGCAACAGGGCATCATGGTCGCTTCCTTATGATCCTGAAATTCATGGATCTCCCTTGGAAAAATCTGGCAGGTCTCTGAAAGCATCGAATCCCCATAAGCACTTACCAGATAGCACAGTCTGTTCTTTGCAAGAAAAGGACAGTCGTGCTCTTCCGTCATCTTCATGATCCGGCTGCCGTCCTTTTTCATGGTATAGGCCTGCAGGCAGCTTCTGTGTCCGGGCACCTCTGACGGCGGCTGGATGGTTTTCCAGTTTCTGTAGGTTTCATCATCTATGTTGATCTTCCATTCCCTGCAGCAGCTGATGGTGCATTTGTCTGCAATACAGGTAAATTCGTCGTAATAATCAGGTTTTAATAATTCCATGTTTCCTCCATATTCTTTATTTTCCAGCTCCAATGTCTCCTGTTTGCAAAATGGACATGAGTTGACCTGTTTTATTTTCCCCGTAAACACAGAAAAGCGGAATTCTATCCGCTTTTTCTGATATTCTGTGTATTCGTTTTTATTCTGCAGTCTCTCCCAGAAGCTGCCTGTGAACTTTCCGCCTTACAAACCAGAAACAGGTCACCTGCATGATGATCGTAAGGATCCAGGATGCCGGATAAGAAATAAACAGTACTTTCAGTGATCTGTGAGCCGGGAAAATTCCGAAAATCCACACAATTCGAAGGCCGACCGTTCCGATAATAGACAGGATCATCGGCACACCAGAGCGTCCCATTCCGCGCAGTGCTCCCGGAAACAGATCCATCTGTCCGCAAAGGAAATAGGTAACTGTGGTATAGACAAGAATCTCCATTCCGCATTGGATAACCTTAGGGTCTTCCGTATAGATCTTCAGAAGCTGCGGACCGAAAAAGTATGCACCACAGCCCATGGCAAAGGATACGACAAAGGACAGGATCATACAGTCAACAAGTACCCGGTCCATACGTTTCGGTTTTCGCACACCATAATTCTGACTGGTAAAGCTCATGCAGGCCTGGGTAACTGAATTTACAGACACATACAGAAATCCGAAGATATTGTTTGCTGCCGTATATCCTGCCATTGCAATGGAGCCAAAAGAATTTACAGAGGACTGGAGCAGCACATTGGAAAAATTAATCACCGTACTCTGGATTCCTGCTGGAAGCCCTACCTGAAAGATCTGTTTCAGATATTCCATATTTATGGACAAACTCGAAAAACGCAGCTGATAGCTTCCCTCTGTCTGATACAGGCATCGGAGAACAAGGATACAGGAGATCAGCTGAGAAATCACGGTTCCGATTCCGACACCTGCCACACTTAAATGACAAATGATCACAAAAAACAGGTTCAGAAGCGCATTGGCGCAACCGGAAATGATCAAAAAGACCAACGGCCGCTTGGTATCTCCCACTGCACGCAGAATTGCTGCGCCATAGTTATACAGCATAAAAAACGGCATTCCCAGAAAATAGATACGCATATAAAGAGCGGAAAGATCGATCACATCCTCCGGCGTATCCATCAGCTCCAGGCAGATTCTGGCAAAGATCACTCCCAGAAATGCCATGATGATTCCGCTGATCAGAGCCAGCAGGATCGATGTATGTACTGTTTCTGACATTTCTTCATCCTTACCGGAAGCATAAAATCTGGCTGCCAGCACATTGGCACCAAGAGAGATTCCGATAAAAAGGTTGGTAAACACATTGATCAGTGCGGTAGTGGAGCCTACTGCCGCCAGTGCCTCACTTCCGCTGAAACGTCCCACTACCACGATATCCACTGCATTGAACATCAGCTGCAGGATACCAGACAGCATCAGCGGCAGTGAAAACGAAATCAGCTTGTCCATGATCGACCCATTACACATATCGATCTCATACTTGTTTTTTTTCACGATTTCATCCCCCATGTTCATACTTACATAAGAATATTATAGCACCTTTCGTCGGAAAGCTACAATGAAATATTTTTATGGAGAATATGCAGCGGCTGCATAAAATACGCAGCCGCACAGTAACGTGTGTTTATCATTTCACTATCTTTCCAGGAGTCCTGCATCACGAAGGTTTGCAAGAAGTGCATTAAACTCCTCCACAATATCATCTACGCTTGTTGCATTTCCCACAGCAGCTGCCGGAGTTACTGTTCCAGCAGGACCGGTGGCTCCCGCTGCTCCTGCTGGACCAGTGGCTCCTGTTGGGCCGATTGCTCCCGCTGGGCCAGTGGCTCCGATTGCACCAGCCGGACCTGTTGCTCCCACCGGACCGGTGGCTCCCGTTGTTCCAGCCGGACCGATGACTCCCGCCGGACCCGTTGCTCCTGTTGCTCCTGTTGCCCCTGTTGCTCCTGCCGGACCCATTACTCCTGCCGGACCCATTACTCCTGCCGGACCGGTGGCTCCCGTCGCTCCCATTGCTCCCGCTGGACCAGTGGCTCCCGTTGCTCCCGTTGGACCTGTTACTCCTGCCGGACCAGTAGCTCCTGTTGCTCCCGTCGGGCCCGTGGCTCCCGTATATCCCTGTATTCCCGGTTCCCCCTGCGGTCCCTGAGGACCCATAGGACCCGGAACTCCCGGACAGCCTCTGGGACCGGTTGGTCCTGTAGGTCCCACAGGGCCTGGGCAGCCTCTTGCTCCACATCTGTCACATCCACAGGAACTATGATTTCCATAACAGGACATACAGGACAAATCCTCATGACTGTCCTGCTGCATTTCCATTTCCTTACGTTTTCGATGCCTGAACAGCATTCTTCGATCACCTCATAGGAAAATAACTTTCCCTACAGTATATGACAACAGCTTTTACCTGTGCATAGGATCCCCGCAAGCCTGTACCCTGCCAGGAAAATATAATAAATATGTCTTTCATTTTATGACAGACCATATTTTTCCCGGAAATATTTCTGGTCATACAATACTCCCGGATCTTCCGGCTTCAGTTCCATCGCTTTCTTATGAAAAAAGAATGCCTGCTCCGGACATCCCATCTTATCATAACAAACGCAAAGCTGCATATATGGCACAAATCCATGATACTCAGCCATAAAAAATCCACCCTTTTTCTTATCTGAAGGCACAGTAAGCGCCTGCCCGTACCAGTAGGCAGCCTGTCTGGGCAGCTCTCTTTCCAGAAAGATCTTACCGACCTCACAGCAGATTTCCGCCCTCGGCACATCCATAGTCAGACTGTACAGAAAAGCTTCCAGTGCGGACTTTTTTTCTCCCATTTTCCGGTAGCACTGTCCAAGTACAAAACAGGCATCGATCTTATTTTCCAGCCATCCGGACGGATTTTTCAGGAACTCCACCAACACAGCCTCTGTCTCCGGATAACGCTGATGATAATACAGTTCTCTCCCATAATAAAGCTGATGTCTGGGTTCCAACGTTTCTCCTCCTGCCAGCATTTTTTCATAAATGCGAAGATTACGGTCCGGATCACCTTTTCCACATTTCCGGTGCCGGATCACCACATCTGAATAAATGATATTTCCCTCCGGAATCACAGTTTCATGAACTGCCCCATTCCATCTGAAATTTCTGGATGTTTTCATTATCCGCTCCCGAAAATAAGAAAATGTTGTTCTCCCGCTCTGGTCAAACCCTGCCGCATATTCCATCATCACAACATCTGTTCCGGGATCCAGAGTTTCTTTAAGACTCTTCAGTTTTTCCAGATTTTCTTCATCCAGGACATCATCCGCATCCAGCCACATCCAGTAATCGGTGCGGACTTTTTCCAGAAGAAAATTACGCGGAGCAGAAAAATTATCACACCAGGGAAAATCAAACACCTGCGACGTATACTGCTCCGCAATCTCTTTTGTTCTGTCTGAAGAACCGGTATCTGCGATCAGGATCGCATCCATTACCTGAGAAACCGGCTTCAAGATCCTCTCAAGAACTGCTTCTTCATTTTTTACGATCATACATAGACTGAGGGAAATCATATTTCAGGATCCTTCGGATTTTTATAATATTTATGCCATTCCCATCAGTCCTATACCTTCTGTCAGTGTACAGCTTCTGCTTTCGGATAAAGCTGAGCTCATCCTCATATCACCAACTGTGGTATATCCTCTATATGTTCTGCAAGATGATCTGCCCCGTTCAGCTCCCCTCTCTCACCATATCCATACAGGCATCCTATAAATGGGCTTTTGCAGGCTCTGGCACATTCCAGATCCTGCCTCCTGTCTCCGACCACCAGATAAGGACCTGTATATTCCCGAATGATTTCCTGCACAATTTCTGTCTTTGGACGGAATCCATACGATTCGCAGTCATAAAAATGATCGAACCATCGTTCCATCCCAAATTCCTTCCAGTGCGCCTCACGATAGGAAGCTTTACAGTTACTTAAGATCACAAGATGATATCCCCGGTTCTTCAAAGCTGTAAGCATCTCCTCTGCTCCCGGATACCACACAGCCTTATGTTTCCTGATCTGTCTGACCATCAGGTCTCCTACCATCCTGCTTGCCTGCTCTTTATAGCTCTGATCCAGCTCCGGCAAAAATGTATTCCACATCTCCTTACTGTTAAATCCCAGCCAGCCGGCAATTTCCGATGAGCTTATCTCCCGTTCTTCTGCAGCCTTCTGCTCTGTCAGCCACTGATAGGTTTCACGAAATGCCGGTTCATAGATTCCAAGGGTATGATGGATCGTTCCATCATAATCGAATATGATCGTTTTTGTCATCATTTATTTTCCTGTCTTTTAGAGCTGCTTCATCAGATTGACCATCTCGATCGCAGATAACGCACAGTCATAGCCTTTATTCCCGGCTTTGCTTCCTGCACGCGCAATAGCCTGCTCGATATTCTCAGTCGTGATCACTCCGAATAAGACAGGGATCCCTGTTGCAAGTTCAACCTGTGCGATCCCTTTGGCAGATTCATTGCACACCAGATCATAATGTGAAGTATCTCCACGGATGACAGCTCCCACGCAGATAACTGCATCATATTTTCCTGACTGTGCCATTTTCTGTGCTGTAAGCGGAATCTCAAATGCTCCCGGCACCCATGCTGCAGTAATATTCTCTTCTTCTACTCCATGTCTTACCAGTCCGTCGACTGCCCCTCCCAATAATTTATTCACAATGATCTCATTGAACCTCGCTGCCACGATACCAACCTTCATTCCCTCCGGTGCTACTACTTTTCCTTCTACTAAATTGATCTGTCTCATTTTTTCTTCCTCCTGCTATTTGCTGTTTTTTATAAATTTATTTCCTTAAAAATATGACCCATCTTTTCCTGCTTCGTTTTCATATACTTCCGGTCATATTTTTGTACCGGAATCTCCAATGGTACTCTCTCATTGATCTTCAGCCCGAATTCGCCAAGCCCATAGACTTTATCCGGGTTATTGGTCAGTAATCTTAATGATTTCACACCAAGGTCTGACAGTATCTGTGCCCCAACCCAGTACTCTCTGAGATCCGGTGCAAACCCTAACTTCACATTAGCCTCCACGGTATCATATCCCTGTTCCTGAAGCGCATAGGCTTTGATCTTATTGATCAGTCCGATCCCTCTGCCTTCCTGTCTCATATACAGAATGATCCCTCTGCCTTCCGCCTCTACCTGGCGCATCGCTGTCTGCAGCTGCAGGCCGCAGTCACATCTGAGCGATCCGAATGCATCTCCTGTCAGGCACTCCGAATGTACACGGCAAAGCACATCCTCACCATCTCCTAGATCACCTTTTACCAGTGCCAGATGATGCTCTCCTGTAATGTCATTGATATAGCCATACATTTTAAAATCACCGTACTGCGTTGGGAGGTTTGCAGCTGCTTCCTCCTTTACATGCTTTTCATGTATTCTTATATAATCCTGCAGATCACGAATCGTAATAAATGTAAGGTTATGCTCTTTTGCCATTTCCCATAGCTGTGATGTACGCATCATAGTGCCATCTTCTTTCATAACTTCACAGCACACGCCGCATTCTTTCAGTCCGGCAAGTCTCATAAGATCTGTTGTTGCCTCCGTATGGCCATTTCGTACCAGAACCCCGCCTTTTCTGGAAATAAGCGGAAATACATGTCCCGGTCTTCTGAAATCCTCCGGTTTTGACTGATCATCCACACACTTCATAATGGTATAGGAGCGTTCTGCCGCAGAGATACCGGTGGTTGTATCTGCGTGATCCACTGCCACGGTAAATGCTGTACTGTGATTGTCCGTGTTCTCAGCAACCATCGGCGGAAAATTCAATCTCGCCGCAATTTCTGCACTCATCGGTGTACAGATAAGACCCTTTGCATAAGTCGCCATGAAATTAATATTTTCCCGGGTCGAAAACTCTGCCGCACATATCAGATCTCCCTCATTTTCTCTGTCCGGATCATCTGTGACCAGAACTATTTTTCCTTCCTTAAGATCCCTAAGTGCCTCTTCAATTGTGTTGTACTGATAATTTTGTGACATAGTGTATATCCTCCTGTTCTAAAACCCGAATTCTTCAAGAAACTCCATCGTAATTCCGGATTCTTTTTTCTCTTCTTCGTTTTTTCTGATGCCAAGCAGTTTTTCTACATATTTTCCGATCACATCATTTTCCAGATTAACCAGATCCCCCGGCACCTTTTCCAAAAGGGTGGTTTCTTCTCCTGTATGTGGAATGACCGACACCTGAAAACCAGCTTCATCAACCCTTGCAACTGTCAGGCTGATCCCATCAATACAAACGGATCCTTTTTCCACGATCAGATGCAAGATCTGTGGCGATGTCTCAATCGATACCCAGATGGCATTTTCTTCCCGGAGCATGGAACGTATCACTCCAGTTCCATCAATATGACCGCTTACTATGTGTCCCCCGAACCTGCCATCTGCAGCCATTGCACGTTCCAGGTTTACCTGGCTTCCAGCTTTACAACTGCCAAGACTGCTTCTTCTGATCGTCTCTGCCATCACATCGGCAGTAAATCCGTCCGGCTGGATCGACGTAACTGTCAGACACACACCATTCACAGCAATACTGTCACCGATCCTTGTCCCTTCCAGGACTTTCCGGGCTTTCACTGCCAGGATCCCTGATTCTCCTGTCAGCTGTATATAACGGACTTTTCCTTTCTCTTCTACGATTCCTGTAAACATGATTCCTCCTGTTTTTTCTCACACACCTGACATCTTATCCGGATGTCCTCACCGATCTGGCAGATATCTGTATATTTCAGTTCTACTGCTTCAGACGGGAATTCAACTCCGATACCTTCTACCGGTGTCTTCCCGGCCACACCACCAAACAGCTTTGGTGCCACAAAAGCCTGTACTTCCTTTACAATTCCGGCTCGCAGGGCACTGTCATTTAACGTACCGCCTCCCTCCAGGAGGATGCTGTCAATACCCCTGTTTCCAAGATCTGTCATCAGCTTCTTAAGGTCTATCTGATCCTTTTCATCCGGACAGTAAATGGTCTCAACTCCCATGGTATGTAATATTTTTATTTTTTCTTCTGTATTTTTCTGATCTGCATAAGCCACGATCGTCCGGTACTTTTCCGCACTTTTTACGATCTGACTGTCCGGCGGGATCCTGAGCTTACTGTCGCACACAATCCTGACAGGACTTTTCCAGCCTTCTACCCGGACGTTTAACATCGGATCATCTGCAAGCACAGTTCCAATACCTGCCATGATCCCCATGTACTGATGCCGCATATGCTGTACTTCTTTTCTTGCCGCTTCTCCGGTGATCCATTTTGATGCTCCTGTCTTCGTTGCGATCTTCCCATCCAGTGTCATGGCATACTTCATCACCACGTATGGGGTTTTCGTAGTAATATAATGGAAAAACACCGGATTCAGCTGATCACATTCTTCTCTCATAAAATCTTCAACTACTGTTACACCGGCTTCCCTTAACATCTGTACACCTTTTCCTGCCACTTTCGGATTCGGATCTCGGGAACCGATCACCACTTTTCTGATCTTCTGTTCAATGATCGCTTCCGTACATGGAGGTGTTTTTCCATGATGACAGCAAGGCTCCAGCGTAACATAAATCACCGCACCTTCTGCTGATTCTGTGAGGGAAGCAATTGCATTACGTTCCGCATGAAGTTCTCCATACTTTTTATGATAGCCTTCCCCAATGATCCTTCCGTCTTTTACGATCACTGCCCCTACCATCGGATTGGGATTCGTCCAGCCTTCTCCTTTTTTGGCCAGCTGAATCGCCCGAAGCATATATTCCTGATCCGTCATTTTTATTCCTTCTTTCTTATTCCTGTTCTTTGTCTAGAGCGTGTTTGAAAAAGGCTTTCTGCAAGATGTGCGTCACAATTTGTGGGAGATTTTGTCCGGATGAGGGCGCCGTAGCGGGCTACGGCAACTGAATTCGGGCAAAATATACCGCAAAGTGGGGCGTGCAGATTGCAGGAATGATTTTTCAAACACGCTCTGGTACGCTGAGGCTTTTAGATCTGTGCAATCGGATTCACAGACAAGTGAGTGGTATATTTATTTCGAAAACGATGTACCAGATACAAAAAAAACCTGCAGAAATATCTGCAGGGTAGAATTGATCTGTTACATATGATCGATAAATGAATGTCTGATTCCCTATATAAAAAGCTCTGAAATGGATCACCATCTCAGAGCTCTGATACTACATTCATTCAAAAAATCAACTGTACTATCATCTTCTTCCATCCAGACTGTACTGTCGGCCCCGGAATCTCACCGGATCATGCCTCTCGGCTCGCGGGCTTTACCGCCGGTAGGGAATCTCACCCTGCCCTGAAGATATCTTTTTGTTTATTTTAATACTTTATCTGTTATTTGTAAAGCGAAATTTTTATTTTACTCATTCCATGCGGAATATTAGTTACTGGCAGGCAATCGTCGTATTACTATTCTCAGGCTTTGGTTGACAAACAGGCACGCAGGCAAAGACCGATGGCCAGCACACAGAGCCTGTGCCTTGGAAGATGAATTTTTTTATCTGCAGTTTACTATTGCTTTTTGGGCAGCAGCAAAATCTTTTTCTAGTACATAAATACATGTTGTTTCATTCTTATGATCAATTCCCGATGCAAAAGTATGATAAAAAATCAAGAAAAAAAGATTATTGATAAATGTTCCTTTTTTCAATCTCGTTTCGTAAAGAATATTATTTTCATTCAACGCTTGTGTTAACCGCACGAGATGATCCATATTATCAGTTTCACATAATTTAATTTTTCCATTATCCTGGGTATATTTCATAAAAATCTCCATTCCGCCGCCTTTGGCTGGCGGCACAAATAGTGAGGAATTATAAGCGGAAACAGGCGCAGGCCGTGACATTTAGGCGTTTTAAAAGTATCGATTATCTCTGTCAATTCATGAGCATACTTATTTTGATGTGGCAGGAAGAACCAGAGAATATATTTGACAGAGTGTCCAAGATATTTGGATAAAGAAAACCGATGGCTTTGACTGTTATCAATCTACACCATCGGCTTTCAAGGTTTTTAAATACTTAAATTCAGACTTATTAAAATAATATAATGAAAACTTAAGTTAATGGATTATTTACCCATCTGCTTTGCAACTTCCTCAGCGAAGTTCTCTTCTTTTTTCTCAAGACCATCGCCTGTCTCGTAGCGAACGAAGCCTTTGATCTGGATCTTAGCGCCGTTCTCTTTTGCTACCTGCTCTACATATTTAGCAACGGACTGTTTTCCGTCCTCTGCTTTTACGTATGTCTGGTCAAGAAGGCAGATCTCTTTGAGCTCTTTCTTGATACGTCCTGTGATCATTCCCTCGATAACCTTAGCCGGTTTCTGGGACTCCTTCGGGTCGTTCTGGATCTGAGCCATAAGGATCTCTTTCTCATGCTCGATATAGTCAGCGCTTACTTCCTTGTCGCTTGTGTACTGCGGTTTCAGAGCTGCGATCTGCATAGCTACGTTCTTAGCCATCTCTTTAACAGCATCGTTAACAACATCTGTCTCAACGTCTACAAGAACGCCGATCTTTCCACCCATATGAGTGTAGGAAGCGATGAATCCGTTCTGCTCCTCAACCTGAGCAAATCTACGGATGTTCATGTTCTCGCCGATTACTGCGATCTGAGCTGCAAGAGCCTCTTTTACAGTCTTAGTTGTATCAAGTGCCCATGCCTCAGCAAGGAAAGCATCGATATCAGCTGCTGTTGTGTTAAGTGCCTGTGCTGCAACATCTGCAACATAGCTCTGGAATTTCTCATTCTTTGCAACGAAGTCTGTCTCAGCATTAACCTCAACAACGACTGCTTTCTTTCCATCCTCTGTTACCAGAGTTTTGCAAAGACCCTCTGCTGCGATACGGCTTGCTTTCTTCTGTGCTGTAGCAAGACCCTTCTCACGCAGGAACTCAACTGCTTTATCCATATCACCATCTGTAGATGTAAGAGCTTTCTTACAATCCATCATTCCGGCGCCGGTCATCTCTCTTAACTCTTTTACCTGTGCTGCTGTAATAGCCATTGTTCGTTTCCTCCTGAAATATTCTGTTTATACGAATTATTCCTCTGTAGCTGCAAACTCCTCAGACTCAGCCTCGATCTCGCCATCTGCCTCAGCAGTTCCCTGCTTAGCCTCGATAACAGCGTCAGCCATCTTGGAAACGATGAGTTTTACTGCACGGATAGCATCGTCATTTCCCGGGATCACATAGTCAAGCTCTTCCGGATCACAGTTAGTATCGCAGATACCGATAAGCGGGATTCCAAGTGTATGAGCCTCCTGTACGCAGATTCTCTCTTTCTTAGGATCTACGATAAAGATAGCATCCGGGATTCTCTTCATCTCTTTGATTCCGCCAAGGTTCTTCTGAAGCTTAACAAGCTCTTTGCGAAGCTCGATAACTTCTTTCTTAGGAAGTACGTCGAATGTTCCATCAGCTTCCATTGTCTCGATCTCTTTCAGTCTTGCGATACGGCTCTGGATTGTCTTGAAGTTTGTAAGCATACCACCAAGCCATCTCTCATTTACGAAGAACTCTCCACAACGCTCTGCCTCTGTACGGATAGCATCCTGAGCCTGTTTCTTAGTTCCTACGAAAAGGATGTGTCCACCGTTGGCAACGATATCTGCTACTGCATTGTAAGCATCGTCAACCATTCCTACAGACTGCTGAAGATCGATGATATAGATACCATTTCTCTCTGTGTAGATGTACGGAGCCATTTTAGGGTTCCATCTTCTTGTCTGATGTCCGAAATGAACACCTGCCTCTAAAAGCTGCTTCATTGAAATAACGCTCATGTCTTTTCTCCTTTTTGGTTAAATTCTTCCGCACAGGTCGCCTTCTCTCTGGACCCATCCTCACACCGTAGGGCACCATCCTTATAGAATCGCCGTGCGTGCTTATTTTTGCAACTTCTGAATTATAGCATAGAAAATCCCCTTATGTAAAGGGGATTTTTCCAATTTTTTTCTGTTTTTCAGCGGTTTCCGGCAGACTTCAGAAGCTCCAGCTCTTTTTCGGTGAGCGAACGATATTTTCCTGTCGGAAGATCTGAAGGAAGCGCCAGCGGCCCCATGGATAGTCTTTTCAAATAAGTTACTTTTTTTCCCAGTGCCTCCATCATCCGTTTTACCTGATGGAATTTTCCCTCGTGGATGGTAAGTCGGATCTCAGATTCCCAGTTCTTACCGGCTTCTGCAGATTCTGTACCGGACTCCCAGGTGGAAAGGATCTCCAGCCTTGCCGGTCGTGTGAGATCTTTTTCCCCGATATCCACGCCTTCTGCCAGCTTCACGACATCTTCTTCTGTCACTTTCCCGGATACTTTTGCATAGTAGGTCTTATCCACATGCTTTTTCGGAGAAAGAAGCTCGTGTGCCAGAGGACCGTCATCTGTGATCAGAAGAAAGCCTTCTGTATCTTTATCCAAGCGTCCCACCGGAAAAAGACCCTTTCTTCTGTCTTTCTCTTCAATGTAGTCGAGAACCGTTTTATCTCTGGAGTCCTCCGTTGCGCTGACACAGCCTGCCGGCTTGTTAAAAAGATAGTATACATATTCCGGTGCAGCATGGATCTCCTGCCCGTTCATAACCACCTGATCTTCTTCTGTTACTTTCAGCTCCGGTTTCTTCACAGGTTTCCCGTTAACCTGCACCTGACCCTTCTGTATGTATTTTTTTACCTCGCTTCTTGTACCTGCGCCGGCATCTGCCAGAAATTTATCTAGCCGGACTGGTTTTTCCATTAATCATTTACCTCCCATTCTGTTACATGGGCTGCCTTTGCATCTGCTTTGATAAAATCCGGGATCTCACCGGCAAATGTCATATAAAGTCCGGAATCCCCGCCGGTGCTCTCCTGTCCTTCCAGAACCACTTCCATTGTGGCATCTGCATTCCAGATAGTCCATCCGTTTACCAGCTGTGATGGACGGATACATTTTTTCAGAGCTTCCAGCTGTTCCTTTTTATCGTAACGGACTTTATAACCGTTATCTGTTTCTTCAAGATCCGAAATGGGCTCAGTGTCGGAAAAAACTTCATCATCTTCGCCGGCAGCTTCGGAGCTGAAGTAATAAACATCAATATACTCAACAGACAGCTTATCCATAGAAAGAGGATATCCTGTTTCTTCCAAAATTGCAAGTGTTCTCTTATATGCCGGATACACCAGAACGGAGGTAGACACCCTCTCTCCTTCCTGCACAGCCGGTACATTCATTCCCCATTCATCCATGTATCCTTCTGACGGAATTCCCGCATAATCGAACATCAGCATTGCACATGGCTGGTCTTTTACTGTCTGACCGCCGTTTTCCAGAATGTCCTTTCTCAACGCCTCTGCCAGCGCCTGACGCTTCTCTGCATTTTTCTCAAATAAGGTTTGAATATCTCCGTCACAGAAAATACCGGTGACCTCTTTCAGATACTGTTTGTCCAGCTGAAAAAATGAATATCTGTCTTCTTTCCATGTCTGCTCATCATACAGGGCTTCCATAAGATTCTGTGCCTGTGCAGAGGATACAATATAGCCTCTGCATACACTGAATCCCTGTTTATTTATGTAGCGCACATACATGCGCCTTCCTGATTTTTTTCCTTTTTCATTCTGAAGCCTGATATCCTTCAGACTGTTATATAATGCTTTACTTTTCATTACCGGCTGATCCAGCAGACCAGAACTATTGTCTGAGGTAGCAGTATACCGGATCTTATAGATTCCGTCTTCTTTTTTTTCCACATTGCAAAGCTGCTCTGCATATGAGAGATTGCTTACATTTATCACAACTCCCTGAAGATTGTCATAAGCCGGAAAATAACTGTCATATCCCAGAAGATCCATTTTCATGGTCAGCGCACAGATTGCCACAACACCTCCAAAGATCATAAGCTGCACTTTTCCGCGGAAAAATCTGCGAAAATCCATTTCATAGATCACTTCCAGAATTCCATGGACCAGGATCGTTCCCAGTATCATTCCGAAGATCCACCATGCTGTTTTGGATGAATCTTCCGGAATCATATAAAAGATCAGACCGATCCCCAGTCCGGATGGTATTGTGATCAGGGCACTTAAGACCGGCTCCATCCAGGTATATACCAGAGCTTTTCCGGTATTCTCTGACCTTCGTCTACAAAATGCCATCCAGGAAAGTGCTGCCATGATAAACAGCGTAAGGATCAGTATCAGCAACTGCTTTCCAAAGCTTCCGCTGCTGTATCTATCTATAAAGCTTACGATCACCATAAGAGGAGATCCCAGATTCCGCACTGCTGCCAGAATTCCGTAACTGCCCTCGTACCAGGTATCAAAAAATAAATGTCCGCTTAACTGCAGCATCACTGCCAGAACGATACTGTAGGTAAACAGCCCTGCCCATGCAAGTGCTCCCATCAACATGGTACCGGTGCAGGCGATCACCAGCACTGTGGAAAAATACACCAGAAGATACATCAGGAGATGGAGCACCAGCAGGATCAGTGCCTTTTTCATAATGGAAAGGCTGTAATATCCTCTGGCTGCCCCGATGCATACCGCAGCAAATTCCATGATCACATATGGCACCAGATAATAAAGAACAGCCAACAATACTCTGTGCAGAAACAGTGCACTTCGCTTTACCGGAAGGCTGTGATAGAAATCCACTTTTCTCGGGGAATACAGATACCAGAAGCCGCTTACTGCTGCAAAAAATGCGGTTACCGCAGCCACAGCTGCTCCCATTGTGAGAAAGTCACTGTTCCACAGGCTGGAATACAGATAGGAAAGCTGACTCTGAGTATAACTGCGCTCATTCCATTTTCCCATCAGAATAAGTTCCGCTACCGGAAATGCAAGGAGAAATGCGATCATGGCAAATGCCGGGATCCATCTTTGTCCTTTAGAAGAGGATTTCATATACTCACTGGAATAAATTTTTGACTTCATAGCCTGCCACCTCCGTTTCGCTGATAAATATTTCTTCCAGAGTCAGTGGGAGCACTTCGCAGAAAAGAGGATTTTTTGCCTGTATCTTCTCCATGATCTCTCTTCTTGTTCCCCTTGCAGTAATAAGCAACAGGGAGCCCTGATGCTCTGTTTTCAAAACATCCAGCTCTTTCTTTAATTCTTCTTCTTTCTTTTTGTCAGTAAGTACACACTGGATCTTATGGATGTGGAATTTCATATCCTCCAGATCTCTGGAAAGGAGAATTCCTCCCTGATGAAGAAGCCCGATGTGATCGCAGATATCTTCCAGCTCCCGAAGATTGTGGGAAGCGATCACCGGCGTAAATTCACGACTCATGATCTCCGATGCAAAAATACTTTTTACTGCCTGGCGCATTACCGGGTCCAGGCCATCAAAGGTTTCATCACAAAACAGATATTTCGTTCCTGTACTGATTCCCAGGATCACCAGAAGCTGTTTCTTCATTCCCTTGGAAAAAGTGCTGATTTTTCGTTTTCCATCCAGATGAAACTGCTTCATCATTGTCTCAAAACGCGCCTGCTGAAATCCCGGATAAATACAACGGTAAAATTCTGCCATGTCCAGAGCATTGTAATTTGCCGGAATATATGCATCGTCCGGGATGTAGAAAAAATGCTCTTTGATCCTTTCATTTTCAAAAACCGGTTCTTCATCCATCAGCACCTCTCCTCTGTCCTGACGGATGATCCCGGCCATGATACGAAGCAGAGTACTTTTTCCCGCACCGTTGGAACCGATCAGTCCAAAAACCTCCCGTTCCCCGATATCCATGGTGACCTTATTTACTGCCTGTATCTTACCAAAAGCTTTGCTACAGTTTTTTATCTCAATCATTGTTTCCCTCCTTATAGCATGAGCAGATCACATCAATCATTTCTTCCTCCCCTACTCCCAGAGCCATTCCCTTTTCTGTGATCTTTTTCAGCTCACTTAAGGTTTCTTCCACACCGATCTGCCTGATCCTGCTGCTGTCTGTGACAAAACTACCTTTTCCCTTCACCGGACAGATCAGCCCCTGCTGCTCCAGTTCCATATATGCCCGCTGGATGGTATTGGGATTGATGGATAATTCCACGGCCAGCTGCCGCACAGACGGCATCTTGGAAGATGGCTCCACAGCTCCTGACAGGATCAGCATCCGGAATTTCTCTACGATCTGTTCGTAAATGGGACGTCTGTCCTGATAGTCCAAGAATAACATACGACGCTCCTTTCTCTGTAATCTGTGTATTAAGTGTATTAATTCTTTTAATACACTTATGATAGCACATGATACAAAGGTACGCAAGAAATGGTCTCTTAAATAAATATAAAATCTATATAAATTTACCGGCAGCAAAAGATTCCGGCATATTTTTATAAAAAAAATCTGTAATGGCATCCTTATACTATGATTCCACTACAGATTCTCTGTAAAGCAAATATTCATCTATCACTCTGCCTGATCCAGTAGCAGGCAGACATTCGTGTTCCACATTGGATCAGACAGCCCGGTAGCCACGTTTTTCTCCCCGGCGTGCAAAATACTGATATCCTCCGATCATCGCTGCCGCAAAAACACCATAGATCATCAGAAGGCTTCCTGCTCCGGCTTTTTCCACCAGAGTCTGGGCGTATTCACTGAAAATAAGTATCCAGGTATTGGCTCCGATGTGCATCAGCACACTGGTCCACTTATTACCGCCCATCTCCAGAAACCACGCAGAAATCCCTCCCAGAACAAACGCATACACAGCCTGCAGGACATTTCCGTGATAAATTCCGAAAAACGCCGCAGAGATCACAGCGGAAACCAGCACTGAAAAGTGATCCCGAAGTCGCAGATAGATCAGCCAGCGAAAGATCATTTCTTCTGCAACAGGCGCTATGATTCCCATCCAGAAGATCATCATAAATAAACTCTTTCCTGAAGTAATCTTCGTCATCGTCTCTCCATAGCTGGATGAGATCCAGTTCTGCAGGATCGCCACTAGCACATTGGCATACTGGGCAAATCCGGCTCCAGCAGCAAGAAGAAGCAGCATTTCAGGAATAGATAGCCTTTGTTCCTCAACGGAAGTCAAACCGCCGATCAGCCTTCCTATACGATCCTTCCGATAAAAATATACTGCCGGAAACATAACCAACACTCCGGTAAGTCCGGTGATCACCAGCGTATAACTATAGTACCTTTCCTGTGCGTTGCCGACATGCCCTGCCAGCCAGAGAAGCACGGCGCTTCCGAGGATCTGTCCGATAAGATAATGGATTCCTGCCGGATAAAGCTCCCTCCACACTATTTGAAAAATATTCTGTCTGTGCAGAGGGGTCAGACGAAAAAATTCAGAAGTTCATCTGCGGAAGCTACGATCTGAAGAGGCTGTGCCTTTTCCAGTTCTTCTCTGCTTCCATATCCGTAAGATACAGCCACACACTGGATCCCGCATCGTCTGGCTCCAAGAATGTCATGTTCTCTGTCACCCACCATGATCACCTGGTCACGGTGGTCAGAAAGGCTCATTCTTTCCAGAGCTTCCTCGATCACCTGAGATTTGGTTACTTTCGGTCCATTGAGGTCCGTCCCGGCGATCACCTCAAAATACCGGCTCAGATTAAAATGGTCCATGATCTGTGTTACGTAAAAGGTCGGTTTCGCAGACGCCACTGCCAGCCGGTAGCCACGACGTTTCAGTTCTGCCAAAGTGTTTTCCACACCCGGATAAACGGTGTTCTCATACATTCCTTTTTCTGAATACCGCTCTCTGTAATATTCAATTCCCTTCTGTGCTGTCTCTTTATCAAATCCCGCATATTTCATAAACTGTTCCAGAAGCGGCGGACCCACAAAAACCTTCAATGGCTCCAGCTCCGGTGCCGAAACTCCAAGCTTCTCCAGTGCATACTGTACAGATTTCGTAATCCCCTCTCCGGATTCTGTCAGTGTTCCGTCCAGATCAAAAAAGATTGCCTTATACATAAATTCCTCCTGTTGTATAAAATAATCAGTAAGTATGCCTATTGTATCACTGTTTTTCTGGTAAGTCCATGGTTTCATAGTACAGCTTCCCGGATTTCACAAAACCTATGAGTTCTACTTTCCAGGGATTTCTGCTTTTTTTCGGTAATTCCGCCAGAAGCTTTTTTCCTTGCCAGTAAAAATCACATTCTTTTCCATTGATCCGAAATGAAAGGATCTGGAACGGAATATCCGGACTGATCTCTATCCGGATCCTGTTACCGTCTGTTTTCATTCGGATCACCGGTTTTTGCTCTTTTTCTTTTTTCCTATCCGACGTTCCTGTTGGTTCTGTCCGATAGTAAGATAATGCCGGATTTTGCTTCTTCTCCCTCTTTGATGCATCTGTCACTGACTTTCGAACTGGTTTTTGAGTCAACGTTACAGATGGACTTGCTGTCACTGTCTGTATGGGGATTGGTTGTTCAGTCAGTATTGGCAGTTTTGTTGGTATCGGCGTTTCCGTCAGTTTTTCCGCAGGTGTATCAGCTATCTCTACTTCTGCCGCAGTATTTCCATTTTCCATAAAGCTTTCTTCCTGAGAACGTACCTCATCTGTCTGAAAATCTAAATTCCATTGTGCAGACTCCTCCTGATCATTCTCTGATTCTACCCAGGCAGCGGAATACTCCTCAGTATTTCCTTCTTCTCTGTTCCAATTACTATCATCACTTCCTTCTCCTACATAGCTTTCTTCCCAGTCTTCCGGCAGCTGTCCGGTTCCTTCTCCCACATTCATATCAAATCCACCGGTATCAAAACTATCCATTCCTGACACATCAAATCCATAGACAGCAATGGAAGGGATCATCCAGCTGCATAAGACCAGCAGAAACAAAATAATAAAGCAGGCTTTCCTACTAGGAATTTTCATTTCTTTTGGTTTTTTCTGATCACTTTCTCTTCTTTTTCTCATTGATCTCCTCCCAAAGCTGCAGATTTCTGCTTTCACTGTCATCCAGTAATTCCGCTTTTTCTTTCTCTTTATAATCTTCCCACAGCTTTCTGCTGGCCTCTTTCTGACCGGTCCGAATAAGAAACATCCCATATTCCCCGTAGGCCACAGGATATTCTGCATCATACAGAAGAAGATTTTCATAATATAAAGCCGCTTTTTCCGGTTCACACAAAAGCTCCGCATTCCATGCCAACAATAGCTCAATACGACGCTGCTGTTCTTTTCCCCCATAATTTCTACTTAACCTCTGGAGTCTCTTTTCCGCTGCCATACAGCACTTTTCCCGATCTTTTGAGTCTTCCGGATACTGTCTGGCTTCGTAATACAAATCTGTTACTTCTGAGATCGCCACAGAAAATTCTTCCGTTTTCAGCAATCCTGCTATCAAGATCAGTGTTCCTATCAGAATCCCTACAGCTGCCGCTTCCAGAAATCGTTTTCTCCAAGTGATCATCCGATATCTGTTTTCCAGCTTTTGGATTTTCTTCTGAACCACTGACATATCCGAATATCTGTATTTTTCCTGTTTTCTGGTACATCGGAACAGAAGCAAGAAAAAATCCGGATATAAAATCCACTGCCATTTCTTTTTTCCGCAAAGCTTTTCCAGGGTCTTCCCCAGAGCATAAATATCACTTCCCGGTCTTAAGTAGCCCTGATACTGCTCCGGCGCCGCATAGCCTTTCGTTCCTTCACAGATCTGTTTTCTTTTTCCATGATCGAACATGGCACTTCCAAGATCTATCAGATACAGATGCCCGGTTTCAGAAAACATAAGATTATCCGGTTTCAGGTCCCCGTAACAGACCGGTGGCTTCCGACTGTGAAGATATTCCAATACTCTGGCAATCTCCTTTCCCAGAGCAAGGATTTCCCGTAAAGAAAACCGTTTTCCTGAACGGAGAAGTTCTCCCAGCGACTGACCCTTGATATATTCCATGATCAGATAACAGTACTCCCCTGTTTCCACACAGTCGATAATCTTCGGTATTGCAGGATATTCCAGATGCTGCATGAGTCTGGCTTCTTTTTTCTTTGCGATCGGTATCTCTTTCACTGCACGGCAGATACCAAGTTCCATATCTTTTGCCAGATAAAGGCTTCCACCTCCGCCGTGTCCAATTTGTTCTACAATGCAATAACGTTCTTTCAGAACATTTCCGATCAGACAGATCACCTTCCTCTCATTTCTGTCAGACAATATTTATAATTACGTTTCTTATTGATTTGGGATAATCCGGTGAATTCCGGTTTGAAAAAAATCAGATAACTTATAGTCAGACAGAAATTCGTGATCTGCCCTCGTTTAAGATAAGTCCTATTATAGCACGTCCTGTTCTTTTTGCAAAGAACTTTCTATATAAAAAAGTCCGCCGGATATAGCAGACAAAAAATGTCCCTTTATCCGGCGGGCCGTCATCATTCATAGTGTTTGTATCCGTAAAACTATACCTTACATACGATCCGGTGCAGAGAATCCAAGAAGATCGATGCTTGTTTCAAGTACTCTTCTTGTAAGCTGGAGCAGCTGAAGGAAGGATTCCTTCTGTGCCTGATCCTCTTCGCTTAAGATCTTGGTCTCATGGTAAAAGCTGTTAAATGCATTGGATACCTCATAGATATATGCACAGATCTTATGTGGTGCTTTTTCTTCAAAAGCGTTCTCAACCATTGCTGCAAAGCCGGAAAGCTGAAGCATCAGGTTCTTCTCACTGGCATTGACTGCCGGAAGGATCTTACCTGTACTTAAAGCTCCTCCCTCCTGTACATAACGGTTCAGGATTGACTTAATACGAACGATAGTATAAAGGATATACGGACCTGTATTTCCCTCAAAGGATGTAAAGCGGTCAACATCAAAGATGTAATCCTTGGTCGCCTGGTTGGAAAGATCTCCGTATTTGATCGCGGAAAGTCCTACGATCTTGGCAGTATCCTTTGCATCTTTATCTTTTACACTGCGATTCTCCACGATCTTGCGATACATTTCCTCATCAATGTCTGCGATCAGGTTCTCCAGACGCATAACACCGCCTTCTCTTGTCTTAAACGGTTTACCGTCTTTTCCATTCATGGTACCGAAACCAAGGAAGGAAAGCTTGGTTTCCGGATTTACAAGACCGGTTTTTCTTGCGCAGCGGAATACCTGGATAAAATGCAGCTCCTGACGCTTGTCAACAACATAAAGGATCTCATCCGGCTGAAAGAGTTTCATACGCTCTACGATAGTAGCAAGGTCTGTGGTCGTATAGAGAGAAGCTCCGTCTGATTTCAGAAGCATACATGGAGGAATCTCCTTGGTATCACTCTCTTCTTTTACATCTACAACAAGAGCGCCCTGATCCTCATAGGCAAATCCTCGCTTCCTCATATCCTCTACCATATCCGGGATGTATGGCTGTGCATCGGATTCTTTTTTCCAGAGGTCAAAATCTACGTTCAAATTCGCATAGTTTCTCTTCAGATCAGTTACAGATACATTCATGATGTGGTTCCAGAGAGCCATGTATCCGGGTTTACCCTGCTGAAGAAGGTGGGTTGCCTCCAATGCCTCATTACGGTAAGCCTCATCCTCTTTGGACTTCCCACTGGCACATGGATAGATCTCTTCCAGCTCGCTGATGGTAAACGGTGCTTCTGCCGGATATTCACCGGTAAAGCTGTCATCAAAATATACCAGCTCCGGTTTCCGGTGTTTCAGCTCGGTGATGATCAGTCCCATCTGAAGGCCCCAGTCTCCAAGATGTACATCACCGATCACCTTATGTCCTACAAAACGTCCGATACGCTTGATGCTCTCACCGATGATCGCAGAACGGAGATGTCCTACGTGAAGCGGCTTGGCAACGTTTGGTCCGCCATAGTCGATAATGATCGTCTTCGGATTCTTGGCAGTCTCAACAGAAAGCTTCTCGTCCTCTGCCATCTTATTCATGTATTCTGCAACAAATTCCGGTTTCACATCCAGGTTGATAAATCCAGGCTTTACAACTTCTGCTCTGGAAAAGATCCGGCTGTCTGACAGCTGTGCTACCACATCATCAGCGATCATAAACGGTGCCTTGTGATATGCTTTGGCTCCTGCCATAGCACCGTTACACTGATACTCACATAAGTCCGGTCTGTTGGAAACAGTAACTTTTCCGTAGGACGGATCATAACCTGCTTTTTCAAATGCTGCGGAAAGTTCTTCCGCCATCTGTTCCATAATCTTCTTCATGTTTCAAACTCCTCATATCTTTGTTTCTGTATTTTATGCTTATAACGTCACTTTTCTTGAACATGCGACTGCAAGGGCACCATAACCGATATGGCAGGCAACACTTAAAGAAAGTGGATCCATATGTATCTCCATTCCCGGAAATACCTCCTGGATCTCTCTTTTAAATTCTTCTGCTTCTTCCAGATTTCCTGTATAAGCAGCCTGAAGACACATCTCACCGTCAGATACGTATTCCTTAAAACGTGTTTCCCAATCATTCTTCATTGCCTTCAGCATGGCACGTTTGGCCTGCTTCTTGCCACGGACCTTGGCGTAGGCATCCAGCTTCTCTCCCTGGATCTGAAGTACAGGCTTCAGGTTCAGAACCGTTCCGATGGCTGCTGCTGCCGGTGTGATCCTGCCACCTTTTTTCAGATATTTCAGGGTGTCAAGTGTGATATAAATACTGGAATCGAGTTTCTGATCTGTAAGGATCTTCTTGATCTCTGCAGCACTTTTTCCTGCCTCGGCAAGCATCTTAGCATCCATTACAGACTGTCTCTGTGTTACGGAAATCCGCTGATTGTCCACTACCTGAACACGACCATTATAATCAATAGCAAGTCCCATTGCAGTAGAACAGGATGCACTCAGTCCGCTTGACATCGGAATATGAACGATTTCCTCATAATCTCTCAGAAGCTTGTCCCACAGATCACAGAGATCAGCCGGACTTGGCTGAGATGTGGAGATCGTTTCATCCTTCTTAAGCTTCTCATAAAACTCTTCCTGTGTGAGAGTTACACCTTCAAGATACATTTTTTCATTAATATAAAACGGCATCGGTATCACATAAACGCCAAGCTCTTCGGCCTGGGCCTGTGTGATACCGCTGTTGCTGTCTGTTACAATGGCAATTTTGCCCATTCTTTTCTCTCCTCCTGGTCTGTTATCTCACAGTTCAAAGAATTAATGCATCAGCCCCTGATGAACTAATTCTTTGAACTGCTGTAGAAAGCCATGATGTTAGTGTATCATATTTTTTTCTATATCACAATTGGAAATTTTCTGTGACCTTCGCTCACAAAAAACACCTCGCGGAATATTACCAGTGAACAGTAACCGCAAACAGTAACTAAAAAAAACAGCTGCCATACAAATATTTATGCACAGCAGCTGTCACACTATTTATCAAAAATATCCTTATCTATTTATGATCTGTGTTTTATTTCATTTCTCTTACGATCTTTCGAACCGGAAGAACAAATGTCGGAGATACGGACAACTCATCCAGTCCCATCTCTACAAATCTCTCAGTAAGTGTAGTGTCCGCACCAAGCTCACCACAGATTCCGGCCCAGATACCTTCTTTGTGTGCATTATCCACAACCATCTGGATCATACGGAGAACTGCCTCATGATGGGAATCATAAATGTTGTCAAGCTTTGCATTCTGACGGTCAATAGCCAGTGTATACTGGGTCAGATCATTGGTTCCGATACTGAAGAAATCAACCTCTTTTGCAAGAAGATCACTGATCATAACAGCTGCCGGAGTCTCGATCATGATACCCTGCTCCACGTCATCACGGAACGGGATCCCCTGTTCCTTAAGCTCTGCTTTTACTTCTGCTACAATAGCCTTGATCTGCTTCACCTCTGTTACAGAGATGATCATCGGATACATGATGGAAATATTTCCGAACATGCTTGCGCGGAAAAGTGCTCTCAGCTGTGTCTTAAATACTTCCGGACGGTCCAGACAGATACGGATCGCACGATATCCCATTGCAGGGTTTTCCTCATGCGCCATATTGAAATAATCGATCTGCTTGTCCGCTCCGATATCCAGAGTACGAATGATAACTTTTTTGCCGGCCATATTCTGAGCTACGGTCTTGTAAACCTGGAACTGCTCTTCCTCTGTAGGATAGTCTTCTTTTTCCAGGTATACGAACTCACTTCGGAAAAGTCCGATGCCTTCCGCATCATTGGCAAGTACATTCGCAACATCACCTGTACTTCCGATGTTGGCATAAAGGTGGAGCTTACGACCGCTCTTGGTAACAGTTTCTTTACCTTTCAGTTCTTTGAGCATTGCACGCTGTGCAAGTTCATCGGCACGCATATCCTCATATTTTTTAAGGGTCTCTGCATCCGGCTCAACGATCAGATTTCCGCTCTTTCCGTCTACGACTGCCATCTTACCGTCCATGGACTCATCGTATTCAATATTGATCAGCGCCGGAATATTCATGGTTCTCGCAAGAATCGCAGTATGTGAGTTAGAAGAACCTTTTCTTGTGACAAAAGCAAGAACCTTGCTCTTATCCATCTGTACAGTCTCACTTGGTGCAAGATCCTCTGCAACTACGATCACCGGCTCGGATGCTTCAAGCTCTCCATCTCCATGGCCGGAAAGCACACGTACCAGACGGTCTGAGATATCCTTTACATCAGCTGCTCTTGCTTTCATATAATCGTCGTCCATCTGTGCGAACATTGATGAGAAGTTATCACCAGTTGTTGCAACCGCATATTCTGCATTTACAGACTCTGTACGGATAATGTTGTGGATGGAATCCAGATAGTCATCATCATCCAGCATCATCTGATGAACCTCAAAGATTGCCGCTCCGGACTCTCCAACTTCCTGAAGAGCCTTGTCATAAAGCTTCTGAAGCTGTGCCACAGCCTGCTCTCTGGCTGCCTCCACACGCTTTACCTCTTCTTCCGGATCCTCCACGTGAACACGTTTAACACTGGCGTCAACTTTCTGGAGGATTGAGATCTTACCGATCGCAATACCGGAAAATACAGATTTACCTTCCAAAACCTTCATGAAATTATCTCCTTCTGTTTTTATATTTGCCCACTTATGACGTATTATATCACACTATCCAAAGATTCTGCCACGATTTTTTTATGATCTCTAAAAAACCTGTAAAAACTCTATTTATACTTTCTTTTTTTGTCATATATACAGCAAAAGTGACAAAATAAAGACCGCAGAGCTTCATAAAACCTGAACAATACTTTCAGATATAAAAATAAGCATCTGCCGCCGGAATCCTTCCGGCAATTGCAGATGCTATATGTATGTATATCTTTTTATTCACTGCGAAGGGCATCGATCGGATTAAGATTAGCTGCCTTTACAGATGGGAGAAGTCCGAAGATCAGACCGATCAGCATGGAAAATACCACCGAACCGATAATTGCCGGAACGCTGATGGCTGTTGGTGCTCCTGACACCTGAGACACCATTTTTGACAGGATGATCCCAAGGACCACACCAATGATTCCTCCGATACTGGTCAGCACCGAAGCTTCCGTCAGAAACTGTCCCAGGATCACTTTTTTTCTTGCTCCGATAGCTTTTTTCAGTCCGATCTCGCTGGTACGTTCTGTGACAGATACAAGCATGATATTCATAACACCGATACCACCAACAAGCAGGGAGATACTTGCGATCCAGATCAGCTGCTGATTGGTACTTTCGCTGAGCTTCTGGAGATTCTTAACCTTCTCCATAATGTCTTCCGCTTTATATTTAAAGTTCGATTTGTTTTTTTCATTCTGGATTCCTGTATTCAGAATATCCTCTGCTGCTTTTCCTACAGAACTCATATTATCTGTGCTGTCTGCACGGACTGTCACATTTTGCGGCTGATCAAATTTAAATGCAACAGGCCAGGTAGTATCTGGGATCATCACGCTTCCCATGATCGTCTGCGAATATTCCTCGTACTCAGAAATCGTATTGATCTTCGGCATGCTGTCCTCACTCTGAGTGATCACACCTACAATAATATACGGTTCTGATCCCACCTCAATGGTTTTCCCTACCGGGCTCTCACTTCCGAAAATATTCTGTGCAGCATTGGAATCCACAAGAGCAACCTTTCGGTAGCTGTCATAATCTTTTTGTACAAATCCCCGCCCGGACTGGACCAGGTATCCCATCGTTTTCAGATAATTGCTGTCGATCCCGTACACGGTTCCGCCCTGAAAGCTTGTGTTTTTATAATAAACACTGGCAGACTGGCTGCTGTAATAAAATGTAGAACTGATCACATGATCCAAGTCTCCGATCGCCGTTTTCTGGGAATCAGAAATAACCGGCGGTTTGGCCGAGCTTCCGTAAGAACCATAATCCATATCGTATGTACTGTCTCCGTCATAGAGCATAACCTGTACGGTATTGTTTCCGGACCCGATCAGATCTTCCTTGATCTGCTCACTGGTACCTTTGATCGTAGATACAATTGCAATAATAGATGCAATACCAATAATAATACCCAGCATGGTCAGAAAGGATCTCATCTTATGTGACCATATTCCCTGAAAAGCCAGGCGTATATTTTCAAACATGAAATTTCTCCTTCCTGTTATTTATTCATTGTACATATCATCCAAAGTCACTTCTTTTGTCTTGGCTCCCTCCTTCACGGCATCACCATATGGGAAAGCAAGAAGATCATCGGATTTCAGACCTGAAGTTACAACTGCATAATATCCGCTGTTCACAATGCTTCCCACTGTGATCTGCTGCTTTTTCAGTGTTCCCTTCACGTCTTTGTATACATAGCTGGTTCCATTTTCCGTACGGATAAATGCCTTCATCACAACCATACTGCCTTCGGCAAGTTTATTTGACTTCAGAGATACCGTCACATAATCCTGGTCGGTAAACTGCAATGAACGATCTGTGATCTCTGCATTAAAGGTGTAATACGATACATTGGGATTAGAATCTCCACCATAATAAGCATTTGAAGAATCCACCGGGTAATCGGATACATTCAGTACCTTCGCCTCAAAGCTGCCGGAATTATAACTGGTACACTGAAGAAGTGTTCCCTCCTTCATCTGATCCAGCATCAGTTCGCTGACCGTTCCGGTAACATAAAAACCATCTTTGCTTTTTACTTTCAGAAAAGCATCTCCATTATAAGAACCTGTGACTTCATCTCCGATGTAAGCAACCGTTCCATCCAGTTTGCTTGTTATCAGCTTGTTTTTTATTTTGTTCTCCAGCTTAGTGATTTTCAGATTATTTTCCTCAATATCCAGTTTCAAACTTGCGATCTTGTTTTTCTGGATCTTGATCGCATCCTCTCTTGACATGGTTGTGCTATCAGTACCGTCATCTCCATCACCGCTGTCATCCGGTATCTCATTATCATTTTTGTCATATTTGGAAGCCTCGTCCAGTGTAAATTCTGTTTCCGCATACATATATACCGGATTTTCAAGAAGACTTCCATCGATCAGATAATATCCTGTACAGGAAAGTGTTCTGTCCTGAAAATCAGCAATGGTATCATTCTCATGAAACTCCAGCTGGAACCAGCTGCCGCCTTTCTGGACCACTTTGGTTCCATCCTCACTGTATCCCGCCATTCTGTTAAAGAAGGATCCCATCACCGTAACTTTGCCTTTGGCACTGCTTACAAGAAAAACATAGGGATCTTCTTCCGCACCGGTTCCTGTAAACGGCTGAGAAGTATAATCCAGCTTCTGATAAAATTCCGGTTCACCATCTGTGATCCCCGGAATTTCCGGTTCTGTTATATTGGGATCAGGAAGCTCATTGGGTCCCAGTGTGGGAGTCGGTGTCGGAGATACCGTTGGGGTGTCATCTTCTCCGGAACCCCAGTCCGTAGTCTCTCCGTCTGTAATATCATTGGCAGTAGGATCCTGGTAGGTCGGATCCATGATCAGATCCTCATCGGATGCAGTTGTATCCTCTTCCATATCCGCTGTGTCATCTCCGGTCATCTGCTCTGTTTCACTGTCCGTCGTTTCTCCGGACGGCATTTCTTCGGTAACTTTCTCTGCAGAATCTTCAAGATCTCCTTCTGTATCTGTAAAGGCACTGAGAAGTAATGGCCTGGAGGAAGCCGCTGCAAGATAGCTGCCATCTGCAGTAGCCGCGGAACCGGTAGTTGACTGCATATCCTCGTCTCCGTCACTTCCGGAAGGTGTATCCGTATTTGTCATTTCTCCGTCATTTCCTGTATCTCCACCTGTAAGATTCAGGTCCGTATCATCAGTACTGTCTGTACTGTCTTCGATGGGACCTCCATTCTGAAGACTTGTCAGACGGTTCTGTGCTTTGGTCAGATCCTGCTCCTGCTTCTGCTGTTTCAGCTTTGCAATATTCAGTTCCATCTCTACAAGTGTCATATCAAAGGAGATCAGATTATCGCCTTTTTTTACATCATCACCCTGGGATACATATATTTTCTCGATGATCATATCTTTATCCATATTTACATTCTGAGAAACATTCGTGGTGATGGTTCCATCCAGTGTTGTCTCCGAATACCAGTCCGTCTGAAGATTGCTGACGCTGGTTACCGGCACCTCTGTTACCTTGGATTCTTTCACATGCATAAGCCCTGTGTAGATTCCTCCGGCTGCCAATGCCGCAACCAGTACACCAACGATCACTCTCTTCACCACTTTCATTCTATCACCTCTTTTCCTGCAGCTCACCGTCACGGATCATAACAACCCGTTTGGCATGTGCCGCGATCTCCGGGTCATGTGTGATCATCAGCACAGAAACTCCCTCATCGTTCAGCTTCTGAAACAGTTCCATAACCTGTGCTCCCGATTTCGTATCCAGTGCCCCGGTAGGCTCATCTGCCAGCAAAAGCTTGGGATTGTTTACGATCGCTCTTGCAATAGCCACTCTCTGCATCTGTCCTCCGGAAAGCTGGTTGGGCTTAAAATCCACCCTGTCGGCAAGGCCTACACGCTCCAGAGCTTTTCGCGCACGTTCCCGGCGCTCCTTTTTGGGAACCCTTGCATAATTCAGCGGCAGTTCCACATTTGTCAGCGCACTCTGCCTTGGAAGGAGATGAAAGCTCTGAAATACAAATCCGATCGTTTTCAGACGGATATCTGACATCTCATTCTCTGTACATTTGGCAATATCTTCTCCATTCAGGAGAAAAGTTCCCTTGGTAGGTTTGTCCAGGCATCCGATAATATTCATCAGTGTAGTCTTTCCGGAACCGGAAGGTCCCATGATCGCCACATATTCTCCCTCCTCCATGGAAAAATCTACATCTTTCAATACAGGTACCGTCATTTTCCCCTGTTGATAATCCTTATATATTCCTTTTAAATCCAAAATCATTCTGTCGGCGCTCCTTCCATCGGAACAAGGTCATCTCCCGAAGAAATATCGTCTGTCACATCCATCATGTCACTGTCGATCGCTCCATCTTCGATCATTTCAGGCTCTGAGCCATCACTTTCCGTGTACGCAGAATCATCAATACTTTCATCATCCTCGGAATCATCCCACATCGCCGCTGTAGTCTGATCTGCAGTACCTTCTGTGACAGACATACCTTCTTTCAGCTCATCTGTCGGAAATGCGATCTTATCTTTTTCAGAAAGTCCGTCTGCGATCTCATATTCCCCAAGATCTTCATCATACTGTCCTAATATGACATCTCTCTTCTCCAGCTTGTTCTGACCGTTTGCGATCCAGACATATGGGCTGTCTGTATCCGCATCCACGATAAAATAATCGTTCAGCCAGATACCGGACTTCTTCTCATCCTGTCCTTCGTCCGGTTCAATATACACATGCTGCCCCAGCATCAGACCCTCAGATGAATCCAGATTCACATAAAACGGATAGGTACTGGATGATGTCTGATCATCACTGGCACTGGACATTCCGAACATTGCCATATCCGAACTGCTGTTGCTGGTAGAATTATCCAGGTCAACAGAGCCCATGGTGCCCTTCCAGGTTTTTGAAGAATCCACCCTGGAACGAATGATCACAGGAGTTCCCTCTATGATCGAATCACGGTTTATTTCATTTACCGTTCCCTTTACACGATAAGCACCTGTACTCAGGATCGTGATAAATGCATTGCCGGAGCTGTTTCCGGAACTGGAATCTGTGGAATCCGTCGTGCCTTCTGTCAGCGTATCCTCCACGCCCTCAGAATCATCACCGCCCATCTTGGAGGTATCGATCTTCTGGATCACTCCATCGATCTCACTGCGCACCTCGGTATTCTGCGTTGCCTGGGAAAGCTTATCGATCTCTGCCTGTTTGCTTTTCTGATCATATTCATTCTTCTTGAGATTCATTTTCTGTGTTTCGATCTCTATTGTATAGGAAAGCTGATTATCTGCTGTAGCTTTCTTTTTCTCAGCTTCCAGTGTAGTGATCTGATCAGATATACTTAACTGTTCGTTTTTCAGGCGGTCCAAGGCCAGCTGTGCTTCCTGAAGACTTTGCTGGATACTTCTAAGATCATACTGAAAAAGAAGCTGCCCTTTCTTGACTTCCTGACCGGTCTTTACCTGAACTTCTTTTACCTTTCGGCCGCTTTCGATCTTTACCTGAACCGTTTCCTGCGGTTCCACAACACCTGCATATCGGTTTTCCACTCCGGAATCCATTTCCGAAAGCTTGCTTATCTTTGTTACATATACAATATCGCTGCCTCCTGCGGACCCTGCATGATGTGTATAATAATACCATCCACCGGCTCCGATACCGGCTGCAAGTACAAGGACCCCAAGTGCGATCAAAATACGTTTTTTCATATCTGTCCCCTTTTCTCAGCATCGTACTAAAACTATCTGTTGCTTCAAACATCATAGCAGATTCACTCTAAAAAGAAAAGTCCCTGAAGAAAACGATGCAGATTTCACAGATTTTTCATAAAAAAGTCTCCTTTTTCTCCATTTTTGCGATATTTTGACTTTCGGTACTTTATCTGCTAAAATGTTGTAATATAACTTTTTTGAAAGGAAAGAACAATATGAAGACAGTGAAACATCTGCTGGCTTTCTTGATGATCATTCTTCTCTCAGTTTTTTTATGTAGCTGCTCCCAGTCGGCCAAAGCTCATGCGGAGAAGGCGATCAAAAAAGATCTGGATCTTCTTAAAAATCTGGACTCTGAAACAACCATGCAGTACATATCCTATCAGGAACTGTTTCCGGATTCTGATGACAGCACAAAGCTTTCTGCTGACATAAAAGAAGTATTTTCTCTCTTCTTTCAGAATTTCGATTACAAAATCCTGGGTATATCCGTTGATAGCGACGAAAAAAATGCTTCTGCGCAGCTTAAGCTTACTACTCTGGATGCTGAGGCTCTTGCCAGTGATTTTGTTTCTGCAAGCCTTCAGGAAGAAATACTGGAAACCGCCTCCGGTAAAGAAAATGATAACGGAAATTCCCTGGAGCAGCGTTATCTGCTCCTGTACAAGCTTCTCAAGAATAACACGTACAGTTCTGCAGAACGCAATACTTCCATCCAACTAAACAATCTTGGATCTTCTTCAGAACCTGACTGGGAGATCACGCACAGTTCCTCTCTCGAAAATGATCTGGTCGGTGGCCTTATCACCTATCTGTCCGATCCTGATCTTGTGCCGCCTGCCGAAACGCTTACCGTCTATCTGAAAACGCTTCAAGAAATGGATGTAAAGCAGATGGCTAATTATTTGGGGCTGGATTCCATTCTGAACACTTCAGATTCGGCAAAAAACGCCATTGCCTCTGCCCTTATGGAACAGTTTCACTCCTGTTTTAACTACAAAATATCAAGCACCTCTGTTTCCGGATATCTTGCTGAAGTGGACGCAGAGCTTACCACATTTGACAGTAATTCCATTCTTACACAGTACGAAAAAGAATTGAATACTTATCTGGCTTCTGCTGATGCAGTGATCGACGGTTCCCAGAAGCGTTACAACAAATCACATGAACTGCTTCTGGACAGTATCAGGAATAATCAGGCAACCATAACTGCCACTGCTACCTTCCATCTCACAAACGATGGTGCATCCTGGAAGCTTGAGAATGCAGGTACCGAACTGGGCAATGCCATCTTCGGAACTCTTACCGCTTCACCGGTTCCTGAAGATTCTACCGAAGATAACGAATAAAGAATAAAAGCTAGAAAACCCGTGAATATCTGCTTTCTCTGACAGGAAAGCGTGATCTTCACGGGTTTTTTATATTCTTCTTTTTTATATTCCGGATATGATCTTTATAAAAAGCAATGCAAGGACTATAAGAATAATAGGCCGTATGATCCGGCTTCCGTTTTTCATAACCATACCTGCACCGGTATAATGTCCTGCGATCGAGAACACTGACGCTGCAATTCCAAGCATGATCACAATCTTTCCGCTGAGCAGAAATACAACAAGAGCCGCTACATTAGAAGAGAGGTTGGTAACCTTCATGGTACCGGATGCTTTTGCCACACTCATTTTTCCCAATCCTGTAAACAAAAGCAGGAGAAAAGTTCCTGTTCCTGGTCCATAAAATCCATCGTAGCATCCTACAGCAAGAGAGCATACGGCACAGAGCAGGATCTGTTTTTTTCTGGCGATCTCGCCACCCTTCTCATCCATATTTTTCTTGCGTAGCACATAAAAAGCAACCACCGGAAGAACAGGGATCAGCATATAACGCAGGAGCTTATCACTGGCTATAAGAGCAAGGTGAGCTCCTATGGAAGATCCCAGGAGTGCCATTGGAATACATGGAAGCACCAGGATCCAGTCCACAAATTTATTTTTGCACAGACGGACAGTTGAGATCAATGTTCCTGTTGCTGATGACAGCTTGTTGGTGGCAACAGCATTATGTACAGGAACTCCGGCCAAAAGATAAGCAGGCAGGGAGATCAGTCCTCCCCCGCCTGCTACAGCATCTACAAATCCGGCAAGAAATACAAGTGGGCAAACGATCAGAAATGTATAGATTGTCGGCTGCATGATTTTTTATTCTTCCTCTTCTTTCTGCGGCTCAAGGTCAAGTCCCAGCTCATGAAGCTGTGCCTCACTTACCTGGCTAGGAGACTGAGTCATCAGACAGGAGGCATCCTTAACCTTCGGGAATGCAATAACATCACGGATCGTATCTGCCTTTGCCATAAGCATAACAAGTCTGTCAAGGCCATATGCAAGTCCTGCGTGTGGCGGAACTCCATATTTGAAGGCATCCAGAAGGAATCCGAACTGCTCATGTGCAGCTTCTTTTGTGAAGCCAAGTGCCTCAAACATTTTTTCCTGAATATCATCCTGATGGATACGCACGCTGCCACCGCCAATCTCATTTCCGTTAAGAACGATGTCGTATGCTTTTGCACGAACCTTTCCCGGATCTGTGTCAAGAAGCGGAAGATCCTCCTCCATAAGCATGGTGAACGGATGGTGCATTGCTGTAAAACGGTTCTCCTCCTCGCTCCACTCAAGAAGCGGGAACTCTGTTACCCATACGAAACGATACTCATTTTTATCTAAAAGATCCATCTGTTTTGCAAGCTCAAGACGGAGTGCTCCCAGTACATCGTATACCAATTTTGTCTTATCTGCTGCAAAAAGAAGAAGATCTCCCGGCTTGCCGTCCATAGCTTTTACAAGAGCATCCATCTCTTCATCTGTCATAAACTTGGCGAAAGAAGATTTTCTGGTTCCGTCCTCTGCAATGGCAATGTATGCAAGACCTTTTGCACCATAACCTTTTACGAACTCAACAAGCTTATCGATCTTCTTTCTCGGCATTGCGCCCTGACCTTCTGCATTGATACCACGAACACTTCCGCCGTTCTCAAGCGCACCTGTGAACACACCAAATCCGCAGTCTTTTACGATATCACTGACATCATGAAGTTCCATACCGAAACGCATATCCGGCTTGTCGGAACCAAAACGATCCATAGCTTCCTGCCAGGTAATTCTCTGGATTGGGAGTTTTACATCGATATCCAGAACTTCTTTGAACAGGAATGCAAGATATCTCTCGTTAACATCGATAACATCGTCTACATCAACAAAGGAAAGCTCCATATCGATCTGTGTGAACTCCGGCTGACGGTCAGCACGAAGATCTTCATCACGGAAGCATCTTGCGATCTGGATATAACGATCAAATCCGGAGCACATCAGAAGCTGTTTGTACAGCTGCGGAGACTGTGGAAGGCCATAGAAGCTTCCCGGATGAACACGTGATGGTACCAGATAGTCTCTGGCTCCCTCAGGAGTACTCTTTCCAAGCATCGGTGTCTCAATCTCAAGAAATCCCTCTTCTGTAAAGAACTGTCTTGTAAGCTGGGCAACCTTGCTCTTCATCATGATATTTCTCTGAAGATCCGGTCTTCTTAAATCAAGATAACGATATTTAAGTCGGATCTCATCTTTTGTCTTGCTATTCTCCTCGATCGGGAATGGAGGAACATCTGCCTCAGCAAGAACACGGAGGGATTTTACACGAAGCTCGATCTCGCCAGTTGCAAGATTCTCGTTTACTGCTCCTCCACGTTTCTCTACGGTACCGGTTACAGCAATAACAAACTCACTACGCAGTTTACCTGCTTTTGTAAAGCCTTCCTCGTCAATGCTGCCATTCTCAAAAATCAGCTGCATGATCCCGGAACGGTCACGAAGATCCACAAATACAAGACCTCCTTTATTTCTGGCTTTTGCCACCCATCCCATTAATGTTACTTCTTTTCCGACCATCTCTGTGGTCACTTCTGCACATCGGCAAGTTCTGTGCAGTCCCTGCATGCTTTCAGCCATCTTTTTATCCTCCTCTGACTATTTTTTTCATAGTCATTTTAATTTACTCTGCTATCTCCGTTTTCAGACGGGCAGTTTCAGTCTCTGTTGAAAAATTCTACATACTCTGTATAACCATCTGCTGCCAGCTGGTCTTTCTGGAATTTTTTGTTCTTTTTCATGATAGAGATATTGATCTGTGTACCTGCACTTCTTTCCTCAGTTGCCTGTTTCAGGATGTTCAGAAGCTTGTCTGCCGGCATGTTCTTCTCGATCAGATATGCTTTCTTGCCATTCTTGGTTGGAATCTCATAGCCTCTCTCAAGAAGCAGCATAACGATTCTCTCAAATCCAATGGAGAAACCACAAGCACAGGTATTATTTCCTGTAAATTTACCGATCATCTCATCGTAACGTCCGCCTCCACCGACGCTTCCGCCGAACTCATCCATGGAAATCTCAAAGATCGGACCTGTGTAATAGGACATTCCACGTACCAGTGTAGGGTCAAAGGACATTTTGAAGTCTGCTGTTTTTACAGATTCTACAGTGTTGATGATCGTTTCAAGATCCTCTGCAATACCTGCTTCCAGAACATCAGAAAGTTTTTCTTTAATATAACGGACACCCTCAACATCGTTGGTGATCTCACGGAAAAGTCCAAGATAAGTGTCAATGCTCTCTTTCGCAAAGCCCTCTTTCTCAAGCTCCTCTGCAACTCCCTCGATGCCGATCTTATCCATCTTGTCAAGAATAATAAAGACAGTATCAAAGCTCTCTGCCGGGAATCCGCTGTACTGAGCCATTGCCTTCAGGATCCTTCTGTCATTGATACGGATCGTAAAGTTATGGAAATCCAGTTTTCCAAGAAGTGTTGTAGTTGCAAGTACAAGCTCGATCTCAGCAAGATAGGTCGGCTCACCCAGGATATCGATATCACACTGCATAAACTGACGGAAACGACCTCTCTGCGGACGGTCAGCTCTCCATACATTTCCCATCTGAAGTGCCTTAAACGGAGCCGGAAGCTCGTTTGCATTATTGGAATAATATCTGGAAAGCGGTACGGTCAGGTCATAGCGAAGTCCGGAATCTGTCAGATCATTCTCTGTTTTTGCAGTATCCAGTTTCAGTTTCTCGCCTCTCTTCATAATCTTGAAGATCAGCTTTTCATTTTCACCGCCCTGCTTGCTGCAGAGATTCTCAATATGTTCTACACAGGGAGTTTCAATTGCGGAAAAACCAAAGGTTCCGTACGTCTCTCTGATCATATTCATCACATAGTTACGGATTGCCATTTCCTTCGGTAAAATGTCCTTCATTCCTGTAACCGGTTTCTTTTTTAATGCCATAGTTTCCTCCTTTATGAATCACCCTCTGAAATGCAAGAAACACCTGCATGTCAAAGTTTTTAATCTCATCGATCATCAGTCTTAAAACTTCATCATTTTCCAGAGCTTTCCGATATGGTCTGTCCATACTCAAAGCCGCATATACATCACATACTCTCAGGATCCTTGCACCCATAGGGATATCCTTTCCGCTTCTGTTGCTGGGATAACCGCTGCCGTCAAAATTCTCATGATGATAAAGAATACTTTCCAGAACATAATCGGAATATCCCTGGTCTTTCAGGATCTCATAACCTAATGTGGAGTGCATGCGAACATATTTCAGTTCTTCAATGACCATCGGATTCTGCTCTTGGCCATTAATGTATCCTTCCAGTTTCAGCTTGCCTATATCATGGAGCATTCCGGCAATAGCCAGCTGATAACATTCTTTCTCACCAAGACCAAGCTCCTTTGCCACATCATAGGCAAGGTTACTGACAACAACCCCATGTTTCAGCTCTGCGGAAAGATCCATTTCCAGGATCCGGTCCTGCGTAGTTTCACTTATCTTCTGTACGCTTTTCAAGGATCCGTCTCTCCTTTCCGTCTACAGCCATTTTGCAATGCCCTCGCGTTTTCTCTCGATCATTTCATCGATACGTGTGATATAATTGACAACATCCTTCACATTCTCCACACGCTCAATGCGCTGTCCGTGATCAAACACAAGCTTGGAGGAACCACCTGCACCCAGTGCGATGATCGGCTGCTTTTCCTCCATAATCAGTATATTGTAAATCCCTGCTTTGTCAACCTCAGAATACCCAACGTTCTCAAAATTCCCCTTCATATTCTTCTGTCTGTACAGATAATAAGGACCCATTCCCATCTCGTAGGCCGTTTTCATAGTCAGATCCATGATCTCCTGATTGTTTTCAAAGGTCATCTCCTGGTATTTATCACGGAAAATATTCAGTCTTGCCGCACGCTTCACAGCAAGAGAATGTACGGTCAGGCTGTCCGGCCCGAGAGCTTTTACCTCGTCCAGTGTATGCTGCACTTTTGTGATATCTTCGCCGGGAAGACCCACGATCAGATCCATATTGATATTGTCGAATCCGGCTTTTCTTGCCAGATGAAACGCATTCTTTGTCTGTTCTACTGTATGACGTCTGCCAATGATATCCAGGGTTTCCTGATTCATGGTCTGTGGATTTACAGAAATCCTGGTAACCGGAAACTCCCGGATCGCCTGAAGCTTTTCCAAGGTTATACTGTCCGGTCTTCCTGCCTCAACCGTAAATTCTTCCAGCTCCTCACAGGGAAAATATTCCGTGATCGCGCCAAGAAGTCTCCGAAGCTGATCCGGCTCCAGTGTGGTAGGTGTTCCCCCACCGATATAGACCGTATCCAGCTTCCGGTTTTTCATCATCCCGGAAACAGCCCGGATTTCCTTTACCAGCGCATCCAGATACGCCTCCACATATTTACGCCATCTCTCCAGGGGATAGGAACTGAATGAACAGTACAGACAGATACTCGGACAGAAAGGAATGCCAACATAAAGGCTGTAGCCGTTTTCATAATCAATATTTTTCAGGATATCCCGCTCACGATTTGCGATAGTAACTGCAAGAGCTGTTTTCTCCGGGCTTACCAGATACTGTTCTCTCATATATCTGGCGATCTCTGTATTCTTCATTCCGGACTCCAGCATTCCCATAGCCATTTTCACAGGACGGATGCCTGTAAGATTTCCCCAGGGAAGTGTCTTTCCTGTAGCTTTGGAAAGCATCTGATACAGAGCGTATTTGATCGCGTCTTTATTTTTTCTGCGGATATCATGGGCATCATTGCAAGAAATAAGGGCATCCGAAGCTTCTCCACTGGATTGCCCTTCTATCACAGCCCCATGAGCTGTTTCTTTCTCTATTCCGTTGTTGTAACTGATGGTATAACCTTCTTCATCACGTGAGACCCGGAAACGGATATCATAATCCGCATCATCCTCTTCATAAAGAGAAACGATCTCATTTCCGGGATAAAACGCTTTGATCAGTTCATACACATCATGCTCAAAATCTCTGTTCTGAAACAAAATGCCAATCTTATACAAATGGATTATACCTCTTTTCATAACCAATGGTTGTGGATGCGTCATGCCCCGGAAATACTTCTGTATCCTCTGGCAAAGTATCCACAAGCTTGTGAAGGCTTCTTACGATCTCAGCAGAACTTCCGCCAGGAAAATCGGTTCTTCCCACAGAGCCGCAAAACAATGTATCTCCGCTGAAAAGCACACCTTCGTCTTTGATATAATAGCAGCAGCTTCCTTTGGTATGTCCCGGTGTGTGGAACATCTGGATGGAAAATCCTGCCGCTTCGAAAATCTGCCCGTCATCCAGAAGAACCTCCGGCTTAATTGAACAGGCACTTCCATAAACAGCAGTCATATTTATCGTGGGCTCTGCCAGCATCACTTCTTCCTGCCTGCATGCATAAACCGGGATCTGATATTTTTCCTTCACTTCCTTTACAGCCATGATGTGATCAAAATGACCATGTGTCAGAAGGATCCCCACCGGTTTTCCCTGAATAAGAGATACTTTCTGAAAAACTTTTTCTGCATAGTCTCCCGGGTCTACGATCAGCAGTTCTCCGGTCTCTTTATTTTTCAGAAAATAGCAGTTGGTAAACACCTGACCCAGCACACACTGCTGCATTTCAAGTTTACTCATAAAAATTCCTCCGTTTATCGGGTCAGCCCGTTGTTCGCTCTACATCAAGAACACTTTCAACCTGACGGATCTTTTCGATCAGGGAATTCAGTTCCTGTTTGCTGCATACATTAAAGGACATGGAAATCGTGGCGCGTTCCTGCTTGTTGGTACGGCTGTTAATGGAACGAAGATCGATCTTCCTCTCTGTAAAGATCTTGGAAATATCCACCAGAAGTCCGGTACGGTTATTTGCATAAACCTGGATCTCCGCTTCGTATTTCTCGGAATCCGCTCTGTCCGGCATCTGCCACTCTGCTTCAATGAGACGTTTCCGGTCAATCTCAGGCATGTTGAGCACATTCACACAGTCTGTACGATGAATGGTGATCCCTCTTCCTCTTGTTACAAAGCCTACGATCTCATCTCCCGGGATCGGACTACAGCATTTGGAAAAACGAACTGCCACATCATGAATGCCTTTTACTACAATGCCACTCTTACTCTTGGCAATGTGAAGCTTCTCCTGTGATTCGGAAGCTGCCTCCAGGACCTGTTCATCTGTAAGATTCTTCTTATGCTCCCTCTCATAGGCTTCTACCAGCTTGTTAAACACCTGACCTTCTTTCAGGCCGCCATGTCCGATCGCTGCCAATACAGAATCCCAGTCTCGGAAACCATATTTATGCATTACCGATTCCATATACTGTGGCTTGGTATATATGCCTGGTTTAAAGCCCTTGGTCTTGGCATACTGATTCAGCATGTCCTTACCCTTCAGGATATTATCTTCCTTCAGTTCTTTCTTAAACCACTGGTTGATCTTATTCTTAGCCTGTGTGCTCTTTACGATCTTCAGCCAGTCACGGCTGGGGCCCTGAGAATTCTGGGATGTTATGATCTCAATACGATCACCGTTTTTGATCTTATATTCAATAGGAACAAGTTTGCCATTGACCCTGGCACCTACCATCTTGTTTCCTACTGCACTGTGCACGCTGTATGCAAAATCAATAGGTGTAGAACCATTGGGAAGTGTTTTTACATCTCCCTGGGGAGTGAAACAGTAAACACTGTCCGCAAAAAGATCCAGATCATTTTTCAGAAGACTCATGAACTCCCGGTTATCGGACATGTCGCGCTGCCACTCCAGGATCTGGCGCAGCCAGTTCAGCTTCTCTTCCTCACTCTTTCCAGGTTTCTTACCATCGGAAGTTTCCTTATATTTCCAATGAGCTGCAATACCGTATTCTGCGGTTTTATGCATTTCAAATGTACGGATCTGGATTTCGAAAGGCTGTCCGTTAGGACCAATAAGCGTTGTATGCAGAGACTGATACATATTGGCCTTCGGCATTGCGATATAATCTTTGAATCTGCCGGGGATCGGCTTATACATCTCATGGATAACACCAAGAGCTGCATAACAGTCCTTCACAGTATCTACAATGATACGTACGGCAAACAGGTCATAAATCTGATCAATGGTTTTATCCTGATTGACCATCTTCTTATAGATGCTGAAGAAATGCTTCACGCGGCCATCCACCTGTGCCCTGATATTGGCATCCTCCATATGCTGCTTTACCTGTTTCACGATAGAATTAACAAATTCCTCACGGGCGCTTTTGCGAAGAGCAACCTTTTCTACCAGATCATAGTAAACATCCGGCTTCAGATACTTAAGAGAAAGATCATCCAGTTCCACCTTGATCTTGGAAATACCAAGCCGCATCGCGATGGGAGCATAGATATCCATGGTTTCTCTTGCTTTCTCCTGCTGTTTCTCCGGTCTCATATACTGCAGGGTACGCATATTATGAAGACGGTCCGCAAGCTTGATCAGGATGACGCGGATATCCTTAGCCATTGCAAGGAACATCTTTCTTAAATTCTCAGCCTGAACCTCTACCTTGTCCTTGGAATAGGACAGCTGTCCCAGCTTGGTAACACCATCTACCAGAAGCGCTACTTCAGAACCAAATTCCTTTTCTACTTCTTCATACGTCATCCAAGTATCTTCTACCGCATCATGAAGAAGGCCTGCCACTATGGTTTCCTTATCCAGCTCAAGATCCGCAAGGATGATCGCAACACAGAGAGGATGAATGATATAAGGTTCACCGGATTTACGTTTCTGATCCTTATGTGCCTCACTGGCCACTTTATAGGCCTTTTCGATCATGGAAATATCTGTAGACGGATGATATTTCTTCACACTTTTTATCAGCTCCTGATAAAGAACCTCAGGGCTTGTAAAATCATGCATGGATTTCACCGCCGCATCTGCCTTCCGGACAGACTCTCTTTTTTCTTCTTCCTTCTGTATCTCAATGTTTTGTTTTTCCGTATTTTTTGTCTCTGCCATTAAATCCCACCTGCCTGTGCACAATTTCATACTGCCGTATGACTACAACAGTTCACATCCCCTTCCACCGACAAAAAATTATTTTCCGTCGTAACAGATCACAGATGCCACATTATAACCTTTGAGACGCTCACGTCCCTTCAGACCTGCAAGCTCCATAAGGAAAACCACCTTGACAACCTCGCCGCCAAGCTCCTCCACAAGCTTGATGGCTGCTTCCACACTTCCGCCCGTAGCGATCAGGTCATCCACAATAACAACCTTCTGTCCCGGCTTGATGGAATCCTTATGCATCTCGATAGTTGCACTTCCATACTCCAGATCATAGGTTCTGGAAACGGTCTCACATGGAAGTTTTCCTGCTTTGCGGACCAGAACAAAGGGTTTGTGAAGATTATATGCGATCGGCATACCAAAGATAAAGCCTCTGGATTCAAGACCTGTGATCACATCGAACTCCTCACCCTCCAGACAATCCTGCATAGAATCAATGGCAAGCTGTAATCCATCCGCATCCTGAAGGACGCTGGTAACGTCACGGAAAATAATCCCTGGCTCTGGAAAGTCCGGGATACTTCTTACATATTCTTCTATTTTTTTCATAATAACCTCCAATGGTTTAATTTGTCAATCAGATGTTAGATAGTATAGCACTTTTTCTGTAGGGAATCAATGTGCAACCCGACAGAACTCGCGGAATTACGACAGGCCCTGGACTGCATATTGCCCAGTATAGAGCCTTCTTTCCTGTTTTACAGTCAATTACTCGCTGTCAGGATCTGCATTTTAGTGATACCTTCTCCTGTTATTCTGTAATATAATTTCGGATTACGATCTGTAAGGTCTCTCTTCCCTGATAACGGTTGATCTCAGGATAATATGTGACCGCAATACTTCCACAGTTTTTTATTCTATCAACAAATTCATCTGCTTCTCCAAAATATACTGCTTCCACTACACAGCCGGTACTGTCTGATAGCTGAAGCTTTGCCACATTCCTATTTTTGCCAAGAATACGACTGCTTAAAACCCGAAGTCCCTTCTGTGCAAAAATCGGTTTGGTATTTCCCTTTCCAAAAGGCTCCAGCAGGGATATCTCTTCCACAAGTTCCTTATTTATATAGGAAACCGGCATTGGCACATCGATCAGGATCTTTGGAGCCAGATCCTTTTCTGTCAGAGTACAGTTTTCGTTTAACCGTCTGCGGAACTCTTCCACATTTTCTTCTTTAATGGATAATCCTGCCGCCATAGGATGACCGCCATACTGTTCCATCAGATCTCCGCATTTTACCAGTTCCTCAAACATGGAATAGCTTTCTATGGAACGTCCGCTGCCTTTCACCATTGTTTCACCTTTTGTCAGGACAAAGACCGGTTTATTGTACTTTTCCCGGATACGTCCCGCAATAATTCCGGCCAGACTTTCGTGACAGTCCGGTAAATAGATCACAAGAACCCTGTCCTGTCCGATTTCTGTCTCTTCCACAATACGGATCGCTGCTTCCTTTCCCTCTTCTGTGAGAGCTTTTCTGCTTTGATTCAGCGCAGTCAGATCACCGGCAAGTTTTGCTGCTTCATCTTCCGTCTCCGCACAAAGTAGTTTCAGGGAACGTGCAGCGGTATCCAGTCTTCCACTGGCATTGATACATGGTCCCAGCACAAACCCTACATGATAGGCAGTGATCGGCCCATCCTCCAGGCCATTGGCACGGATCAGTTCACGGAGACCTTTGTTAGAAGTGTGGGAAAGTCGTTTCAGACCTTCCTTTACAAGGATGCGGTTTTCACCCTGAAGATCCATTACGTCTCCCACCGTGGCAATGGCTCCTAATTCCAGAAAATCTTCCAGCTCTTTTTCCGGAATCCCGCATGCCTCATAGAGAGCTGTCACCAGCTTCAACGCAACAACTGCTCCGCACAATCTTTTCTCCGGATAATTACAGTCCGGCTGTTTTGGATTTACAATGGCATCAGCCGGCGGAAGGATCAGTTCTCTTCCATCTTCCGTTTCTTTATAGGGAATTTCATGATGATCGGTTATTATCACCGTCATTCCCTTCTCTTTAGCCATAGTGATTTCATTGTACGCCGCAATTCCATTATCACAGGTAACAATTACGTCAATCCCATCATTCACTGCTCTTTCGATCAGGTGCTCATGGATTCCATATCCATCTGCCACACGGTCCGGAATATATGTATCTGCCAGAGCTCCTGCACGCTTCAGTCCTTTGATCAGAATGAAGGTCGATACTACCCCATCAATGTCATAATCGCCTATAATACGGATGCGTTTTTTTCCCTTTATTTTATTCCGCAGGATCTCCACTGCCTTATCCACATCTTTCATCAAATGCGGAGAAGCCAGTTCGTCCACCTTTCCATAAAGATATCTGCGAATTTCATCCCTGTCCTGTACATCCCGGTTTCGGATCAGTCTGGCGATCACCGGATCAATTCCGAACTCTTTTCCAATTGCAGCAAAATCCGCCCGTTTTGCAGCAACAACCCATCGTTCCATGTTGTTTCCTCCTTGATGCTTTGCCGCTTTCTTTCTTCAAAGCAACACAATAACCGTATTGTAACTCATACTCCTGCATAGCTGCAAGTTTTTTATGCCACACAAAAAAAACGTTCCGCCAGGAAATATTCTTTCCCGGTACGGAACGTTTCTGTTATTCAGCAATTTTATTCAGATTTCTCCTCATCATTCTGCTGCTTTGCTGCCTCCTGCGCTGCAAGGCGCTCGGCAACTCTTTTACGGTTTTTCTTCTTCGGCTGCTGCTGAGCTGTCTGCTGTCCGGATGGCTGTTTTACCTTTTTCTCAGATTTCTCGGAAGAAATCTTTGCGGAAGCTGCTGCAGCTGCCGGTGCTGCAACACGATTTTTTCTGAATGTTTTCATGGTGTACCACAGAGCACCAGTGATGCATACAGAAGAATATGCTCCACCGATGATACCTACCATCAGCGGTGCTGCAAATTCTTTAATTGAGGAAACACCCATTACATAAAGAATTGCAACCATTACAAATGTTGTCAGGGATGTGTAAATGCTTCGTGTCAGAGTTTCTGTAACACTGGTATTTACGATCTCTTTCAGTTTCTCATCCTCAACTTTCTTTCTGCCTCTCATATTCTCACGGATACGGTCGAAGATGACAATAGTAGCATTGATGGAATAACCTACGATCGTCAGCATACACGCAATAAATGTATTTCCCACAGATGTTCTGGAAATAACATAAAACGCAAGTACGACCAGGACATCATGAAGAAGTGCAAGTACTGCACTGCTTGCAAAGCGGATATCCTTGAAACGGAACCAGATGTAAAGAAGCATGAAGATCGCAGCTACGATAACCGCTACGATAGCGTCTCTTCTCATCTCATTGCTGACAGTAGCGGAAATATTCTCCGATGTGATCAGACTTGTATCTACATCAAAATTTTCCTCTAATGCCTTATTCAGTGCTTCTCGTTCCTTAAGATCCAGAGAACGTGTTTTGATCACTACCTGATTGGTTCCCTGCACCTTGGTCGGCTGTACATTCTTATCACCTGTCACTGCCTCAACAACCGGTGTTACCTCGGAATCGATCTCCTTGATATCCATCTCTTTATTGAAGGTTACATTAGTAGAAGTACCGCCGGAAAACTCCAGACTGTAATTCATGGCTTTGTCACCGATCACATTACTGTGGACCAGCATTCCTACAGGTCCGCAAAGGATCAGGATAATGGAAACAGCAAAGAAGATTTTTCTCTTTCCAACGAAATCCACAACCTTACGTTCCTTGGCAATGCCATAGAATTTCGGGTCACGAACACCAATTGCGTATACCGCATTAATAACAAGCCTGGATATAACCAGTGCTGTAAACATGGAGATCACGATACCCATTGCCAGCGTGTAGGCAAACCCCTTAACAGAACCGGAGCCAAGCCACATCAGCACACAAGCCGCGATCAGTGTTGTGATGTTTCCATCAAAAATAGCGGAAAACGCTTTGCCGAATCCACTTTTGATCGCTGCATGGACAGAAAGGCCTGCCGCGATCTCCTCACGGATTCTGGCGTAGATAATAACATTGGCATCCACTGCCATACCAATGCCCAGGATGATACCTGCAATACCCGGAAGCGTAAGGGTGATATCAAAGGCATTCAGCGTGATCAGCATTAAGGTTGTATAAAGAACCAGTGCAACAGATGCAACCAGACCTGGGATACGGTATGCGATGATCATGATCAGCATAACGATCACAAGACCGATTGCTCCGGCTTTTACACTTGTTGCGATGGCTTCTTCACCAAGCTGTGCAGCAACTACGCTGGAACGAAGCTCGGTAAGCTCAAGACTTAAGGAACCGATTCTTATGTAAGAAGCAAGATTCTGTGCCTCTTCTGTACTTGCCATTCCGGTGATCTGAGCTTTTCCGCCGGAAATCTCCTCATTTACATTCGGAGCGCTTAAAACCTGATCGTCATATACGATTGCGATCTGCTTTCCAACATTTGCCTTGGTAGCTTCCGCAAATTTGGTTTTTCCATTCTTTGTAAGAGTCAGACTGACTGCATATTTCTGGGAGCTTGTGGATGAATCCTGATAAGCACCTCCCTCAGCGTCTGCAACGTCTGTACCTTCCAGTACAACAGATCCGGCTTTCTGGATATCCTCAATACTTCTTGCAAGAACATATCCACTCTCACTGTTTCCTGTTGTAAAATTCTGGTTTCCGTCTGCATCTGTCTGATCGATAAAATACAGAGAACCTGGCTTTCCAAGTTCTTCCAGGATCGCATTTGCATCTGATACTCCTGGAATCTCAATGGTGATACGGTTGGAACCTTCCTGATATGCCTGTGCCTCAGTACTGTACTGAGAAACACGCTGCTGCATCTTGTAAACAGTATCGGACATGTCTTCCTTGCTCGGATTGCTGTCCTTAGCCTGGTATGTGATGCTGACACCGCCGGCAAGATCAAGTCCGGTGTTGATATTCTTAGCCGAACCTGTTCCTGTAGGACCAATGCCTACCGCAGCCACATAGCAGAAGAATACTGTGACAATTGCTGTCAGAAGCAGCACTGCAATTCCTCTACTTTTCTTCATTTTCTTTTTCCTCTCTTATTCCGCCAAAGCGGCTTTTATCATGATAGCGCACTCCACACGCTTCCTCTGGAGTTCGCATCCGATCTTATAATTCCCCCGGATATCTCCGCCGAAATGGTAACCATTTGCCGCACAGCCGCCGCTGCAGTAGAACCTGGCAAAACAGTCTTTACAGTCCGGTTTCGTATAGACGTTACATCTTCCAAAGTCTTTTACGATTTCAGGCTTTGTGATTCCCTCGTCTACATTACCCATAAGGTACTGTTCCTCACCCACAAACTGGTGACATGGATAAAAATCTCCCCACGGAGTAACAGCCAGGTACTCGGTTCCTGAGCCGCATCCGGAAAGTCGTTTGTATACACACGGACCACCGGTAAGGTCTATCATAAAGTGGAAGAAGTTGAATCCTTTTCCCTCTTTTTCTCTTTTGATCATTTCTTTTGCAAGAATATCATACTGTTCCAGGATCTGTGGGATATCCTCCTCACGGATCGCATACTCTTCTGTATCTGCTGCCACGACCGGCTCAACAGAAATCTGCTTGAAGCCAAGATCTGCCAGATGCAGAACATCCTGAGAGAAATCAAGATTATGATGAGTAAAGGTTCCTCTTACATAATACTTGTCCTGATTTCTGGATTCCGCAAATTTCTCAAATTTCGGCATGATCAGATCATAGCTTCCTGCACCCTTACGGAACGGGCGCATGTAGTCATGAACTTCTTTTCTACCGTCCACGCTTAAGACAACATTTCCCATTTCCTTATTGCAGAATTCCATCACCTCATCATTTAAAAGAACGCCGTTGGTTGTCAGTGTGAAGCGGAATTTTTTGTTATGAAGTTTCTCCTGTTCCCTTCCGTATTTCACAAGATCCTTTACAACCTGCCAGTTCATAAGAGGCTCGCCGCCAAAGAAATCCACTTCCAGATTCTTTCTGGAGCCGGAATTAGCGATCAGGAAATCCAACGCTTTTTTTCCTACCTCAAAAGACATCAGCGCACGTCTTCCGTGATACTCTCCTTCTTCTGCAAAACAATATCTACATGCCAGATTACAGTCATGAGCAATATGAAGGCAAAGAGCCTTTACAACGGTCTGGCGGTTTTTGGTAAATTCATCAATGATATTCTCATAAATATCTTTTGTAAAAAGCATTCCCTGTTCCTGAAGCTTTTTACATTCAGTTACAGAGGTTTCCACATCCTCTTTCTTAAAACGGTCGCCAAGCTTCTCAGCAATGGCAGCCGCTTCCATGCCTTCTTCAAGATACGGCAGCACCTCATAGGTTACTTCATCTACTAGGTGGATACAGCCGCTGTTGATATCCAGCACAATATTATATCCATTACTTTGATAACGGTGAATCAGACTCATCTTCCCGCAATCCTTTCTAAAATTCTTTTATAACCCGACAAAACGCGCCCTCCGGCGCGTTTTGCTGGATACCTGTTACTTTCAGATAAAACAAGTGAAGCAGCGGATCTCCCGCTGCTTTCCACTCATTCAACGGCTGCTTCTTATTTATGCTCGCAGCTCTGGTTTCCTACTGTACAGGAAGTCTTGCAAGCAGACTGACAGGATGTCTGACATTCGCCACATCCACCCTTCTTAACCGTGTTCTGAAGGTTCTTTGTATTTAATGTCTTGATATGTTCCATGATATATCCTCCTTTATGTATTCTATTCTTCGCCTAGTATAGCATAAAATCATCGATTTTCAAAGCATTTTTTTGTAAGCTTTTACGACAGCATCCCACCAATGGCTCCGCCACCAAGGCACATGAAAAAAGTAGTCAACGCATGGGCAAAGGTCATATCCCATTTCCCCTGTGCCAGAAAAGATACCAGAAGCAGCAGAACATAATAGGAAAGCCCGGTAACGATCCCCCATATATATCGGTCTTTCCGTATGATCTTTCCCGCCATAAAACCTCCGACCAGGCAGGATACTACATAAATAATAATGATCCCCACCGCCGCCGTCCCTCCTCCAAATTCAAACTGAAAGAGCAGAAACGCCAGTATCAGAAGAAAAAGTCCTGTCACTCCATAGGCTAGCAGCAATGATCGTAATATTGCTTTTCCCTTCATAAAAAAGCCCTCCCACAGTCATTATATGGGAGAGCTTTTTCTCTTATTCATTACTTCTCTCTTTTCTTAAAAAACACTGCTACACCAGCTACAACTGCCGCTGCCACAAACAAGATCACAAACGGAAGGATCTGAGTGTTATCTCCGGTATTTACCTGTTTCTTGGATGTTGTTGCAGAAGACTGTTCTTCAGCCTCATTCTCCGCCGTATCACTGTTCTGAGAAGAAGACTGTTCCTGATCTGTGCTATCTGAAGTCAGATTCTGAGATGTCTCTGCCGTATTGGTGTCTGTACTGTCTGTTTCTGCAGAATCTGCAGTACCTGAAGATGCAGTATCCGAAGATGAAGCATCAGCTGCAGGTGTAATCGTTGCACCGGTATTGCTTTCAGCATCTGGCCCTACCAGAGATTTACTTCCAGCGATGCCAAATGGGCTGAATGAATGTGTACTGAAAGTCATTGTGGCACCATCCATGCTTGGAATGATGGTCTCCATTGCGCCATTATCAAGAAGGTGTTCAATCGAATATGTATAGCCTGCCTTTACAGGTACAGTCACACTGATATACTCCCCATCCGGAATTTTATACTCTGTATTATTCTGTGTATCCCAGAGTTCAAACTCATAGGATTTAAAGATTGTTGCATCTTCTTCATTGGTAAACTGATAGTCCTCACCACCAGAAACACGAAACTGTACATACCACGGAAGATCGATTCCTGATACAGTTATTCCATCACAGGTATGATTTTGAGACGCAATTTTCTCTTTTTCTGTTTCTGTCAGATCGGTAGCTGCATTCTGAGGGCGTTTATCCTCTGTATCATCTTTCCTGTCAAAAATATTATCCTTGTTTTCTTCAGTATCAGGAGTCTCCGTAATTTCCGGGATCGCGGTAATTTCAGCATCGTTATTTTTTTCATGATTCTCATCGTCTCTATTCTCAGATGCTGCATCGGGATCCATACCATCTTCTGCCGCCGGAGTTATCGTTACAGCAGGAGTTTCCACAGCTTCTGCTTCTTCCCCATCCTGAGTTTTATTATCCTCAGATGGTGCAGCTGTTATCTCCGGATCCCTTTTTTCCTCTCCACTGGCATCTGCTGCATCTGTTGTATCTGAAGAATCTGAAGAAGACTGCTCCGTTTTTCCTGTTGTCTCCAGATCTTCTTTATTTTCCTGGGCACTGTCATCCTGCAGACCTTCGTTCTTCTCCTCATTCTCTGCAGTGCTGTCCTCTGTTTCTTTTACAGAAGTATCTGCATCACTCTCATTGACGTCGGTTCCATTTTCCTCTTTATCATCGGTTCCATAGGATTCTCCTGAATCTGAATCAGAAGAATCGGAACTTTCCTCACTTCCGGAATTTTCCTCTGTACTGTCAATGCTGCTGACCACAACTGTCACGGAACCTGTAAGTGTTCCTGAATTACTGTCCCACCCCGGAAGGCCTGAAAGGTCAGCACCTGCAGCAGGTTTGAACACTACCCCACAGGATTGCACACGTTTGTCCGGAACATAAGAACTATCTGCCCAGGAAAGAGTTCCATACGCATTAGATGGGAGCGCAATGTTAGCAAGAGCTGTAGGGCTGTCAATAGTTATATTATCCGGGATCACAGCACCGGATTCTATACCTGAAGAGTTCTCCGCATATGCCGGAAAGGTCTGTCCTCCGATCAGTGTCATGGACAATGCCGCTGCTGCCAGTATTGAAAAGCTTCTGCTAAATGTAATCTTTGTGTTCTTTTTCATAATAATCTGCACCTCTATATTCAAAATCTAAGATTCATATTTGCCTTTTGTCAAAAAATTCAGTTATATAAAATATCGAACGCATGTAACATGCGCTCGAACCAATATTTCTCCAAAAATTAATATCTTGTTAATCTTTCGTAACAGATATTTCTTTTTTTCGTCAAATGCATTATAACACAATTCTTTTTTTTACGACACCCCTAAATTAATTTTTTTTGAGCATCAATGAAAATTGTTTAATTATTCTAGTTATTTCCCCCATTACCTCATCAATTCCATCATTTGTCATAATCCACGTATTTTTATCTATAGAATCCACACAACACGAACTCACAAAGAATTCCGTATCCGGATAAAGCAACTTGTAATACATCAACGCACGTCTTGCATGACAGGTTTTACAGCAGAGAATCGCCTTTTTGATATCCAGGTATTCTCTGTCTGTTACCTGCCGGGAATAAATTGCGTTCTCATAAGTGTAGGTTGCCTGATCTTCTTTCAGAATTGCTTCTTCCGGTACACCATTCTGCATCAGAACATCTTTCAAAAAATCCCATTCCGTTTTGTATGTCCCACAATAACATTCTTTCTTGTCAAGAACTCCTGTAAATCTCCCTGCTGTGATACTGTATCTTCCACTGGGCAGGATCTTTGGTGCAAACCCATTCCTGTAAAGCTCCGCTGCTTTTTCCGCCATTTGAGGATATCCGTTTCCCGGAACAAAGATCACATCCGCTTTTTCCGGCTTATCTTCTATAAACATGAAATCTTCTATCTGTTTCAGAAACTCTTCGTACATTATTTTCTATGTCCTTTCTTTACCATCTGCAGCTAAATCCCGGATCAAAAGATATTTATCTGACAGGTATCCCTTATCCAGCTTTCTGTATTGCCTAATCATATCACTCTTTCGTGGCAGATGCACTAACAGATCATCTGTTTTCTATTTTGTAACGATCACTGTGCTATATCCACTGTCCCTCAGCCTTTGTTCCATATTGACCGCATTTCCAAGCTGCATATATGCTCCTACCTGAACTTTGTAAAGATCATTCTCTCTCAGGATAAACGCCGGAAATCCCTGATCTGTCAGCTGATACAACATCCTGTCTGCATTTTCCCGATTTCGAAATGCTCCTGTCTGTACCCGATAATACAATGGCTCTTCCACCGTTTCCTCATTCAATGTTCCCAGAATGGCATCTGCGATGCTTCTGGCAATCTCTTCGAATTTTTTTTCAAAAAGCTGATTATCCTTTTCCGAGTTTATAAATCCGGTCTCGACCAAAAGTGCCGGCATTTTTGTGCGCCGGAGCACTACCAGCCCCGGACGTTCTTTTACGCCCAGTTCCCGAAACCCCAGTTCTCCCAATGCTCCCAGGATATTCTGTGCCATCTGATATTTAATGCCTTTCTTATCATAGATCAGTACTTCAACTCCATTGTATTGTTCCGGCTTGGAACTGCTGTTGCGATGAAAAGAAATAAAAAAATCTGCTCCAGCTTCATTTGCAGCTTTCGCTTTTTCAAAAGGAGTCTGATAAATATCTGTAGTCCTGGTATAAACCACATCCACGCCATTCTCTTCCAGGATCTTTCCTACTGCAAGGGTCAGTTTCAAATTGTCATCCTTTTCCTTGCGATCTTTATAAACAGCACCCGGATCTTCTCCACCATGTCCGGCATCCAGAACGATTTTATATGCCATGTTCTTTCTCCTTAAGAATTTCATTCACAATATGATATGACTGTATGTTTTTTCCTGTGCCTGCATTTCATTTCATGCTTTATTTTGTTTTCCGGATCTGTTTACTCAACATATTTTCACGTTAATTCTTCTTGACTTTTAAGCGTTAAAGTGTTATATTAACACAATCAGTGTTGTATTTTTAAATAATCCAAAAATATAGCAACATCGTGAGGAGGAAAACAATATGAAAAAGCGTATTTTAACAGCTGTACTCGCAGCAGCTCTTGTAACAGGAACCTGTGCTGCCACAGTAAGCGCCAAAGAAGAAAAGACTTACACAATAGGTATCTGCCAGCTGGTCCAGCATGACGCACTGGATGCCGCAACCAAGGGTTTTGAGGATGCCATCACTGAAAAGATGGGTGATTCCGTAAAATTTGACGAGCAAAATGCACAGGGTGATTCTAATACCTGTTCTACCATTATCAACAGCTTTGTTTCAGAAGGGGCAGACCTGATCCTTGCAAACGCAACCGCATCTCTTCAGGCTGCAGCTGCCGGAACTTCCGATATCCCAATCCTTGGAACAGCCGTTACCGAATATGGTGTCGCTCTTGGAATCGATGACTTTGACGGAACAGTAGGCGGGAACATTTCCGGTACTTCTGATCTTGCTCCTCTTGATGAGCAGGCCGATATGCTCCATGAGCTTTTCCCGGATGCAAAAAATGTCGGACTTCTCTACTGCTCAGCAGAGCCAAACTCCCAGTATCAGGTAGATACAGTAAAAGATGCTCTTGAGAAGCTTGGTTATACCTGTGAAGATTATGCATTCTCTGATTCCAACGATCTTTCATCCGTTGTTACCACAGCTGCCAATGACAGTGATGTGATCTATGCACCTACAGATAATACTGTAGCATCCAATACTGAGATCATCAACAACATCTGTCTTCCGGCAAAGGTTCCGGTAATCGCTGGTGAAGAAGGTATCTGCCAGGCATGTGGTGTTGCAACACTTTCCATCAGCTACTATGATCTTGGATACAAAACCGGCGAAATGGCAGTCAGCATCCTTCAGGATGGTAAAGATATCTCCAAAATGCCGATTGAATATGCACCAAAATTCACAAAAGAATACAACAAAGACATCTGTGACGAGCTTGGTATTAAAATTCCGGATGGATATGAAGCAATCGAAACAGATAAAACAGCTGAATAATCGGTAAAAAACCTATTATACACTGATACAGCGAGAAGGGAGTTCCCCTTCTCGCTGTTCGTGCATAAAAAAGAGGAGGATAATTTAACATGCAGATTATGAGTTTAATAACCGCACTTCCAGGAGCTGCCGCACAGGGGCTTATCTGGGGAATCATGGCGATCGGTGTGTACATTACATTCCGCATTCTTGATATTGCGGATCTTACCGTTGACGGAACTTTATGTACAGGCGGCGCTGTTTGTATCATGATGATGCTCAGCGGACACAATGTATGGGTGTCCATGCTGGTTGCAACAGGAGCCGGACTTCTGGCCGGTCTTGCCACTGGTATTTTTCATACCTTTATGGGCATCCCGGCTATCCTTGCCGGAATCCTGACACAGCTTTCCCTTTATTCTATCAACCTAAAGATCATGGGAAAAGCAAACCAGGCGATCAATGTTGATAAATTTAATCTTCTGGTATCCCTTCGACGTGTCAAGGGTGTTGCTCTGACACAGAATACGCTTTTTATCGTAGCAATTATGATCATCATTCTGATTGCAGTCCTTTACTGGTTCTTCGGAACTGAACTCGGATGTTCCCTGCGTGCGACCGGATGTAATCCAAGCATGTCCCGTGCACAGGGTATCAACACAGACCGCAATAAGGTTCTGGGACTGATGCTTTCCAACGGACTTGTTGCTCTTTCCGGCGCTCTTCTCACACAGTACCAGGGATTTGCAGATATCAACATGGGACGTGGTTCTATCGTTATCGGTCTTGCTGCAGTAATTATCGGTGAAGCGATCTTCAGCCGTATTTTCCGCAACTTTGCACTGAAGCTGTTAAGCGTTGTATTTGGTTCTATTCTTTATTATCTGGTACTTCAAATTGTTATCTGGATGGGAATTGATACAGACCTTCTGAAAATGCTTTCCGCACTCGTCGTCGCATTGTTCCTTGCTTTCCCATACTGGAAGGGCAAATACTTTACAAAAGCCAAACAGGGAGGTAAATGATCATGCTGAAACTGATCGATATACATAAAACATTTAATCCGGGCACCATCAATGAAAAGGTTGCTTTAAACGGCGTGGATCTTCATCTGAACGAAGGTGATTTTGTTACAGTCATCGGAGGAAACGGCGCCGGAAAATCCACTATGCTGAATGCAGTTGCAGGTGCCTGGCCTGTAGATTCCGGAAAAATCATTATCGGTGGAACCGATGTCACAAAACTTTCCGAATATAAAAGAGCCGCGTATCTTGGCCGTGTATTCCAGGATCCTATGACCGGAACTGCTGCAACTATGGGAATTGAAGAAAATCTCGCTCTTGCCAAACGCCGCGGAAAATCCCGCCTTCTCCGTCCGGGCATTACCCGCCAGGAACGGGAAGAATACCACGAACTCCTGAAGATTCTCGGTCTTGGTCTTGAGGACCGGCTCACTTCCAAAGTCGGACTCCTCTCCGGTGGCCAGCGTCAGGCATTGACACTTCTGATGGCAACTTTAAAGAAGCCTCAGCTTCTTCTTCTGGATGAGCACACTGCTGCTCTTGATCCGAAGACTGCAGCCAAGGTTCTCGAGATCACAGACATGATCGTAAACCGCGATCATCTGACAACCATGATGATCACCCATAACATGCGTGATGCAATCACTCACGGCAATCGTCTGATCATGATGTGGGAGGGAAAGATCATTCTGGATATCCAGGGCGAAGAAAAGAAAAAGCTTACAGTCAAAGATCTCCTGGACAAATTCGAAGAAGCCAGCGGTGAAGAATTTTCCAACGATTCCGCACTTCTCAGCTAAACCACAAAAAAAGAACTCTTATAATAGTTAGACAAACAGCATAACACATGGAAAGAACCTGGCCGGAATTTCATTCTTTATGATGGATTCCGGCCTTAATTTCTGTTCTAATGCCCAAATAACGATAAACTCAAAGCACTTCCATATGTCACCTCTCTTTAGCTCATTTCAATTCCACAGAGAATTCACCACTCCTTCTGCTGTATCGATAAATGGAAGATGTCAGATAGTCCTCTTCCGGAGTTGCTTTCTCGAGCGTATCACTTAAAACTTCTTTCAAATCTTCCGGATAAACCACATCCGCATTATGGACCATTACTTCATGAACACTGGTAAAAACCAGATACAGGTCTGACCCCAGAAGTTCAGAAAGACGTCTGGCTACCCCGGGCAAAAAGATTGCTGCCGCTCCATTAGTACGCTTTTCTGTACTCAGGCAATTCCCGGCAATCCCTTTATTTGGATGGTATGTTCCAAGGATATCCATGAAATTATCTCCTTCATATGTCTTATCAAACAGCATTTTTTCCCAATGATAGATTCTTGGTGGACTGATAAAATATGTATTTATTAGAGCAGCTTCGAAAACAGTATCCGCATCTTTTCCCCATTTCTCCACAAAGCTTTTCTTGATCTTTGCACTCAGAACATATCCCTCTTTTTCTCCTGCAAGATAATAAACCACTAAAGCAATATCTCCGATTTTGTGATGAACCAACTCCTTCAGTATAGTCCTGTTTTTATCTGCATTCAGAAGTCGAATAAAAAGTCTGCTTTTTACCTTCTCATAATCTTTCAGATCGTCCAAATCACATAGCACACAATTTTCACTGACTTTTTTTATCTCCCTAACACAATCATGAACGATATTTTCAAAAGAATGTTCCTGACAGTACCTTTTATAAAGCTCTTCTGTATGCAACCCGCAGACTGTTTTTGCCTTTTCCATATGACCACTCTCTACAAATAGCCTATCTCCCAAACAGCCATATTTTTCTCCATCGTTTGAAAAATAAATTTCTTCTTCCTTCAGGTCCATAGCCGCAAGAAGAAGCTTTCTCAAGTCCGTGACAAAAGTTTCATAACTTTTTTCCATATTTAATTTCCTTTCTGTGAAACAAAGCGGACGAATGTCCCGACAAAATCCTGTGCGTTCTCACAACGACGCACAAAATGATTCTGATCTGATAACATGATTAGATATTTCTGTGGAAAGAACTTCCACTGTAGAATTGCAGAGAGCAGATTTCTCTGCTGAATCTGAGTTGCCTGCTGTATGGACAAGTATAATAGAAGTTTTCAGATTTGTAAAGAAGTTTTCATCGACAGAAAAAGCAACTTCCGCTGCCTTTTGCTGTCATACCTTTTGTATTGTTTCAGATTTGTGTCTCATTCCGAAATATCAGTAATGGATTTCTCCATGTTTCTCCAGATAATCCAGAAATCCCTCACAACCTTCCTGTATATCTTCATAAGTTTCATCAAAATTTCCTGTATACCAAGGATCCGCAATATCCCGTCCTGATCCGGCAAAAGTCAGAAACTTATAAAGCTTCTCTTCCGGGTCATTCTTCAGCATCCTGTTAAGATTACGCATATTAGCAGAATCCATACCAATAATATAATCGGATTTTTCATAATCCGCCCACGTAATCTGCTTCGCTCTGTGCGGAACCAGTGGTATTCCCACTTCTCTCAGCTTGTTCACTGTTCCTCTGTGAGGCGGATTCCCAATCTCCTCTGTACTTGTTGCAAAACTGTCGATCAAAAACTGGTCTGAAAGGCCGAGCATTTTTACCTTGTGCGTAAAAACACTCTCGGCCATGGTTGATCTGCAGATATTGCCGTGGCAGACAAATAACACACTTATCATTGCTTAAAACTCCTTGAAATGCTGTATTTACGCTGTTTGCAGGCATTTTCCGATAATCTTCAATCCTATCATTTTCCTGTATATCACAGCATAAATTCGTATATTTTCTTATCCAAATTTAGTAACTTCTTAGTAATAATCAGCCTGGAAAACAGGCTTTCTAAGAACCTTATAATCAGATTATTCTTAATTCTTTTTTCTATTATTTTATCATACTATGCCAGTTTTGCAATCCTATTCATCTCTTCTTTTGCATCAATTAATCCCAGATGCGTATATACATTTAACGTAACCCCTATATCAGAATGTCCCATTAAATATTGGAGTGCTTTCGGATTCATTCCAGCTTTCGCCATATTGGAACAATATGTATGCCTGCATACATGAGGCGTGATCTTTGGCATTTGTTCCTCATGAGTACGATTATACTTTCCTAACGCCCACTGAAAATGTTTTTCCCAATGAAGTGCTACTTCAGGCATATCTTTTTTATCCAGAAATAAGAATCGACTATATCCATCTATAATCGGCTCAACCCTTACTTTTTTACGGTTTTTCACAATCTGTTCAAAACATTCATAAACTTCATCTGTCATCGGTAACATTCGTGTTCCACTTGAAGTTTTGGTATCTTCAATGACGTACTGCATTCCTCTGGTTCTCTGAAGCTGATGATTCACATTGATTTTTCTCTCCTGAAGATCAATATCTTTCACTGTCAATCCACAAAACTCAGAAATACGAAGTCCAGTCTTAAACAAAATAAACATTCCATTATAGTATTTTGAGTAATGGTCATCATTTCGGATAAACTCCAGAAATAACTCTTCCTGTTCTTTTGTAATTGCCTGTCTTGTAACACTGTCATTTACGACAACTGTACATAATTGAAATTCAAAAGGATTCTTGCGCAGTAAATCATCTTCAACTGCCATCTGAAATGCAGGTCTTACAATTCCACGCACACTGTGAATGGAACTGTATCCTCTTCCATCTGCTTGCAGCTTAATAAACCATGCTTTTGCATCCGACAATTTTATTTTATCTATTCTTCTGGTTCCGAATTCTTCTTTTTTTATTATATTGATCACAAAATCATAGTTCGCCTGAGTGTTATGACGAACCCCCTTTTTTTGTCCAATGTATTTTTGAACCAAATCCAAAACTGTTAAATTTCCTCCGTAAGGTACTATACCATCATGTAAATCTCTTTGGATATTCTTTTCTTTTTCCCTTAGAGCTAAGCATGGTCTGCATCCAGTTGGCAGAGAATCTGTTGGCTCTAATTTCCAACTATACAAAAACTTCTGCTTTCCATAACAATCTGTATATACAAACGCATATCTTCCATCTTTTCTCTGACTTTCTCCGTTTCGTAAAATTCGACCTTTTTTATCCCGTCGTTTTTGGTCACGTTTTGTTTTACCCAAACGTCTTCGCCCCTTTCTACGAAGAAGCCCTAGCACGATATAGGTATTATATCATACCAGGGCTAACATTTCCACTTTAAAGCGCTAAATTGTTCGTATATTTTTTACAAAGACGTAGTCTGATCCAGAAAGGCCTCAAATTTCTTACGGTTAATCAATGACTTACACCCCACCTGGACTGTAAAGCAACATTCTGAATTTAGATGTTCCGAAATAAGCATCCTTATTTTCTTTTCACCTATTCCAAAATATTGCACTGCTTCATCCACCGTAAGCATATATTTTTCCCAAATTGGAATCTTACCTTTTTCAATTTTAATCGCCACTATTCTCTCCTCCTTTTCTCTTTGGACAAAACATTTTTATCTGCCCATGACAATTTACAATTTTATACACTGTCATCGGCAGATAAAATTACAATACAGGTGGCAGTTCAGTACTCTGCCCACATCGGTTTTGCACCGTCATTAAATATGACCAGATTTTTTCTGGAAGTATCATTATCACAGATATGCTTCGTCGCCCTGTGCAGCTGCTACACATTTTGTCAAATTCTTCTCGCTCCATACCTTTACTTCAATGTTATATTTCAGCATTTCCTCGTATTTACTCCATTAACAGAGCAGATATATCATGGCGGATTTACCTAGTGGCTCTACATATCTTCACGTCCTGTATGTAAAACAATATACAATTTTCAAGGTACAAAAATTCCTGAAGGGGAAAAGGAATCTATATTAAATACTCCCTTTACTGATTACTTTTCCTTACATATGATTTCGTATCAAATCCCAAGGTCTTAGTAATCAGTTTTGCTTCCAGGCGTTGACGCAGAGTTTCATCTACACAGTAATGCACCTGTCCAAATTCGTCAAACATTTTTCTGGTAGCCAAAACTGTTATGTACCCTTCATAATGCTTCAACACTGCCTGGATTGCCTCAGTATCACCAGTTGATGCTGCCTCAATAACATGGAATGGCAGCAAATCAAATGTGCATTTCTGTTTTTTACTTTTTTTCATTTGCAGATTCCTCCATATTTTTTCTCATCAGTTCCAGTGATCGTCTACGATGCTCATTAATTGTGCTGCGTACAAGATTCATTTCTCTGGCAATGTCTGCATCACTCATATCCATAAAATATGATAATAACACAACATTCCTTTTCTTTTCAGTAAGTGTCTGCAGTGCTTCAGCAATCAATGCATCTTTGACTTCTATGTCGTAACCCAGGACCTGAAAACGATGTGTTTCCATTTCATGCTCATCCATTATAAAAAGTCTGCTCAACTCCTTTTCTGATAATTCTGACAACATCACTTCATACTTCTGGCGATATGCCATATGCTTTTCATAATTAATAACTTCACTTTTCAATGCCAGCTTGCACAGAGAATCAAACTGATGTCTGACTGTCTGCTCATCTTGAAAAGAGGATTGCTCCATAAGAGTTCACCTCCTTCCCCGCCGGTAGGCAATAAGCAAAGTTCTTGCTTCCCCTTCACACATATCCCAAACGGATGAGTGCATTTGTCGGGGTGTGGGAAGAAATTTTTAAAAAATTTCTTAATAAATACGAGAAAATTGTTTTTCCTGTATTTTGAGGTATATAAAAAACGTCCTAATGGGTAGTTTTTAGCCCATCGGACGCTATTTATATCAAAAGATAATATTTTGCCATCATTTTTTGTGGCATATAATTCACTTTTTGAGGTAAAGAAATTTATTTGCTTTTTTGAACTATTTATCTATTTCATCCGTCACGTAATGACGGATATGATACCAGACAATAAAATTCTTAATCTTTCCTATACCTCCGGATCTGTTTTACGGAAATTCAGAATTTTATATGTCTTTTAAAAAGTGAAATATCACCCTCTTTTTTAGTGAAATATTAGTTCATTTTCTTTCAAGAAAGGGAACTATACACTAAACATGGAGGTGTATCATATGCCAAAACAAACAGATAAAGAACTGGGATTGTTTTTTAAGAACGCCCGACACGAGCAAAAATTGACTTATGAAGAATTAGCTGAAAAAGCAGAAATGTCCAGCCGATATTTAAAGGAAATTGAAAATGGGGGCCGAGTTCCGAGTTTTCATAAAATCAGAAAACTGGTACGCGCTTTAAATGTTCCTCCTGAACCATTGTTTTATCCAAACAATCATACAGATAATCTTGATTATCAACGCCTGCTCATGTACCTGTCAAAATGCAACGATGAGCAAATTACCGCTATCCTTGCCATCGTAGAAGCATACCTGCGCACATACAAAATTCCTACAGACCACGATAAACAAGATCCCTGAAATTCATTTGAATTCTATCTGAATTATTCTGAAGAAGCGGTATGGTTTCCCATACCGCCACTCTTAACGTGCATATTTTTCTATCATTCTCTTAACATTCGTGGATTTCTTTATTGCCCCTATATTAATAAGAAACTCAACTACATCCATCATTCCCTGGTAATAAGCCCGCTGCTCCTCTTCATAATGGAAATGTTCTAACTGATCCAGATATTTATTCCAGAAATTCTGCTCACGCTCTGGGATTTTTTCCAGATGTAGTGGCAGCTTCTTTTGTATTTGTTTCAAATTCTTCTCTGCTTCTTTCCATTCTTCCGGCTGTACTGTATATTCTCTTTCTCCGGAGTCACAGCGCAATTCCTCAAATAAATTCGATACTGCTTCATAAAATTCATTCATCTTCTTTCCACCTCTCATTAGAATTATTTCTCATTACAGGCAGCATTATCATTTTCTTATTTCAAAAATCAAATAAACTTTCCAAAAACTTCATCTTTAGAAGTATAGTAACAATATTTTTCCTTAAAATCAATAATAATACTTCATCTTTAGAAACTTTTGAGGATCAGAATGATTATTTATTGGGATAAAAAAACGAACAGTAAAAACAGAATAGGACAACGGGTAAAAGAATTACGAAAGGCTCATAATCTTACTCAGAAAACGCTCGCTGCCAAATTACAACTTGCAGGATATGATTTTAATGATCTGGCAATCCTGCGAATTGAACAAGGCACACGTTTCGTTCCCGACTACGAAGTTGTCGCACTGGCCGAAGTATTTAATGTTTCCTGCGAATATCTTCTTGGTCTGACGGACGCTCCTGCAAAATAATTCAATTGTATTGCTGCCCATTCTATGCTAAACTATGGATAGATACTTCTGAACAACATACACTATTTATAAACCGTA